>Ga0209501_10002315_pt1 | contig 20093 bp, 14 predicted proteins | sample ArcticOcean_MG_C_4_FD_187434 | JGI IMG/M metagenome (GOLD analysis project Ga0209501, IMG submission 187434) | Marine microbial communities from western Arctic Ocean - ArcticOcean_MG_CB4_134 (SPAdes) (version 2) | ecosystem: Environmental > Aquatic > Marine > Oceanic | place: Arctic Ocean...
GGCGAAAACCAAAGATGAACTAACAACGCTGGCGCATCGGAAACTAAAAAGCATGTCCAACGATCCAGGTTTGATCCGCGGATTGTACTTCCGATCCTATGTTGCAGATTTTTTCAGATGAGCCATACTTCGTTCCTGCACCAATCCAGCCGCCGATTCATCCGTCTGACTCAAGGCGGCACGAGACTTCTCGTTGCCGCAAATGTTTTCCTTTCTGCGTGACATGCAAGGCTTGTAATTCAACAACCCAAATCGCGCAAGTTAACATTGTGTGAATATTTTTTCGGACACTATTGGGCACTGCCAGTGGACGTTTCAGAAGCAACTGCCGAAGCAAAGCAGACACCGGACTTCGAGTTTCTCGACAGCTCCGTGCGACCGGGAACCGGCTTTCTGTATGAGGACCCCTGGCGAGTCTTCCGCATGCAGAGCGACACGATTCAGGGCAGCGACGTCATGGCCCGGGCACTCGAAGGCGTCCCACGATCGGTTGCCGTCTTCGGCAGCGCTCGCCTTCCAGCAGACGATCCCGTCTGCACGCTGGCTCGCGAGACGTGCCGCCGTCTGGTCGAATGCGGATTTGCAACAATCACTGGCGGCGGACTCGGCATCATGGAAGCGGCCAACCACGGCGCCCGCGATGCCGGAACCCTGTCGATCGGTCTCAACATCGACCTGCCGCACGAACAGACGCTCAACGCGTACTGCGACGTGAGCTACACGTGCCGACACTTTTTCGTCCGCAAGATGCTGTTCGCGAAATATGCACGCGAGTTTCTGATCTTCGCCGGCGGCTACGGAACACTCGAGGAACTGTTCGAAGCCCTAACGCTGATCCAGACCGAACGCCTGGCAGGGTTCCCGGTAATTCTCATTGGGAGCGACTACTGGCGGCCGCTGGTGTCCTGGTTGCAATCAACGATGTACGCCCGCGGGTGCATCTCGGAAGAAGACCTCAGCCGCTTCATTCTCGTCGACTTCCCGGAAGAAGTCGTGACTGCGCTGGAAGCCTGCCTCTCGGTAAACTGTGAGCGGGACACGACGCCCGCAACTCGCAAGGACGAGGTGGTCGATCTATAAATCGGGCACCCGAGACGAACTGGCATACTCTTGATTCCTCGGCCATTCTCAACGACCTGGAATCAGACCCGAATTGTGGTCTGTCAGACCGTCAAGTCAGCGAACGTCTTGAGCATTACGGACTCAATGTGATTGTCGACACGGGTTCGCGCGGCCCCGTAGGGTCAAAAAAGTCTGCCGAACTCGAAGTCGTACTCAGCACTGCAAGCAGCGACTGAACAATGTGGTGAGCTACTGCACTCACCACATCAAGAACTCCGTGGCCGAGGGCATGAACAGCAAGATCATGGCTATCAAACGCAGAGTCGGCGGATACCGTAATCGTGAAAACTTCAAAACAGCTATCTACTTTTACTGTGGCGGAATCAATCTCTACCCACGACAAACCCAGATGGACCACGTCTTGTCCGCTAACGCTACGTCCGTTTTCGCATTATTTCGTGTTTTTCGTGGACCAGAACAATGGCAGTAGAAATCACAATTCCTCGACTCGGCTGGAGTATGGACGAGGGGATCTTCGGTGAATGGCTCATAGCCGATGGCGAGTTTGTCGAAGCCGGAGCAGCGATATTCACACTGGAAAGCGAAAAAGCTTTGCAGGAAGTCGAGTCCGTAGATGCGGGTATCCTGAAGATTCTGTCCAGCGGGCCACGCGAAGGCGATACGGTCGCCGTGGGTACTCTGCTGGCCTACCTGCTTGAGGATGGAGAGCCTGTGCCAACAGGTACTGTAATTGAATCCGCCGGCGACGCGTCCGTCCCGTCAACGATCGACGAGGAGCCTCCCGCCGCATCCGCAACCACAGGATCAACCAGCACGCTGCCAGAGCAGGATGCGGCGAACGTGTCACGGCGCGAAGCGAATGGTCTGCCCGCCATTTCACCTCGCGCTGCGAGGCTCGCGCGTGAACTGGGGATTGACTGGTCCGGTTTGAACGGCAGCGGTCGAACGGGCCGCATACGCGAGTGTGACATCCGCGCAGCCGCATCACAGCGGACTGGTGAGGGACAGTCGGCAATAGGCACTCGCATTGGAGCGACGCGGCGCATCATCGCGGAGAGGATGCTGGCGAGCGTCCGAGCCACGGCACCTGTCACGATTACGAAACGAGTTGATGCCACGCACCTTGTCGGTCTGCGTGAACAATACAAAACCAGTGGTCATCAGCTCGTTCCGGCCTACCACGACATCATCGCGAAACTGACGGCGATCACGCTAAGGCAATTCCCCGTGATGAATTGTCAGTGGACCGAGGATGGCTTGGTCCAACCGGACGGAATTCACATTGGTTTGGCCGTTGATACAGAAGCCGGCCTGCTGGTTCCCGTCATCCGCAATGCGGACCAGCTCGCGTTGCTGGACCTGGCAACGAAATCTCACCGCGTCATTGAACGGGCGCGTCAGCGAGCATGCACGGCAAGCGAACTAAGCGGCGGAACATTCACGATTACAAGCCTTGGCCAGTTCGGCATCGAAACGTTTACTCCCATCATCAACACGCCGGAAACAGCCATCCTTGGCCTGGGTGCGATTCGCCGTGAAGCTGTGGTGCTCGATGACGACCGAATCGTCCCACGCGATCGGTTACCGCTGAGTCTGACCTTTGATCATCGCGTCACAGACGGCGCCCCTGCGGCCCGATTCCTGCAGCAGCTATGCATTGCGATCGAAAACCCCGGCGCTTGTCTGATCCAATAGATCAGGTCGTCTGTCCTTGTACGTCGGCGTCGGGTTAATCACTTCAACTCGCGGATGTAGAGATTTGCGAAGTTGATCGGGCCAGACGGTGACAATTGCAGTGGGCCACTTGCGGGAATGTCATCGTAGTCTCGCTCAATGACAGTCATTCCATTCAGAGTGACGTTCAGCCGTGTGCCCTGAAGCGTGCCCTCAAATCGGTTCCAGCCTGTCTTGCTGAACAGGTCTTTGTATGCCGGATCATCCGGTTTGAGTCCGATGTGAACATCGCTCGATCCTCGGAGTCGTATTTCAGCCGGGCCAGATTCTGCTTTGCGACGTACATCAACAACGAATCCGAAATCTCCGAATTCCTGCTCTGTCGTCAGGAGCGAATCGACTGCGTCCGATCCGGTATACGACAGGACCCAGTCATTCACTTTCCATTTGTCGGTACCGGCCGTCTTCCACCCAGACAGGTCGACGCCGGAGTAGATGCTGCGGTAACCGCGGTTCGCGACCGCGACGTGCTCATCTTTGACAGCCGTCTCCGGCAACTCTTTGATCTTCAGATTTCGATAGTGGACGATGCCGCCTTCCGATTCCAGGCAGATGTATCCTTTGCTTGGGCTGCACCTTTTCCCACGTGTCACAACCTTGCCATTTACTGCCAGCGAAATCTGTCCCTGCCAGCACTCGATACGGTAGTGGTTCCATTCGGGACTGGGCTTTGAACGCTCTTCTGTCGGAAAGGCTCGACTGCCACCGCGCCCATTGATGGGTTCCATCTTCGCACCGTGAATCGGAAAGATGTCGCCGTGAGTCGTGTGGCCACGCGAGTTTCCATACGCGTTCTCAAGAACCTGCACCTCGATGCTGCGATGAAACGGAACACCCCGCGCCGTAATATCATCAGCCCAGACAAAGATGCCGGCGTTGCCCTTCGGCTTCATATGCCTCCATTCGACTTCCATGACAAAATTGTGATACATGCGAGTCGTTCTCAATTCACCAATCGGTTTGCCCGAGCAGACCAGCAAGCCGTCTTTGACAGTCCATGTCGACGGCGCTGTGTTGACTCGAACCCACCCGTCGAGGTTCTTGCCGTTAAACAGGGACTCGAACGCTGTGTCATCGGAACTGGCTGAGGCTCCGAAACAGGCCATAATAATCAGCGTCGCGGAAAGTCGGATCAACATGGCGAGTTCCCGGGGAGAGTGAATTGGCGATGGAGTGGCAACGGCCAACCTGAAGCACGCAACTGCAGATCGAATCGCAGACAGTTCGTTTGCTTCAGAGCGCCAAACTATGACGCATCGACCATTCCGGCGACACTCGTCCGGCATTCGGACGGGCATGCTGGATTCTCTGTCACTGCCCGGCCATGCACTCAAAACCTGACACGGTCGCGTCTTCCCGCTACAACTGCACTCCCACCGACATCATCCCCACCCGCAGACAATACCAGCGTGACCGTGTCCTCGAGTCGCCTTTACAACCGCACCTTTGCGTTTGCCTTCTTCAGCCAGATCGGCTTCGTGCTGAGCAACACGCTGATGGCTCACTATGCGCGGTGGATCGACTTTCTGGGCGGTGACGTCAATCAGGTCGGCTGGATCATGGGAGCGGGCTCTATCATGGGCCTGGTGATGCGGCCCTGGATGGGTCAGTGGATCGATCGCATCGGCGCCCGCAACATGTGGCTGCTGGGGTACGCACTGTTTGCCATCGGTTCGTTACTGAACCTGGTTCTCACGGACCTGGGACCGATGATCTATGTGTGCCGGTCGTTTCTTGTACTCGGACCAGCGATCGTCTTCTCGGCGAGTCTCGCTTTCATCACGCATCATGCACCGCCGGAGAGACGCACCGAAGCGATCGGGAGTCTGGGTGTCGCCGGCTTCACCGGGATGATCCTCGGTCCATTCCTGGGCGATGTGATTCTCGCGGGTGAGCGATCACACGCTTCGTTCGTGCTGCTGTTCACAACGGCGGCTGGCAGCCTGCTGCTCCCGGCCATCCTGCTCCTGTTTATCCAGCCGCTGCCGACCGAGGCGCGAGGTGCCTCGGTCGACATCAGGGAGTTTGTCCGCACATTGCGTCGTTACTGGCCCGGCACGATTTTCACCATCCAGGTAGTGTTTGGCCTGTGCATGACCGTTCCGTTCATTTTCCTCACAAAGTACATCGACGAGACCGGTATCCGGATTCCTGGTGTCTCCGAGGTGGGCCTGTTCTTTCTCTGCTACGCCGGCTGGGGTTTGACCGTCCGCATCATTTCGCGCCGTATACCCGAGCGTCTGGGCCGCAGAAAAATGCTGCTGGTCGGCACGCTCATCATGGGAATGGGTATGCTGCTGTTTCTGGTCGTGGATGCCGCCCATCCCTGGAGACTGGCCCTCCCGGCGCTGGTCTGCGGAACCGGACACGCGATGGTCTTCCATACATCGACATCGCTGTTCATCGAGCCGTTCCCCAACGAGTCACGCGGTGCCGGCTCAGCCCTCTCGCTGATGGCTCTGGACGTTGGCATGATTGGCGGGGCACCGCTCATGGGGATGATCGCTCAGCGATTCGGCTACAACGCGATGTTCCCGACGATTGCTGTCATGTGCTTCACCGCGGCGACTGTTTACGCCGTCGCCAGCATTCCCGTGTGGAGGCAGCGACTTCGCGAGGCGTGAACGAGTGCGTCTTGCAGCGCCCTGCCGCGTTGCTCATACTCGCCGCTGGAACTCACGTCCGGTTCTCACTGGAGAGAGACCGATGCCTGTCACGCGATTCGTCATCCTCGCCTCGATGCTGTTGACACTCGAGCTGTCTGCGAACAACGCGACGGCTCAGACCATGATCCAGACGACAGTCCCGCTGCAGTCCAACAGCGACAGTTTTTTTGAATCAAACAGCGTGGGCTGGAGCGTCCGCGGACGGAATTTCTTCGCCAGCTTCAATGCCCCCGCTCCGCCGCCCTTCGGTGGGTTCAATCCGAACGCAGGCCTGACCTCCGGGTTTGCATTCCGTCGCGGAGACTTCTCCGGCAATCTGAACTTCAACTTCTCGCAGGGATATTCACGGACCAGTACGACTGTGGCCCCAACGGTCATGTCGCTTAATGGTTATCCGTCGAACTTCTTCGCCGGGACCGTGCGGCCATTCGTTGCTTCCGTAGTGCCGACGATCGGCGGAGGCGGGCCATTCTTTTCTGTCCCGAGCGGGAACATCGTGCGGGGACAGGGACCCGCCTACCGACTCAGCCAGTTGCAGGAGCGACTCGCGGAAGGGCGCAGGACTGAACCGTCCAGCCGAACCGACCGTACCGAACCCGAGCCGGCACCACGACGGGAACTCGACACCGCGAGTCGGGCAGCCGCGGCCTTTGGTTTCTTTCAGGGATCGGGTTCAAGACCAGCTTCAGATTCACCGCCACGTTCAACAACGACGTCGCGGCAGTCTGCATCGCCACCACCTATCAGCGGCGAGCCAAAATCACTCGCCGACCTGTACTTCCGCAAGGGGCTTGAAGCGGAAGCCCGTTCGAGAACAACCGCCCGAATGTACTACCGCATGGCATTCCAGCGGGCGACCGGTGATCTCCGTCTCCGAATCGACCGTCGCCTGAAAGCCATCGGCCGCTAAGGCGACCCATCGAGGACGCCACGTTCTTCTGGATGAAGAGCGGAACCGACGCCTCATCGAACGTGCCGCAGGACGGCCCGTCTTCGACAACTCCTCAGGATGCCCTGACTGCGCTCTACGTCCATCGGGCGTCTGGAAACTCTCACGCGCTGCATGCTCGGTAATCGCCGAAGTGCGCTGCGTCCTTGCGGTCACGTATCCTTGCTGACGTTGCGGGTTGCGGTATTGTCCACGTCCATCACGGTATAAGTCACCTGTTGGCTCACAGTGGACGCAGCACCTGGTTTTCCAAACTTTCAGAGGTTGATTCACGCCATGAAACGACAAACACGCTGGATGCTTGCAATTCTGGTTTGGATCACCGTACCCGCGCTTGCGCCGGCCGATGTCCGTTTGCCGGCGGTGATCGGCGATCACATGGTGCTCCAACAGGACAAGCCGCTGCCTGTTTGGGGTTGGGCGGATCCAGGTGAAGAGGTGACTGTCACACTGGGCGCCAACAATGCCAGCACGAAAGCCGACCAGCAGGGAGCATGGCGAGTGACCATGGCTCCGATTGAGGCGAGCGCCGATCCGGTGGAAATGACCGTCGCGGGCAAAAACACAATCAAGCTCACCGACATTCTCGTCGGTGAAGTCTGGGTGGGCTCGGGGCAATCGAATATGCAGTGGTCAGTTCAGGCGTCGAACGACGCTGAGAAGGAAATCGCGGCGGCCGTTCACCCCGAAATCCGGCTGTTCCTCGTGCCGCTGGTTCCGTCTGGTTCGCCCGCGAGCGACGTGGATGCCCGCTGGGTCGTCTGCACTCCGGAAACGATCTCGTCTTTTTCGGCCGTGTTGTACTACTTCGGTCGCACGCTGCACTCAGAGTTGAAGCAGCCCGTTGGATTGATCGCCACCTCGTGGGGCGGCACGCGGATCGAACCCTGGATTCCGCCGGCGGGTTACGCTTCGCAACCCGAATTGAAACAGGATCTGGCCGATCTGGAAAACTCAAAACGCGGCTACAGCGAATTACTCGAAACCAGAATCGACGACCTGGAACGCTGGGTCCGAACCGCCCGAGCAGCTAAGGCGGCCGGCACGCCAATTCCCACACCACCCGCGATTCCGAATCATCCGCTCAACAGCAACGGCGCCCCCACCGGCCTGTACAACGGGATGGTGCACGCGCTCGTGCCGCTGGCGATCCGAGGTGCGATCTGGTACCAGGGCGAATCGAACGTCGGAATGGGCAAGAAGTATCATGTCCTGATGAAGGCATTGATTGATGGCTGGCGAAAGGTCTGGGACCAGGACGCATTCCCGTTCCTGTTCGTTCAACTGGCTCCCTACAGCTACGGTGGAAACGTCACCCGACTGCCGGAAATCTGGGAAGCCCAGGCAGCGACGCTTGCAGTTCCCAATACGGGTATGGCGGTCATCCACGACATCGGTAATACCAGAAACATCCACCCAACTAACAAGCAGGAGGTCGGTCGCCGTCTGGCGTTGTGGGCGTTAGCCAGGACCTATGGCCAGAGCGACCTGGAATACTCCGGTCCGTTGTTCGCATCGATGGAAGTGGTCATCGACGATGCAGACATCACGTTCAAACACGGTCGAGGTCTGAGATCGAGTGATCGCAAGCCGCTCACCTGGTTTACCATTGCCGGCAAGGACAAGAAATTCTATCCGGCCGAGGCGACGATTTCTGGCGACCGAGTGATCGTTCGTTCGAGCAAGGTTTCCCAACCGGTGGCGGTTCGCTTCGCCTGGCACCAGCTCGCCGAACCGAATCTGGTCAACGCCGCCGGGCTGCCCGCCTCGCCATTTCGCACAGACAACTGGTCAGACACCGCGATACCGCTTAGTCCGTGAACGGATTGACAAACCAAAGCGGAGACGACGTCCGACCTGGTCGATGGTCGATCAGCTCGGACCTGACGAGGCTGAAAGACGTGCTCGCATGAAGAAACTCTCGCCTGCGTATTGTCGCTGCTGTTTCGCGTTGTTGGCATTAGCAGCTCCACTTGATTCACACGAGGCGGACGCTGCCGATGTGTTTCCACAGGACACGTGGCAGACGAAGACGCCGGGTCAAGTGAAACTGGACGCGGACAAGCTGAATGCGTTTGCCAAAGCGATCGGTGGCGACGGTGTCGTGGTCCGTGATGGATATCTTGTGAAGACGTGGGGAAAGCCGTCGCGGCGGGCCGACTGGGCATCGTCGTGCAAGCCGGTCATCAGCACGCTGCTGTTGTTCGCCGTTCAGGAGGGCAAACTCAAGAGCGTCGACGATCCCGTCCGGCCGTGGGTGCGAAAGCGATGGCCGGGCAAGGACCTGATCGAAAAAGACCACGACATGACGTTTCGCCAGTTGGCCGACATGACCAGCGGGTATTCGCGGGGCGAACGGCCCGGCACGCATTGGGCCTATAACGACTACGCAATCAAACTGTATGCCAATGTACTGACCGAGGTGCTGGGAACGTCGTTGAACGATGCCGCACTGTCACGATTCAAGCCGTTCGGATTTCAGGACGGCGACCTGTTCGGCTCGCGCGGTGGAGCGGGTGTGAACACCAGCCCTCGCGACTTCGCACGAATCGGATGGTTCTGGTTGAACCAGGGGAATTGGAACGGCAAGCAGCTCCTGCCGCGCGAGTCTTTCATCCAATACTGCAAACCGGACGTGCCCCGGGACCTGCCGCGTACCAGGAAAGCCGGCTCCGATTATCTGAAGATCGGCACGCACGGCGGTGGGACCGATCAGAATTTTCCGGGCCAGGGCGTGTACGGATTCAACTGGTGGTTCAACGCCAGGATGGCCGGCGGCGATGAGCACTTCGTGCGGCACGTGCCACACGACACATTTTGCGGGATTGGTCATCGAGGGAACGAAGTCATGTTGATCGTCCCCAGTTGGAAGCTTGTCGTTGCGGCGCGAGGGAACTGGGGCGGTGTCCGGCTGGATAAGACAAAACTGCTGGCCGACGCAATCTCTGCCAGTGATCCATCACACTGAAGGACATCAGGATGAGAACCCGTACCCACGTCTTGCACTTGCTGGTCGGGATCTTTCTTGTCACTAACGCGCTGCTGCTCTGGCCGGGAAACGCACCAGCGCAGTCGAGCGCCAAGAACTTCGGTGAATTCTCGAAATGGGCGAGGGTCGAAATCAACCTCACCGGTCCTGATTCAACCGGCATGGGCAATTCGAATCCATTTGATATAGCGGTGGACGGAGTCTTTACCGCCCCAAGTGGCAAGAACACCGCCGTGCCCGGTTTCTATGACGGCGACGGAAAACGTGGACAGGACGGAAACATCTGGAAACTGCGGTTCTCGGCAGACGAAGTGGGCCAGTGGTCGTTTCGGTCGCGCAGTGTTAACCGCTTGCTGGATGGCGTGACCGGATCGTTCACCGTCGGGAAGGCCGCGGTGAATGCTCCTGACTTCAGTCGCTGGGGCCGCCTGGAAGCTGTGGGGACTGCTGAGGACAGGATTCGCTATTTGAAATTCCGCGACGGGCCCTATTGGCTGAAAGCCGGTTGTGACGACCCGGAGAATTTTCTGGGCAAATACAGGAACTACGACACTTTGGCAGAACGCAAAGCCGCCATCGATTACCTGTCCGAGAAGGGCATCAATTCCCTGTACATCATGAGTCACAATGTTGACGGCGACGACAAAGATGTCTGGCCCTGGCTGGGCAGGACAGCAAAGGAAGCAAAGACCAACGGCGCTGCCAATAGCCGCTTTGACGTGGCAAAGCTCGACGATTGGCGTCTGCTGTTCGAGCACATGCAGAACCGCGGCGTGGTTGTGTACCTGATCCTGGAAGATGACAGTGCCTGGAAGGGCTACGACCACGCACGCTACTACCGCGAGATGGTCGCCCGATTCGGCTTCCTGCCGGCGCTCGTCTTCAACATGGGCGAAGAACACAATGAGAACTACAAACTGCCCGCTGCTCTCGCTCTCATGCAGCAACTTGCCGACCTCGACCCTTATGATCATCCGCGCGGCATCCACAACGTCAATTCGCCAAATAACGACTACATCGATGCTCCGCAGATCGACTTCACTGCGATTCAAACGGGCAGTCCGGGCTCTCGGCGGGGGTTGAAAAACGCCTTGCAGCACAACCGGCTCGCGATCGACTGGCAGCATCGTTGCGAGTCGCGCGGCAAACGCACGTTGATGATCAATTTCGACGAAGGCCGGCCGGAACAGCAGCGCGCCGCGTGGTGGGCGGCCTACCTGGCCGGCGGAGTTTGGGAAGCACACGTGCTGCGACCCTACGACCGACCTATGTCCACCTGGAAGAAAACCTGGATCGAACTGGGCGGCGCGCGGGCCTTCATGGAGTCACTGCCTTTCTGGGAGATGCGGCCGCACAACGAACTCGTGACATCCGGCCAGGCCCTTTGCCTGGCCAGCCCCGGCACGGCATACGCGCTGTACCTGCCGACAGGCGGAAACGTGACGATCGAATTACAGGCAAACGCCGAGTACGAAATTGCATGGTGGGACCCATCCAACGGACTCCATGGGCAATTCGCAGACGGTGGCCGAATCGCCGGAGGAGAAAGATCGTTTACCGCACCATCATCGGGCGATTGGGCACTGCGCGTACTGAAGGTCAAACCGTGAATCAACCTTAACGTCCGACCGCACATGACTGGAGAAACACGAACATGAGGTCTCCACAGACAATGGTCATCGCACTGCTCATCACGACAACGTGTCTCGCGAGTGGTGAGACAATAGCGCAAGTGCCTGAATGGGTCGTCTACCCGGACAAGGAGTGGAAGACGATCACTCCGCAGGCGGCCGGGTTGGATAGTGTGAAGTGGAAAGCGTGGGTCGCCCGGCAGAAACCGGCTGGCAATGATAGTTGGGGGCAGAATCCAAAGCGTGACTTTGGAGTCGTGGTAACTCGTGGCGGGTATCTGCTAAAGATCTTCGGAAACGCGAATTGTGAAGTTCAGAGTGCGTCCGTCGGAAAGGCGTTCACTTCGTTCGCGCTGCAGTTGGCGATCGACGAAGGCTTGATCAGCAATGCCAACGATCCGATCCACAAGTACTGGACGGGCGAAGGTGAATTGGACGCCCCGCACAAACAGATGGACCGCGGCCATCACCAGTCTCTGACGTTTTTTCATCTGCACGCGATGCGCGGCGGCTTTCCGATCAGCAATGGCTGGTTCTGGTCGCAGAAGAAAGATGTGCCGAACTGGGCGAAGTGCACCGGCGACCCGACCGCGGACAATTACGCTCACGTGGAAGCGGGCACACAGAGCCGTTATTCCAGTGGCGGGCGCTGGCGGTTGTCACAGGCGCTCACGGCCGTCTGGAAGAAGGAACTCAAGGACGTGTTGGATGAGCGACTCTTCAGCCACATGAACATCGAGCCAGACGACTGGACATGGGCGACCGGGCAGGAATTACACGAAAACCGCGCGTGGTATCCGGGCATGCCGGGTTACGGACTTTTCTGCGACCCGCCGTACAGGATCAATGATTGCCGCGTGCAAGGCGGCGGCGGGTGGGTGGCAATGAGTGCCAGCGATCTGGCCCGCGTCGGTCTGCTTGTCGCCTCACGCGGGAAGTGGAAAGGCAAGCGACTGATTGGTGATACCCCGCTCGTCCGCGGCCACGCTGGCGGCAACAGCAGCCTGATGAACGGCTGGAGCGACACCATGTTCACATGGGGCCAGGTTACGACAACAGGCGTTTCGACAAACGGTCTCAGAAAAACGACCGTGCGTCCGGTGCGTTCGACAGAATGAGTGAGCGGCAAGACGCCAGCATCTACTGAATTCGTGTACCACTGGCTCATCCTGCGTGGAACTCAGTTCGCAACCGGCTGCAGCCTGATTCTGCCGAGATTCACCACGGGCTTGTCTTTGGTGATGACGATTTTGACTTCCTGCCCCTGGTAGTCACCGGGAAGGCACTCGTGCACCTTGGTTTTGTCGTCGTTCGCTGGCAGACGTTGACTGCTCCGTTTCTCGATGCTTGATAGGACCTTTAAGGTGTACTCGCCCACCGGCAGCCCGCGAAAACCTCTCGTCTTATAGCCGGTGTAGCGATGGTAATTCCTGGTCGGCAAGCCGACCAAAGTATACTGCACCTGCTTGTCGGCTTTTTCACCTCCAGGGGCGACCAGGTCGAATCGCAACGCCGCTCCCGGACGCAGGTCAATGACGAGTTCACGCTGCTGGTCCATGACGATCTCCTCGGATCTCCACAAAGCCCGCCCGGGAACGTCCAGCGAAATAACATAGCGACCCTCACCCAGCCGCGGAAAGTTGAGCACGCCGCGCGACGGAACGCTGATCTGTCCGCCCATCGACATGTAAAAACTGGATGAGGTCTCCGGTTTTACAACCGGGCCGCGATATTCCAAAGCCACCTTTGTCTCCTGACCCGTGGGGGAATTGTTGAGCACCAGTCGCAGCGGGTGGGTGGAGATGGGCACGTCGACAGGCGCTTTCCGATCGGCCGGGACGGTCACATTGGTCGCGAAGACGATCTGGTCCAGCGCGGTAAAGTTATTGCTGCTGAACTTCATGACGGACACATTAACCCGTGGGTCGGCGAACCACGATCCGTCGATCTTAATCTCGCCCTTCGCATCGGTCCGTCCGCCGCTGCGTGTCGTCGAAGACTTGCCGTCCTCGCCAGTGGAGTATTTAACCTGCGTCTCCGACAACTGCGTGCCATCGCTCAGTTGCAGTCGAAACCTGGCGTCTACGGGCGGCTTCGGCAGGGCGATGTCTTCACCCATGCCGCGCAGCGCCTCTGCTGCCGACTTCGCCACTTTGTAATAGCCCATCGCTGCAACTCTGCGGAGCGCCGGGATCGACTCCGGCCGTCTCAGACGCACCAGCTCGTCGACCAGTTCCTTCACCAGGCGGGGATCACCGTCTGCGTTGACATGCGAATGCAGGACTTTCAGGATCGCCTTCTGACTCTCGGCGCTGATCTCCGGAGCATCGCTCGCCCGTGTGATCGGCTGCGCTCCGCCGTAAATGCTTAAGGCTGGCGGAGCCACGGTCGCTTCTACCATCAGCGACAGAATCGGCAGTTGCGTCGCCAACGTATATTCGTTGCGCGGAGGCTCGTTCACCAGAATCAGCAGGCGCTTGACGGTCGCCTCACCGCCATGGACCGCCAGGGAACGCAGTTCATCTCTGGACGCACCGCTGACCACTTTGCCCAGGAAGAGCCGCTCCCAATCCAATCCACAGGATTCGATCAACTGCCGTTTCCAGTCGAACTCCACTCGGGTGCCGTTCGTCGAACCTCCCATCATCATGGACTCCGAAAGCTCAAGTGCGGCGCCGACGCTCTCCGCAAAGTGCCCGTCGCGGACCAACTCGAGAACGATGGCTCGCGACTTTGGCCCGTACAACATTTCGCTGCCCGTGCCGCACCAGTGGCCCCATTGAAATGAATTGACACAGATGAAGTTGTCCTTCTTCTTCCCAACGAGCGAGTCCTCAACCGTTGTGTAGAACTGCGTCCAGTTCATTCCGACTGAAACGCTTCCTTTGGCGGAATTCTTCGAAATCTCGCGGAATGGCGCCGATGCGCGCCGATAATATCGCCAGGCATCCTGAAGCTCCGCTGGCGCTTCCTGAAGGTGTTCCGGCAGCGGTTCGTCGAGCTCAGGAAACACGGGTACCTGCTTGCGTGGTTTTGCAAGGGCGTCCGCGATCTCGTACTTGCAGCCGTATCTGAGCAATGTATTGACGCAGGCTTTCTGAAGGTCCGAGTTCGGTGGTGCCGCTGCGAACAACTTGACCATCGATCGATAGTCATCGCGTCCCCCCAGCTCACAGATCGCCGCCACAACTCTCGCAATGTGATACGCGACCAACCCATTCGCAGACTCAGGCCGTCGCAGCTTGTGTTCGATCATCTGGATGAGCAGAGGCACGGCAGCATGCAGCTTCAGTCGCACACACTGATCCGCGAGCACGTTGAGGCGGGTGGGGTCAATCGACTTGCTCTCAACGGCGGCAGCCAGCTTGTTCAGCACGACATCGCGGTCGGGACCGGCGGCGAACGCAGGGGCCACGATCATCGACGCGCAACAGATCCACAGGATGATTCGTTGGCAGGTTTTCATCATTCACTCTTCCTGATTGCGCGGGTAAAAGACACTCGTCGTCAGGTAGACGCCTGGGGGAAGGAGTTTCTTAGTCTCTTATCAGTGAAATCTTGCGCAAGACGGTCAGGAAACTGCAGGTTGGGTCTCTGACATTAGCCCGCGGCTAGCGCCGTCGGCTCACAAAACTCTAAACCAAATACCATTGGGCTAGCGCCTGCGGCTCACAATTCCGGGAAGTTATTTCGGGACTATTCCTTAGTAGACGTCTCCGGCACCGGGAAGGGCTTTTTTCAGATTGGCGATCGCTTCGACGGTGAGGCGGTCGCGGGGCAGGCCGAGACGGCTGAGACGCTTGAGTAACTTCAAGTGCTCAAGACCCGCGTCGGTGATCTTCGTGTTCTGCAGATTCATGTCGGACAGCGTCGGGATGCGACCAAGATACGCCAGGCCGGCATCGGTGATGTTGCAGCCAGACAGATACAGCCGGTTGAAGCGAGGCAGGCCAATGAAGTGCTTCAGCCCCTCGTCGGTCACTTCCGTTCGATCCAGCGAGACTGCGAACAACTCGGGGAACACCTGCATGTGGACCAGGCCGGCATTCGTGACCTGGGTGTCGTGCATATAGAGATGCTCCAGTTCTTTCAGGTCCCGCAGATGAGCCAGTCCGGCATCTCCGATCTGAGTGCCTTCCAGAAACAACAGTCGCAGTTCTGCCAGGCCCGCGAGGTGTTGTAGTCCGGCGTCAGTGACGTCCAGCCCCTGCAGCCGCAATTGACGCATCGCGCCGAGCCCGGACAAGTGCTTGAGGCCCGCGTCTGACACGGCTGTCTCTCGCAGGAACAGATTCTCCAGCGCGGTCAGGCCGCTGATGTGCTTCAAACCGTCGTTTGTAATTCTAGTGTTGATCAGGCTCAGCGATCGCAAGTCCATCAGCTTGCTGATGTGAGCAAGTCCGGCGTCAGTGACAGGCTGATTGTTGAGCGTGATGTCGTGCAGTTCGGTCAGCCGGGCGATCAGTGGCATGTCACTGTCGTCAATTTTTGCAGTGTGGAGCTGCAATGACCTGGGACCCGGGAATTTTGCGCCGCGACTCCGCAGAACGCTGATGGCATAGTCACGCGGCCAGTTCAGAATGCGCCGGGCGCGTTCCGCGATGAAGCGGTTCGGTGATCCGACCAGTTGCCCGACTGCAATGCGGGCCGTCGCGGCGATGCGGTCGTCGGCAGAACGCGTCAATTCAAGCAACACCTGAAAAGCGCGGGTTCTCGCTTCGGCGCTGTCGCCTGCAGCGATGCTGGCAAGGTCATCGACAGAGTCGATTCCTGACTGCAGAAGCTTGCAGGTCGCACGCTCGCGTTCGATGCAGGACGCGCTGCTCAGCGCACTGACGAGTTGCTCTGCCTTGTTCCCAGTACGCGCGACCTTGTTTCCAGAACCCACAGCCGCAACTGCGACGTCTTTCGCGTCCTGCGGAGACGAACCAACAAGAGTAACGGAGTTCGGTCCCAGAACGGCCAGGGCCTGGCCATCAGTTTGCAGATTCCCATTGGGAGTGGCGGCCGCGGTGTTTTCGACACCGTCAGGGGCACGTCCAGGAAACAGCAGCGAATCAAGATCGGTCTTTCCGGTCAGCTCACCCGAAGCGAGGGCCAGACGCATGAGGCCGCTGCCTATCGGGACGTAAACGCCATCAATGGTGAGGCAACCGCGACCGTAGGACGGCTCTTCCAGCGTGCGTTCCCAGACGGTGTTTCCGGTGGCGACTTTGTGGCAGCGGACGATCCCGCCTCCCGCGACGATGATCCGTGTTTCCGTGGCACCCAGAACGTAATCCGCTGGAGTCGCTTGTGCGTCAGTTCTGCGCGGCATCTGCCACAGCAGAGCACCGTCACGACGGTCGATGGCGAATATCAGGTTGCAGTCCGGCGTCACTGCGATCAACCGGCGCCCACGTGGAATCAAACGGTTGTCACGCCAGCCGTCCAGATTTGGAGCGGTGATTGTCTTCTGCCCTCGCCAGCTTGTGCTGCGGCCGGTGCGTGGATAGGTAACGGCCCACAGTGGCATGCCCGTCGGGGCATCGAAGGCAAACAACTTTCCGGCTCCGGTCGCGACATACAGATCGCGCTCGGAGACGATCATTCCGACCGTCTCCCACGGCGAACAGCCACCGTACGGCTCACGGGTCAACCAGTGTTTCCATTTCAGCTTTCCGTCCGCACGATTCAAAGCAAGCAGCCAAAGCTCACCATGGTCGGTGAACGGCACAAACAGACTTTCGCCGCCAGACACCGGCGCTGCCAGAAAACCAGTCTCGTATGGCCCCTCCTTCTCCGCAAACTGACGCGTGTGAAGTTGCCACCGCAGGCGGCCAGTGGACATCTCATATGCCGACAGCACGCTGGCTCCCGTTCGGCGCGGGATGTGTCGCGGAGCCGCATTGCTCACCGGCGGCTTGAATTCCGGTACTCCCGAGAGAGTCGCGTCTCCTTCGACGCTGTAAACCGACCCGTCGATGACAGTTATGTCCTGATGCAGTCGATCGTGAAACAGTTGCATCTCGGACGGCGTGCGGCACTTGTGTCCGGCCTGCTGCGATCCACTGAAGAGGGACAACGGGTTGAGCGCGTAAGCACCTGGATCGGCCGCACGCCATCGCTGCGCACCGGACCGCGCGTCACGGCATTCAAGACGCTCATCACTCTTGATTAACAGGGCGCCGTCGGAAAACACGACGCGTCGAGCCGGTTGCCACTGCGTGGACTTCCAGAGTCGGGCGGTTTCATCCGGAGACGGCCTGGCGGCGGCGAGGGAATGATCGACCGCACGTCCGCATGGCGGTTCACCGGCCGTCGTCGTCCAACTCGTCGAGTGAACTGGCGGCTGCGCAGTGCCTGACCCGGAAGTCAGACGCTCGAGAATTCCTGCTGGTCGATTGGTTCCAGAATCATCGGCCTTCTGCAATCGGTTGGATGCGGACTCGATTTCCCGCGCCAGCGCGATCCCAATCGCCTTGTCTGGCGTGAGCCCCAGCGATGCCAGAATCTCAAGTTGTTCTGATGCAGTCGTGACGTCACCCAGTCGCGCACTGGCCACAAGGAGACGTTTTCTCATCCCGATCGAGGCCTGCGTGCGGCGCGGGTTCAGTTGCAGATACATCAGGTTCAAGCGGCTCGCACCAACGAAGTCGCCTCGATCGAGACGCTCGCAGGCGAGCCGCTCCAGCGCAGTCGAGCCCGGATTCGTCAGCAGAAATCGCCGCACGTTCACCGGATTCAGCGCTGCGTTTTGCAGCCTCAGTGCACCGCGTGCTTCACCGTCGAATTGCCGTCTCCAATCCGGGATCAGCTCGGGCTTGTGGTCTGCGATGGCTCGAGCCAGTGCAACTGGCAACGGGCGATGCACGCGGAATTCAAGATCGGAGTCTCCCTCCCGCCCGTCATTGACCGTGACGAATGCATGGCGAGCCTGATCGATCGCGGACTGCCAGAGTTCAACTGCCTTAGTCGATCGACCCGCATGCAGATGTTCGGCAGCGCGACTGAGTTTCAGCGACAGCAGGCGATCTGCAGTCAGCAGGCGGAAGGTCAGGACGTCCCTGCTGCCTGAGTCCGTCTCGTCGGCGGATGCGACGCCTGCCAGCAAGGCTGAAGCTACGGCGACCGCGGGGGCCATCATGTTCGTCCAACCGTATCGATCACGCCGCCAGTGGATCACTCTGCGCTGAGGCGCGCGTCGAAAGACGCACGTCAAAAGACACTGCAGACAGCCCATCGGAGTCATACGCTAACTCCTGCGACTCACGGCCCATGGCATGGTGATCCACGCGGTGATTCGAACAGGATACCGATCAGGGTGCACGTGACCATCCCGGAAGCAGAGAACAGAATCGGGTGTGTCCGTCCGATGTTTGCGTTTGAGCTGCCGATGAGGCTCAGTAGACTTCAAGATCGCATACGCGCATGTTGATGCGATGACGTCAGACCGAGCTCTCAATCCCAGGGTGACTCAAGGAGACGGCGATGCTTACGTTTCTATCTGGTCGGACGTATCGGAATTGTGAGGGAGCGACGCGGCGGGATTTTCTGCGGGTCGGGACGCTGGGAGCCGGGGCGCTGGCTTTGCCGCAGTTGCTGCAGGCCAAGTTCGAAGCGACTGCCAGCGGGCGAGCCATCAAAGATAAGTCTGTGATCTGGGTCTGGCTGGCCGGAGGACCGACTCATGTGGAGACGTTCGATCCGAAAATGACCGCTCCGGTCGGGTACCGCAGCATCACGGGCGAAGTGCAGACTTCGGTGGCCGGCATGACGCTGGGCGGTTCGTTTCCGCAGATGGCGAAGCTGGCCGACAAGCTGGCCGTTGTGCGGTCGTTCGCTCACGGAAACAGCAGTCACGGCTCGGGCTCTCGCTGGATGATGACCGGCTACAACGAGGAGAACAGGCCGTCGATCGGCTCGATCGTGGCGAAGGTGGGCGGAAACTTCAGCCCGGAAACGGGCATTCCGACCTACATGAGAATGGGATCGGTCTACGGAGACGGGCCGGCGTTCCTTGGTCCTCAGTACGGTCCATTCAGCCCGACCGGCCAGGCGGCGATCAACATGAATGTGACTCTGCCGACCGAGCGCGTCAGCGATCGGCGAGAGCTTCTTAAGCAGCTCGACCGCATCGATCGGGACATCGATCCATTCGACAAGGTGCGAGCCGTCGACGGTTTCGAAGAGCAGGCCTTCCACCTGATGCTGGGACAGGCCCAGGACGCATTCGGCACGAAGGGTGAAGACCAGAAAACGCTTGACCGTTACGGGCCCGGGTTTGGGCAGAACCTGCTGTCCGCCCGCCGTCTGTGCGAGGCCGGAGCGTCATTCGTGACCGTCAATAATGGCGGATGGGACATGCATGCCAGACTCGAACGGAACATGAAAAGCAGAGGCGGCGCAACCGATCAGGGCGTGTCCGCTCTCATCGAGGATCTCCACGATCGAGGTATGCAGGACGATGTGCTGGTCGTCGTGACCGGTGAATTCGGCCGCACGCCGCGCATCAACAAGAACGGAGGCCGCGATCACTGGGGTAACCTCTGCACGCTGGCGCTTTCGGGAGGCGGCCTGAATATGGGGCAGGTCGTCGGCCGTTCATCAGCCAAAGCTGTCGTTCCGGATACGTCTCCCATACGACCGCACGACCTGATGGCTACGATCTTCCATCTGTTCGGCATCCCGCTTCAGCAGCAGATCGTCGACTTCCAGGGAAGACCGGTCTATCTGCTGGAGAATGGTCAGCCGATCAAGGAACTGATCTGACGGTGGGTCGCTCGACGATCTCCTTTACGCGATGAGGAAACTTCGATGAACCGTCCTGCCGTCCTTGGTGCTGTGCTCGCAGCACTGGCTGTGGCTCCGCCCGTTTGCCACGCGGAGCCAAAAGACACTCTGGCCGAGGAGTTTCAGAAGACGAAAGCCAGCGCCGAGGCGGGTGATGTCGATGCTGACTCCCGCTCGGGAAGCAGCGAGCACCGGCGCTAAGGGCTCCGGCAGCGCGTAGACGTTGCAGTGCTCAGTAGCCACTGCGCTACAGCGAGCGAGCAGTGCAG
>Ga0209501_10002323_pt1 | contig 20038 bp, 12 predicted proteins | sample ArcticOcean_MG_C_4_FD_187434 | JGI IMG/M metagenome (GOLD analysis project Ga0209501, IMG submission 187434) | Marine microbial communities from western Arctic Ocean - ArcticOcean_MG_CB4_134 (SPAdes) (version 2) | ecosystem: Environmental > Aquatic > Marine > Oceanic | place: Arctic Ocean...
GGCCTGCCCGCTGGCTGCTTCGTCGGCCTGCCTGTCGGCCGGGGTGCGGGTCCCGTCAGTGGGGGCGAGGGTCATCATGGTGGCCACCCGGTCCTCGGTCATGGGCAGCAGCGTCAACTCCAGCCCCCAGGCGGCTGTGATCTCGGCCGTGATGGCGGTCAGGCCCGCGCCAGCGGCCAGCCGGCCGGTCCGGTGGAGGTGTGTGCCGAGGTCCCGGTCGCCGAGGCGGAACCAGGCGCTGCCCCCGAGACGCTCCAGGGCGTCCATCGCCTGCCAGGTCTCACCCGCCAGCCCCCAGCCGGTCTCGGGGTTACCGGCCTCGGCCAACGTGTAGGTGACGGTGTCGAGGTCAGGTGAAACGTGCAGGCCGTGCAGGATCACGTCGTCGGCAGTATTCACGATCGCCGTGACGTCCGATGCCGGAACGGCGCGGACCATGCCCCGCAGCAGCCGGGCGGCCCCTACGCCACCGGCCAGAACGGTGATCATGCGCCAGAACCAGTCACGACGCCGTACGGGTCCGGGCTGGTCTGCATGCTTGTCATCGGCCGGTTCCGTTCAGGGCAGGCCGGTCAGGAACCGTGCCGGAGCCGTCGCTCGACGAGGGCCATGTCGGCGTCCACCATCATCTCGACCAGCCCGGTGAAGTCGACGGTCGGTCGCCAACCCAGGATCGATTCGGCCTTGGCCCGGTCGCCGACGAGTAGGTCCACCTCGGCCGGTCGGTAGAACTTCTCGTCGATCACGATGTGCTCGTCGGCATCCAGCCCGACGCGCGAGAAGGCCTTCTCGCAGAACTCCCTGACCGTCCGCGTCTCGCCTGTGCAGATCACGAAGTCGTCCGGCTCGTCCAGCTGCAGCATCCGCCACATGGCGTCCACGTAGTCGCCGGCGTATCCCCAGTCGCGCTTCGCCTCCAGGTTGCCGAGGCGTAGTTCGGTGGCCTGCCCGAGCGCGATCTGGGCGACTCCGTGGCTGATCTTGCGCGGCAGGAACTCGAGGCCCCTGCGGGGGCTCTCGTGGTTGAAGAGGATCCCGGAGCTGGCGTGCAGCCCGTAGCTCTCCCGGTAGTTCACGGTGATCCAGTGGGCATAGACCTTGGCCACCCCGTACGGGCTCCTCGGGTGGAACGGCGTGGTCTCCGTCTGTGGAACCTCCCGGACCTGGCCGAACATCTCGCTGGAGCTGGCCTGGTAGAAGCGGATCGCCGGGTTCACGACACGGATGGCGTCCAGTAGGCGGGTCACGCCCAGCGCCGTGGTCTCACCGGTCAGGACCGGCTGTTCGAACGACGTCGGGACGAACGACTGTGCGGCCAGGTTGTAGACCTCGTCGGGCTCATGCGCCCGGAGTGCCTCGATCAGCGAGAGCGGGTCCATCAGGTCGCCCGAATGGAGCTCGATGCGGTCCATGAGGTGGTCGATGCGCTCGAAGGTGACCGTGGAGGTCCGGCGCACCATGCCGATCACGTCGTATCCCTTGTCCAGCAGCAACTCGGCCAGGTAGGAGCCGTCCTGTCCCGTGATGCCTGTGATGAGGGCGCGGCGCTTCATGGTGGTCAGTCTGCCTCCGGGTCGCGGCGAAGGCGCTCCCGCCAGTAGTCCAGAAGGTCTGCGAGCGTCCGCTCCAACGACAGCTCGGGCTGCCATCCGGTATCGGATCGGATCGCCGTGGGGTCACCACACGACACCGCCACGTCCACAGGCCGGTGCAGCGAAGGATCCTCCACCAGGCGGATGTGGTTCAGACCCGGCGGCTTCGGACTCGGCGCCGGGTCCACCCGCTCCGGGCCGGCCCTGCCCGACCCGTCCTGGCCCCGGCGTGCTATCTCCACGAGCCTCTCGGCCACCTCCCGGATCGACACCGTTGCTCCGGTGCACACGTTGTAGGCCGCTCCCGGGCGGCCGAGCAGTGCCAGGCACCGGTAGGCCCGCACGACATCGCGGACGTCGGTGAAGTCGCGGCGGGCATCCAGGTTGCCGACCCGTATCGAGTCCCCACCTGCCAACTCGGCAGCGGCAATGCGCGATGCCAGAGCCGAACACACGAACCGGTCGCTCTGCCCGGGACCGAGGTGGTTGAAGGAGCGGGCCCGCACGACGTGGAGCCCATGGCCCAGATGTGCCTGCAGGGCCAGGAGGTCGGCCGCCGCCTTGCTGGCCGCATACGGAGAAACGGGTCGCAGCGGCGCCGACTCCGGCGTCGGAAGGTCGTCGGGATCGACGACCCCGTAGATGTCGGCGCTGCTCACGGTTACCACCCGCACACCGTCCAGGACCCGCACGGCGTCGAGCAGGTTGAGGGTTCCCTCGGCGTTGGCCCGCAGCGTCTGGACCGGCGAGTCCCAGGAGCCCCCGACGTCGGCCTGACCAGCCAGGTGGTACACGACGTCGGGTTCCGCATCCACTACGAGCTTGCGGATGCCGGTCGGGTCCAACAGGTCCGGGCCACCGTCCGCCCGGTCGGTGCAGGTCACGTCGTCGCCACTGGCCCTCAGGTGCTCCACGAGGTGGCCTCCCACGAACCCGGCAGCGCCGGTCACCAGTGCCCTCATCGGGCTGGCTGGTGGAGGTCGAGGTGGATGCCGCTGCAGCGGTGGAGCCGCCCGGACCGTGGGCGGCCGGGGCGCCTCGGCTGGCCTGGAAACGGGTGCTGTGCCACCGGTGCACCCTATGTGTTCAACGTCTCCCGGCATGCCTGCCCACTGGTTGGCCCGGTCACCCGCAAGACGGCCACAGGCGCCGTGGCACTAGAGTCCGGAACCCGTGGACGCCGTCTCCGACAAGTCGCTGGATGCTGTGGCGCCGACCGATCCGGCGCCCCGACCGTCGACGCCGACGGTGCTCGCCGTGCTGGTCGCAGGCGACCCGGGACCGTCACTGGACGTGGTCATGGCCGGTCTGGCTTCCCAGGACCACCCCCGTCTGGAGACCCTCGTGGTCGATGCCGGGACGCCTCGGGTGACGACGGGGGAGTCCCCGCTGGTGGAACGTGTCGGGCGTCTCCTGCCCGGCTCGACGATCGCCCGGATGGAGGGCAGCCCCGGATTCGGTGCCGCCGTCACCGCAGGCCTGACCTCACGAACCGGTGTCGCCCCGCCCAGCTTCCTGCTGCTGCTGGCCGACGACGTCCTACTGGTCGACACGGCGGTCCGGCGCATGGTGGAGCACGCCCTGGAGTCCAATGCGGGCATCGTCGGAGCCAAGGTGCTGGCCCACGACGGCAGCCGGACCCTCGACGACCTGGGGGCGTCGGTCGACAGGCTCGGCACACCGGTACCGCTCGTCGAAGCTGGCGAGCTGGACCAGGGCCAGTACGACACCATCCGTGAGGTGCTGGCCGTGTCAGGCGCGGTGGTGCTGGTCAGGACCGACCTGTTCGAGGCGCTTGGAGGCATCGACCCGGAGGTCCGTGGCGCTGACGGTCTGGTGGAGCTCTGCTGGCGTGCCCGACTGCTGGGAGCCACCATGGCCACGGCCCCCACCGCTGTCGCCCGCCGCGTCTCCACAGGCCCACGCCCATCGGACCCATCACACCCATCGGATGGCCCGTCCGCCCGTGGCTCCGCCTCAGGCTCCGGCACAGGAGAGAGCGGTGGTCGCCGGGGCCCGACCCGGGAGCATTCAGGATCCTCATCGCAGCGGGCACGCAACCGGCTCCGAATGGTGCTGGTCTGCCATCGGCCGGCCCGGGCCGCCGGCGCAGTCGTGGGCCTGTTGGCAGCCACCCTCGTCGGGGCGGTCTACGGCCTGGCTACGGGAAGGTTCAGGCATGCCGCCGGGCTGGTCGGTGCCTGGCCCTGGAACCTCCGCCGCCTCTCGTCGATCCGACGCCGCCGTCGCATCATGCCGACCCCCGAAGCGACCGCTTCGGCCACTGTGGCGCGCCTCGAGGTTCCCCACCGGGCCTTCCAGCGTGTCGTAACCGGACGGGACCTGACCGGTTCCGACGATCGTTCTCCCAGCCAGCTGCGCCTCCACAGGCTCTGGTCGATGCTGTTCGGACCCGGCGGCATGGCCCTGATGGTCTCCGCTGTCGTCCTCGGCTTCGGTTCCCGCTCGTTGGTCGTCAATGGGCTTCCGGCGGTCGGCAGGATGCAGCCACTGCCTGTCGACCCGATGGACCTGGTCAGGTCGTGGTGGCTGGGATGGCGGCCCACCGGCACCGGCACCACGGTCGTAGGTCCTGATGGGCTGGCCCTCATAGGACTCCTGGACGGCTTCTGGCCGTGGGGGAGCGGCCTCGTGTGGACCCTCGTGGTGCTTGCCGCCCTGCCGGTCGGGGCGGTCGGGGTGTGGCGCCTCACCCAACCGGTGGGTGGTGGGCGTTCCAGGGCAGTCGCCGTACTCGTATACCTCTCCGTTCCGTTGCCGTATGACGCCCTGCGGGACGGTCGGCTGGCGCCGATGGTTGCCTTTGCGGTACTTCCCTGGGTGGTACGCCGCCTCGTGGGCGCCCAGGGGGTGGCCCCGTACGGAACCCGTGGCGGCGAGGCCGGACCCGGCACCCGTCGACGCGGCCTCTGGTCAGAGGTGCTGGTCACCGGGCTCCTCCTGGCTGCGGTTGCGGCGGTGGACCCGATGCTCGCCGTGCCGGTCCTCATGGTCCTGGTGGGCCTGGTCGTAGGCACGATCCTGGCGGGGAGCCTCGCCGGCCTGGGTCGGCTCGTGGTGGTCACCACGGCAGGTGTCACCGTGGCCGGCCTCCTCCACCTCCCCCTCGTGCTCGAGCTCGTCGGTGGTAGGCCCGTCGGGTCGTTGCTGAACCCGATCCACTGGCCGGTCCACGGCGTCGGAACGATGGAGATGTTCCGCTTGGACACCGGCGACTTCGGTCTGGGCCGGGTCGGGTTCGCTCTGCTGGTTGTGCCGGTCCTCGCCCTGGTGGTCGCCCGTGGCCGTCACCTGTTCATTGCCCTGCGGGCCTGGTTCGTGGTCGCAGCATCGTGGTCCGCGGTCTGGATACTGGATCAGGGCTGGTGGGACGGTCCCACTCCCGATCCCGGTGTCCTCCTGGCGCCGGCAGCCGTCGGGCTGGCCTGGGCCGCAGCGGTCGGCGTGGCCGGCCTCGGCTCCGACCTGTTGGGCGAGGCGGTTCCTGCCCGTACTCATGCTGGTGCCGGTGCGGGTGTTGGCGCTGTTCCTGCTACCGCCGCTGCTGGAGCCACCGATGCCGACCCAGGTTCGGGTCTCCCGTCAGGACGGTCCCGGCCTTCGGGTGCAAGGCTCCGCTGGCTCCGACGGGGAGCCGTAGGCGTGGCCGGGCTGTCCCTGGCCGTGGCCGTACTGCCCGTGCTGGGTGGTTCCATCGACGGCGCATGGGGTACGGCACGCGATGACCTGCGTGCGGCGGTGCCGTTCATCTCCACAGGCCCGTTGGATGGTGGGACGATCCACGGCGGCATTCCCCGGGTCCTGTGGCTGGGTGACCCATCGGTCCTTCCGGCGGTTGGAATCCCCGTCGGCGACGACCACCTCGTATATGACCTCCCCGGTAGAAGTCACCCGGGTGGTGCTCTGCCCTCCGGGGCGCCCATACCGGACGGCCTGGCCATGGCGGTGACCAATGGTCGGCCGGACCTCATTGACCAGTGGCCCATTGACCTGACCGAGGGCCTGGCTTCGATCAGGACATCGGTGGTCGACGCCATGGCCGGTGACACCAGCCGCCTCGGTGCCCGACTGGCGACGTGGGGAGTCGGCTGGGTGGTGCTGGTGGAGCGCTCCGCTCCCGTGCCCCAGCCAGCGCGTGAGGTTTCCGTGCCGGACCTCCTCGCAGGGGCCATGTCACGCCAACTGGACCTCGAGCGCATGGAGGGCATCAACCGGGCGGTGACCGTCTACCGCAGCACCGTCGTGGAGGCACCGCTTGCCGTTGTGCGCGACCGGAATCGTCGGGCGGTACCTGTCACCGTGACCCGGGAGGCCTTCGACCGGCGTGTCCTGACGGCATCGGCGGATGGCTCGTTGCGCTGGGCCGTCGGCCCTGAAGGTGCCTGGCGCTTCACCGTGGACGGCGTCCGGCAGCCGCTCGTGGCCTCCGGCGACCTCGGGACTCCATCTGCCCATCCATCTGTCCGCGTGGCCATGGGCACGGTCGGGGTACTGGAGCTGGACGACTCGGGTTCCCGTAGTCGCCGAACGGTCCAGGTCGTCCTGCTGGGGGCGACACTGCTGCTGGCCAGCTGGGCGCGCACAGCACGGGTCAGCCGGGTCGGCCGGGCTGGTCGGGAGAATCGGCCGTGAACGCCCATCGCCAACCGGCCCTGGTCCTGCTGGTGGCGCTGCTCGTCGGGGCGCTGACTCTGGGGGTCGAAGCCCCGGACGATGGTGCCGACACGCTGCCAGCCGTGGCCCGCACCGCCATGTCCCTGGCGGGGGAGTCCTCCGACCTCTGGTTCTGCCTCGGCCCCACCGCCGTACTGGACGGGATCCGGGACCGGTCCGTCCAGGTGGCCAGCATCGCCGCCGGCCCGGTGGACGGCCGGGTCATCGTCGTGGATGACCGGGGCCGCTCCGTGGAGCGGGCCTTCCGTCTGGATGCCGGCGCCCGGTTGGAGATCCGGCCCGGCCGATTCGTGCCCGGTTCGGCATTCGCCGCCGTGACCGTCGAGGTGCCGGGTGGGGCCGTCGTCGTCAGCCAGCGCGTCGAGGGCGACGGCGTGGACCAGCGTCCATGCCTGACCCGCACCTCGGGTACATGGTTGGTGCCGTGGTCCACCACGACCCGGCCGGGGAACCGGGTGTGGCTGCTTCTCCACAATCCATTCCCGGCCTCGGCGGTCGTGGACCTGCGCTTCGTGGGCGATATCGGTCGCCGTGAGACCCTCGACTCCCAGGGGATGGTCGTAGCCGGCCGCTCGGTGGTCGCCTATGACGTGACGGAGCGGATCTCGGACTCGTCGGTGGTCTCGGCCCTGGTGCAGGTCCGCGTTGGCCAGGTGGCTGCAGCGCGTCTGCAGTTGGCCAACGGGGAGGGCCCCACAGGGATTCGTGGCCTGGACCTGGCGCCCGGCCTACCGGAGGCACGGTCACGGCTCTTCATGCCCGGGGTCGGACCGGTTGCCGGGTCGATCGCCGAGTCGGCCGGTGACCTGTCGGTGGTGGTGTTGAACCCCGGCGAGGAGACCATTGAGCTCGAGGTGGTGGCCCGGACGTCGCATGCCGATGGGTTCGTCGAGCCCTGGCCCGTGGTGCTCCGGGCCGGACAGCGCCACGTCGTCGACCTCGGCGATGGACGCCTGGACGGTGTGGGGACGTTCAGCATCGAGGTCAGGACGCTGGACGACCAGCCCGTGGCGGCTTCGCTGGTGCGTCGTGGAGCGGTCACCGGCGAGCAGGCCGATGGCCGGTCGGACCCCGGCAGTCTCGGTGTACCCGACCTGGCTGTTCGGCCCCTGATGGCGGTGGCGGCACGCGGCTGGCTGGTCGACCTGGGGGAGAGGTTCGAGAGCAGCGGCGACATCCTGGCGGTTGCCAACCCATCCGGTTCCAGCATCGCCACCATCGAGGTGAAGGTGCTGGCTGGTCGGGCTCCGGAAGGACTACCCACCGTCGTCGAGCTGGATCCCGGAACCCAGGTCGTGTTCCCGCTGGGAGCGGGTGGACCGGTGATCCTGGCTGTGGAGTCCACCTCAGGTGTCGTGGCGTCCGTACGGGAATGGTCACCGTCCGGGTCGACGGCCGGTGTGGCGGTGGCGGTTGCCGGCACCGAGGAGTGGCCGGAGTCCGGCTGACTCAGTCGCCGGCGCTGCAGCCGTCGGGGATGGAACCCGGTTGGCGGAGCTCGGCGAGGCTTCCCCACAGGTGGGTGGCTGACACCGGCCCCAGGTGGTGGCTGCGGACCACGCCGACGGCGTCCACGAGGAGCACCATCGGCACAGCCTCGATGGCGTACCGGTCGTGCAGGTCCTTCCGGGCACCCGCCTCGACCTCGTGGAATGCCACCGCCTTGCTCTCCAGCGGACCGGCCACCTCCACCACGGAGCTGCACGTCTCACATTTCGCTGACGTGAACACCGCCACCAGCCATGGGGCATCCGGTCGGTCGAAGTCCCGCCTGTCCAACTGTTCGGGGACCGACCAGCCGGTACGTACCGGCGCATCGGGCCGTCGGCGCTGCACCAGGTGGGCGAGCGTGCCGGCCGCTGCGGCGACCACGACGAGGAGGAGCAGGCGATCCATGTGCGGACCGGTCAGTCGGTGCTGGCCGTGTCGGGGTCGGCTGCGATCCCGATCAGGCGGCCGACTTCTTCTCCGCTGATCGTCTCCTGCTCGAGGAGCGCCTCGGCGATCAGGTTCAGGGCGGCGCGATGTTCGGTCAGCAGGGCACGACAGCGCGATTCCTGGTCCATGAGGATCCGCTGGACCTCCTCGTCGATCAGCTGCGCCGTGTAGTCGCTGTACTCGCGGCTGGAGAGGAGGTCGTCTCCCAGGAACACCTGACCCCGGCTGCCCCAGGCCATCGGGCCGACGCGCTTGCTCATGCCCCATTCACGGACCATCTTGCGTGCCATCTCAGTGGCGCCGAGGAGGTCGTTGCTGGCCCCGGTGGAGGCGACGCCGAAGACGAGTTCCTCGGCTATCCGACCGCCGAGGCTCACGACCAGGGAGTCCTCGATGAAGTCCTGGCGGTAGAGGTGCCGCTCCTCTTCCGGCAGCTGCATGGTCATGCCGAGTGCCATGCCGCTGGGGATGATCGTCACCTTGTGCAGGGGATCGGCGGTGGGAAGCACGGATGCGCAGAGGGCGTGGCCCGCCTCGTGGTAGGCGATGGCTTCCTTCTCATCGGCTGAGAGGGCCAGCGACTCGCGCTTCTGGCCCATGAGTGTCCGGTCCCTGGCCTGCTCGAAGTGGTCGGCCGCAATGGAGTCATCGCCGGTGCGTACCGCAATGAGGGCTGCTTCGTTCACGAGGTTGGCCAGATCGGCGCCGCTCATGCCCGGTGTGCCGCGTGCGATCAGGCTCAGGTCGACGTCCTCGTTGATCTTCTTGCCCTTTACGTGGACGTCCAGGATCTTCCTACGGTCCTCCAGCTCGGGAAGCGGAACGACCACCTGACGGTCGAATCGGCCCGGCCGCAGCAGGGCGGGGTCCAGGATGTCCGGTCGGTTGGTGGCGGCGATCAGCACGATGCCTTCGCTGGACTCGAAGCCGTCCATCTCCGACAGCATCTGGTTCAGCGTCTGCTCCCGCTCGTCGTGCCCGCCGCCCATGCCGGCGCCGCGCTTGCGTCCGACCGAGTCGACCTCGTCGATGAAGATGATGGCCCTGCCCATCTTGCGTGCCGTTTCGAACAGGTCGCGGACCCTGCTGGCTCCCACGCCCACGAACATCTCCATGAAGTCGGAACCGGTGACCGAGAGGAACGGCACGCCCGCCTCGCCGGCCACCGCCCTGGCAATGAGCGTCTTGCCGGTTCCCGGAGGTCCGACCAGCAGCACGCCCTTGGGGACGCGGGCGCCGATCTCGGAGAACTTCTCGGTGTCCTTCAGGAAGTCCACGACCTCGCGGATCTCCATCTTCACGCCCTCGTAGCCGGCCACGTCGTCAAACGTCGTGCCGGGGCGTTCCGAGGAGTAGGTCTTGGCCGGCGATCGGCCTATCGACATCATCCCGCCCATCTGGCCCTGGGCCCGGCGGCTCATCCACCAGAAGAACAGGATGATCAGGCCCACGGGCAGCAACAGCGGCAGCCACGACTGGAGGAACCCCGGCTTCGGGGTCTCGAAGAGGACGGCGGCACCGCTGTCGGCCAGCAGCCGACGGTCGTCAATGGAGAGCTCGAGGGGACCTGCGGTCACATGCAGGACGCCGTCGACGTCGGTGAACTCGATACGTCCGGTCAGGTTGTCCACCAGGACGTCGCTGACCTCGTGTGCCGCCACCTGGCCGAGGAAACGGTCGTAGGAGACCTCGTCGAGGTCGTCGGCCGGGAAGAGGTTGGGGAAGAAGAGGAACGAGGCGACGAGTCCCAGGACCAGCCAGATGCCCCAACGGGGCCAACCCTGTTCACGGCTGGGCCTGGTGCCCGGCGTCGGTCGGTTGGCGGTTGCCTTGCGGTTGCCCGTCTCCTTGGGCTTGCCGGGTCGGCTGCCCTCTCGTCTGGAGCGCCGACCGGACGACCTGTCGCCTCGCTTGTCGGATGCGTCCGCCATGTCCCCATCGTACGGGGGCCCTGTGTCGGTCCGGCCCCGGCCCGCTTCCTGCCGGGCACGGATGGCGCTTCGGACCGGCACCGCGATCTCGGGCGGTGACCCCCGGCGGGGAGCCCCCGGCTCCGAGCCCCTCGCTAGGGTTCGGCCGATGGACGGTCCCTTCCCCGATCAGGGTCGCTTTCCCGATCAGGGCCCCTTCCCTGATCAGGGTTCTCGAGGACGCGACTCTGCGTCCGGGCCCGAGGCCGCTTCACCCGCGCGTGCCTGGGGGATTGGCCACGTAGCGGCCGGGATGGTCATCGGGATGGTGGCCAGCATCGTGGCCGCCGTGATCGTCTTCGCCGTCGGCGGCTACGGGGTCGATGAGGTCATGCCCCTCTCTGTCGTCGCCATCCTCCAGGCCGCCCTCTGGACCGGCCTGCTGGGGGTGCCGCTCTGGTTGGTGGTGGTCCGGGGCGTCCGCTGGGTCGACCTGGGTTGGGGAGCGACCTTCAGGGATGCCTGGCAGGGCCTGGGTATCGGCATCGCCACACAGGTGGCCGTCGTTCCGATCATCTACATCCCTGTGCTCCTCATGGCCGACGACCTGGACGTCTCGGGTCCGGCCCGGGACCTCGTTGACAAGGCATCGGGCGGCGGCATCCTCCTGCTGATCCTCGCCGTGGTGGTGGGCGCCCCGATAGTCGAGGAGATCTTCTTCCGTGGCTTGACCTTGCGGGCCCTCGAAGCCCGGATGCGTCGCCGGACAGCCCTGGTCGTGTCCGCCTTCGTGTTCGGTGTCGTGCACCTGCAGTTCCTGCAGTTCCCGGCCCTCCTGGTAATTGGCCTGATCTGCGGCTGGCTGGCGCAGCGTGACGGCCGGATCGGGCGGGCCATCTGGGCCCATGTGGGGTTCAACGCAGTGACCGTTGCCGTACTGCTGCTCGAGACCCCGGCCGGATGACCGATCCCACCACGGGGTCCGGGATCGACGCTGTGTCGCCCAGCCCGGAACCCGTTGGCGAGCAGGCTCCACCCACCCCTGAGGCCGGCGACGATGGCACCGCCAGCCCGCTGGTGGCCGCTCTACGACGCATCCCCCTGACCACCTGGGTGACCGGCTTCCTCGTGGGAGGCAGCGTCATGTTCGTCCTCTGGGTCGTCAACCCGGACGGCCTGCTGTTCACCAGGTCCACCCCGACGGGCGGCGACCTGGGTGCGCACGTCTGGGGGCCCGCCTTCATCCGTGACGAACTGCTACCCAGGTTCCGCCTCACCGGGTGGACACCCGACTGGTACGCGGGGTTCCCCGCCTACCACTTCTACATGGTGGTCCCGATGCTGCTGGTCGTGGCCGTCGACGTCGGCCTGGCAACGCCGCTGCTCGTGGTCGCGATCCCCGCCATCGGCTTCGTCGCAGCACGCCTGCTCCGCAACCGTGCCTCCGGCTGGATCACCCGCCTGATCCTGCTGGGAGCGTTCACCGTGCTGGTGGTACCGGTCCACTACGGCATGGCGCTGAAGTGGGTGACGATCGGCGGCCTGGTGGTCATGCCGGTGGCCGGATGGCTGACGGGGCGCCTCGCCGGCCTGCCGTTCCCGGGCCCGGCCCTGACAGCGGTGGCCACCCTGCCATTCGTGTTCGACCGGTCGTTCAACATCATGGGCGGCAACCTGATGTCGACCATGGCAGGCGAGTTCGCCTTCACTCTGGCCGTGGCTGCATGCCTCGTCTACATCGGCCTCATGGTCCGGGGCCTTGAGACGGGCCGGGGTCGTGGCGCCGCAGCGGTCATGCTGGCCCTCACCGGGTTGTTCCACCTGCTCGTGGTGTTCTACGCGCTGGTGGCATCGGCTGTCACCCTGGCCATGCGACCGAGCCGTGGGGCGCTGCGGTGGATGCTCACCACGGGCCTGGTCGCCGGGCTCTGCTCGGCCTTCTGGGTACTGCCCTTCTGGTGGCAGCGGGACCACCTGAACGACATGTCCTGGCACAAGCTGACGCGGTTCCGGTCCTACCTGCTGGATCGTGACCAGCTGGCTGCCGACTTCCTCACCAACGATCCGCCGCTCCAGGTGGCGGTCCTCATCGCCATCGTCGGGCTGGTGGTGTCGATCGCGTTTCGACGCCGCCTCGGGTTCATGCTGGCCGGCTCGGCGGTGCTCCTGGGACTGGCCTTCATCCACCTACCCGAGGGGCGTCTCTACAACGGCCGGATCCTCCCCACCTACTACCTCAGCATCTACCTGCTGGCGGCCATTGGCGTGGCCGACGTGCTGCGACTGGCCGGTCGCCTCGTCGACGGCATCAGGCGTTCGGCAGGGGGCATGGCGGGTCGCGCCGTCACCGGTGGCGGAGCGGTGCTGGCGTTCCTGGCCCTGATCGTCTACCTGGGCATGCCTCTGAGGGTCCTTCCGACCGGCTCCATGTCGGGAAACACCTATTCGTGGATGGGACTGCAGTCCGAGGAACTCAACCTGGGCCGGTCCTGGGTCCGCTGGAACTTCGAGGGCTACGAGAACCGGGTCGGCGACGACACCGGCGGCGGCTGGGAGGAGCAGCGGGCGCTCACCGCCACGATGCTCGGGATCGCCGAGGAGCGCGGCTGTGGCCGGTTGCTCTGGGAGTACAACAGCGACCTCGTGCGGTACGGCACCCCCATGGCCCTGATGCTCCTGCCGCACTGGACGGACGGCTGCATCGGATCCATGGAGGGCCTCTACTTCGAGGCGTCCACGTCGACGCCGTACCACTTCCTGATGCAGTCGGAACTCTCCATTGCTCCATCACGCGCCCAACGCGGGTTGCCATACCGGGATTTCGACCTGGGTGCCGGGATCGACCACCTCCGACAGTTCGGCGTCCCCTACTACGCGGCCTTCTCGGAACGCGCTGTGACCGAGGGGCGCGGGCACGCTGACCTGACCGAGTTGGCGACCAGTGGACCGTGGACCGTGTTCGCCGTCGCCGGCGCCGAGATGGTCGTCGCAATGGACGTGGAACCGGCTGTGTTCGTGGACGTCGACCATGCAGGCTGGCTGGAGCCGGCGGTCGAGGTGTTCCAGGAAGGCTCGTCGGCAGTGCCGCGGACCATTGGCGGCCCTGACGGATGGCAGCGGGTCGCCCCGGGCGAGTTGCCGGAACGACGGGCCCTGCCGCCGGTGAACGTCACCGACATCACGACCGGTGTCGACTCGATCTCGTTCCACGTCGACCGTGTGGGCGTGCCGGTGATGGTGCGCACCTCCTTCTTCCCGAACTGGGAGGTGTCCGGGGCTGACGGGCCGTGGCGCGCCACGCCGAACCTCATGATCGTGGTGCCCACCGGCAACGAGGTGTCCCTCGCCTACGGCCGCACCGGCGTCGATGTCGTCGCCATGCTGCTCAGCCTGATCGGGCTGGTCGCTCTCGCCGTACTGGTTGCGCGGTCGGATCGTAGGCACCGTCATCGATCCGAAGGAGCGGCGACGGCCAGGCCGTGGTTCGACCTGGCGGGCATCGGGCCCGACGGTGACGCGCGACTGGACCGATGGGTGCAGCGACGCGTCGACGGGCCTGTTGGCCTGGAAGACCCTCAGGACCCGGCTGGCTCGGATTCCGACGATCGGGACGACCCGGACGGTCGAAATTCCGACGACCCGGACGACCCCCAGGACCCGGATGATCCGGGTGGCTCTGAGCCGGAGGCCCCGTTGTCGGAGGTCGCTTCACCGTGAGGGATCGTCTACGGCGATTCGCCGTGGTGGGCCTCATCGCCACCGTTCTCGACGTGGGCCTGCTCGTCCTGCTCCTGGAGTGGGGCTGGCCGGTGGTGGCCGCAGACGTGGTGGCCCTGGCCGTCGCAGCCCTTGCAGCCCGTCGCCTCCACCGCCTCGTCACCCTGCGCGACGATCCCTTCGCCCGTTGGATAAGGATCCGGCGGGTCTTCGTGGCCGTCGTCGTGGTTGCCGGCCTGGTCGACCTGATGATCCTGGCCGTCATCGGCACACCGGGCGGTCCCGGCCGTGACCTGGTCGCCAAGGTGCTGGCGGTGGCCGCTGCAGCCGGGGTGCGTGGCATTTCCTACCGTGCCTTCCTGTTCCGGGTGATACGTCGGGAGCAGGACAGCCCCACCGACCAGGCGATTGCACCCGGGGCCTTTCGGGTCAGCGTCGTGCTGCCCGCCTACTCGGAGGCCGACCGCATTGCGGTAGCGGTGGCCCGCGTCCGCCGGGAGTTGGGTGAAGCCCTGGGTCGGGATGGGGAGCTCGAACACATCGAGGTCATCGTGGTGGACGACGGTTCCCCGGACGAAACGGCGCTGCGTGCCGAGGCCGCCGGTGCCGACCGGGTGGTGCGCCTGGAGCGCAACTCCGGCAAGGGTGCTGCGGTACGTGCCGGGGTGGCGGTGGCAACCGGGCGGACCGTGGTCTTCACCGACGCCGACCTGGCCTACGGGCCGGCTCAGGCGGCGGCGCTCGTCATCCAGGTCGAGGCCGGCTTCGACATGGTGGTCGGCAGTCGACGCCACACCGACACCCGGACCCTGGTGCGCACCGGGCGCCTTCGTGAGGTGGGTGGACGGCTGGTGAACCTGGCGACCCACGCCATCCTGCTGGGCCAGTACCGCGATACCCAGTGCGGCCTGAAGGCATTCCGGGCCGACGTGGCCCGTCGGCTGTTCGAGGCTTCGACGCTGGATGGCTTCGCCTTCGACGTCGAGTTGTTCCACCTGGCCGAACGCTGGCGGCTGACCCTGGCCGAGGTACCGGTCGAGGTCGAGAACTCCGACCGGACCACCGTACGGGCCCTTCGCGACGGGCTGCGCCTGCTTGTGGACCTCGTCAGGGTGCGCCAACTGGCCCGCAGAGGCGGCTACCTGGCTCGGGACGCCGGCAGGCCGACGGAGCACCGTGGCCGGGTGGACCCTGATCAGGTCGGTGCCATCTTCAAGGCGTACGACATCCGCGGCCGGGTTCCGGAGCAGTTGGACGAATCGCTTGCCGCCTCCATTGGTCGGGCGTTCGCCCTGCTGGTGCGTGATGAGGAACCTGAGACGACCCGGGTGGTCATCGGCAGGGACATGCGTCCCAGCGGCACCCTCCTCGGAGCGGCCTTCGCCGCCGGCGTGATGTCCGAGGGCCTGGACGTGGTGGACCTCGGGCTGGCGTCAACCGACATGCTCTACTACGCCTCCGGCCACCTGGGTGTGCCCGGTGCGGTGCTCACCGCCAGTCACAATCCGGCTGGTTACAACGGCATGAAGCTCTGCCTGTCGGCCGCCCGGCCGGTCGGTGGCGACACGGGTCTGGATCGGATGGCGGCCCGGATCCTCGCCGGATTCGGCGGCGAGGTCGCCTCCGGTGGGGGGTCCACGACCTCGCTGGACGTCCTCGGGGACTTCGTGGAACACGTCCGGTCGTTCGCGGACCTCGACTCCCTCCGCCCCCTGCGCGTCGTCGTGGATACAGCCAACGGCATGGGCGGGCTGGTGGTGCCCGCCGTGTTCGACGGGCTCCCGTTCCACCTCGACCACCTCTTCCCGGAGCTGGACGGCACCTTTCCCAACCATCCGGCCGATCCGATCCAGCCTGAGAACCTCCGCGACCTTCAGGCCCGGGTGCTCGAGACCGGTGCCGACATCGGCCTGGCCTTCGATGGTGACGCTGATCGCGTGTTCCTGGTCGACGAGCGGGCCCGTCCGGTCTCGGGATCCACCACGACGTCGCTGGTGGCCAGTGGCGTGCTGCGCCGTGAGCCAGGGGCGACGGTGCTCCACAACCTGATCTGCTCAAAGGCCGTGCCTGAGGTGATCGTCGAGTGCGGGGGCCGTCCGGTGCGGACCCGGGTCGGCCATTCGATCATCAAGCAGGCCATGGTCGAGGAGGGAGCGGTGTTCGCCGGCGAACACTCCGGCCACTACTACTTCCGTGACAACTACAGGGCCGACTCCGGGCTGATCGCCGCCCTGGTGGTGCTCGAAGCCCTCTCGGCCTCCGACCTCCCGCTGAGCGGCCTGCTGGCGCCGTTCGAGCGCTACGCGGCGTCCGGCGAGATCAACACGACCGTCGGCGATCCCGCGGCGGTCATCGAACAGGTGGCGGGGCACTTCGGTGACGAGGCCAAGGACCGGCTGGACGGGTTGACCGTCGACCTCGGCGACTGGTGGTTCAACCTCCGACCGTCCAACACCGAGCCGCTGCTGCGACTCAATGTCGAGGCGGACGACGAAGAGGCCTGCGCCGCCCGTGTGGCCGAGGTGCAGGCCCTGATCGACCAATAGCCTCCAGTCCATGACCCTGGACCCGAAGCTCCTGGAAATCCTTGCCTGCCCTGAGGACAAGGGCGCCCTGCTCTGGTTCGAGGGCGAGGCCGCCCTCTACAACCCGAGGCTCCGGCGTCGCTATTCGGTGGTGGACGGCATCCCGGTGATGCTCGTGGACGAGGCCGAGACGGTCGACGATGCGGAGCACACCCGTCTCGTGGCCCTGGCCGAGTCCGAGGGGATCCAGCCCACCTTCGGCAACTGACCCGGGGGCGATCGCATCGTGGACCGGTTGGCCGGTCGACTGCAGCACTACGACTGGGGCTCTTCCACGGCCCTGGCCGACCTTCGCGGCCTGGAGCCGTCCGGCCTGCCTGAAGCCGAACTCTGGTTCGGTTCGGGACGGGTGGGTTCATCCGGGTCCGGGTCCGGCCCCGGTCCCGGCAGTGAGTCCCTGTCAGATGACCAGCCTGACCAGCGGGCCCAGTCCGACCTGCCTGATCTGCCGTACCTGGTCAAGTTGCTGGCTGCCGACAGGCCACTCTCGCTGCAGGCACACCCCGACGCCCGGGCAGCCGCTGACGGATACAGCCGTGAGGAGGAGGCCGGCCTCGACCGTGGCGCCCCGGGACGCTCGTTCCCGGATCCGGGTCCCAAGCCCGAACTGCTCTGTGCCATCACCCGGTTCGAGGCCCTCTGCGGGTTCCGCCCCATTCCAGAGGCCCTTGAGGTGGCTCGGGCCCTCGGCGTCCCGGCTCATCTCCTGACAATGCTGGACGAGGCGGGCCCGGACGCCTGGCGCCATGTGGTGGGCGCTGCTCTGGCCTCCGGTGGTGCCCGCTCCGGGAGCGACATCTGCCGACTGGTGGAGGCGGCCCGCAATGTGCTCGAGGGTGTCGAGCCGGCCACCCACGATCGGACCGGGCACGAGACGATCGGGGGAGAAGGCGGGGCGGGGGCCGTGCTTCGCTCCGCCGAGGTGGTCTGCCGGTTGGCGGACCGGTACCCGGAGGATCCGGCCCTTCTGCTGGTCCCGATGCTGCGACCGGTGGTGCTCCAGCCGGGGGAGGCAATGTTCGTGGGACCCGGTGTCCTGCATGCCTACCTGGGCGGGATGGCCCTCGAGGTCATGACGCCGTGCGACAACGTGGTCAGGGGAGGCTTCACCTCCAAGCACGTGGACACCCACGCCCTCGTAGACCTGCTGAATCCGGGTAGGGCTCCCGGTGTGCAGCGGGCCGGGAGTGGAGTGCACCGCTACGAGGTGCCGGTGGCCGACTTCGCCGTGTGGCGGATAGAGGGTCGTCACACGCTTGAGGTCGGTACCGACCCGCCCGACGTAGCCGGGCCCGAAGTTGATGGAGTGCCCGGATCGGGTGTCGCTACACGGGAGCGCCGGGGCCCCGACGTCGTCGTGGCCATCGCAGGTAGCACCGTGGTCGGTGGCGACCTCGAGCTGGCGCCGGGCGAGGCCGCCCTGGTCCCTGCCGGCGACGGTGCCTACCGGATCTCGGTGGACGGCATAGCCCACCGGGTTTCGGTGGGAGGCTGACCACCGGGTCCGACCGGCACGGCCCACCCGATCCGGACCGGGGAGACCACTGCACGTCGGCCTGCCCGACCGGCCTGAGGCCCGACCTGTCCTGCCGGTAGTATCAGTGCTCCGTGGCTGCCAGAACGGCGTCAGACGACCCCAGCCGCGTTTCAAGTACCTGTCCGGCCCAGCCGGATCCATGCACCCGCCCGCCCGAGTGTCAGACAAGCCGGATCCCCGCCACTTCGAGCGTGGGGTCCCGACAGGAGTCGTCATGTCCAGTTCATCAGGTTCGCCCGCTTCCTCCGGCCCGTCGGGAGCCCTTCCCCTCGCAGACGACCACCGCGTCGCTGACATCGCCCTCCACGAGTTCGGACGCAACGAGATCCGCCTGGCCGAGCACGAGATGCCCGGCCTGATGGCCCTCCGGGCCGAGTTCATGGACCAGCAGCCGCTGGCGGGAGCCCGGATCAGCGGCTCGCTCCACATGACCATCCAGACGGCTGTGCTCGTCGAGACCCTGACCATCCTCGGGGCCGAGGTGCGTTGGGCCAGCTGCAACATCTTCTCCACCCAGGACCACGCCGCCGCCGCCGTCGTCTGCGGCCCTGGCGGATCCCCGGACGACCTGCGGGGCGTGCCCGTCTTCGCATGGAAGGGCGAGACGCTCGAGGAGTACTGGTGGGCCACCCGCAAGATCCTGGAGTGGCCCGGCGGCACCGGACCCAACCTCATCCTGGATGACGGTGGCGACGCCACGATGCTCGTACACAAGGGCACCGAGTACGAGGCGGCCGGCGCGGTCCCCGGCCCGGCCGACGACGACCCTGAGGAGTGGCTGGTGATCCTGGCCACGCTGAGCGCCTCGCTGCAGGATGATCCCCAGCGCTGGACCCGGATCGGCGCTGGCATCCGCGGCGTCTCCGAGGAGACGACCACCGGCGTCCACCGGCTGTACCAGATGCTGGAGGCCGGCGAGCTGCTGTTCCCGGCGATCAACGTCAACGATGCGGTCACCAAGTCCAAGTTCGACAACCTCTACGGCGTCAGGCACTCGCTCATCGACGGCATCAACCGTGGCACCGACGTGATGATCGGCGGCAAGACGGCCGTGGTCTGCGGCTTCGGTGACGTGGGCAAGGGCTGTGCCGAGTCGCTGCGGGGCCAGGGTGCCCGGGTGATCATCACCGAGGTGGACCCGATCTGCGCCCTCCAGGCGGTCATGCAGGGCTACGAGGTGAACACCCTGGAGCGCGTCATCGACGAGGCCGACATCTTCGTCACGGCCACCGGGTGCAGGGACATCATCACCGCCGAGCACATGGGGCGCATGAAGCACCAGGCCATCGTCGGCAACATCGGCCATTTTGACAACGAGATCGACATGGCCGGACTGCAGCGGATGTCGGACGTCCAGCGGATCAACATCAAGCCCCAGGTGGACGAGTTCGTCTTCCCCGACGGGCACTCCATCATCATGCTCTCCGAAGGTCGACTGCTGAACCTCGGCAACGCCACCGGCCATCCGAGCTTCGTGATGTCGGCCAGCTTCTCCAACCAGGTACTGGCCCAGATCGAGTTGCACCTCCACGCCGAGGACATCGGGATCGCGGTGGTGACGTTGCCCAAGTCGCTGGACGAGAAGGTCGCCCGGCTACATCTGGACGCGCTGGGCGTGCGCCTCACGGAACTCTCCGCCGACCAGGCCGGCTACCTGGGCGTGCCCGTCGACGGCCCCTTCAAGCCCGACCACTACCGGTACTGACCTCCGCGCCCGGGCGACCGACGCCGGTCCTAGGATCCCTCCCCGTGCAGAGCACGGTGGTCGGAGTGGTAGGGGGCAGTGGAGCAGGCAAGACCACGCTCGTGCGGGGTCTGGTGGATCGTCTCGGTTCTGATGCGTCGGTGCTCTGGTTCGACGAGTACTACCACGACCTGGTCCACCTAAGCCCGGCTGATCGTGCCGTGGTCAATTTCGACCACCCGGACTCCCTGGACGTCGACCTGCTGGTCGCCCACCTGGGTGACCTGCTGGCCGGCCGGTCGGCCGAGGTCCCGGTGTACGACTTCTCGACCCACACGCGCGCCGGCCGAACCCGACGGGTGGAGCCGGGGCCGGTGGTG
>Ga0209501_10002328_pt1 | contig 20009 bp, 13 predicted proteins | sample ArcticOcean_MG_C_4_FD_187434 | JGI IMG/M metagenome (GOLD analysis project Ga0209501, IMG submission 187434) | Marine microbial communities from western Arctic Ocean - ArcticOcean_MG_CB4_134 (SPAdes) (version 2) | ecosystem: Environmental > Aquatic > Marine > Oceanic | place: Arctic Ocean...
TCTTCGATCGGGTGACCAAAGTCGACTTCCAGCCGCTTTCGGCCGGGGACTGTGAGACGGCGCGGATCGAGGCCGAGTTGCTGCATAACAGTCGCATGAATGTCGGTGACGTAGTGCCGATCCTCAACGGCGTGGAAGCCGAGTTCATCGGTGGCCCCGTGAACTGTCCCGCCTTTGATTCCGCCTCCAGCCATCCAGACGGAAAAGCCAAAATTGTGGTGACCTCGCCCGTTCGAACCCTGGCCGCCGGGAGTCCGTCCGAATTCCGAGCCCCAGACCACAAGCGTTTCGTCGAGGAGACCTCGCTGCTTGAGATCTTTCAGGAGACCCGCGATGGGCTGGTCGATCTGCTGGCAATTCTTGGCGTGATTTGTTTGCAAGTTACTGTGAGCATCCCAAGCCCCCGCCCCGCCACCACCGTGATAAATCTGTACAAACCGCACACCGCGTTCGACCAATCGTCGCGCGGTTAGGCAGAGCTGGCCAAACGACTGCGTCGGACCGCCGGTTGTCCCATAAAGCTCGTGCGTTGCCGCCGTCTCGTCCGCCGAGTTTACGACATCCGGCACCGCCGTCTGCATTCGAAACGCCAACTCGTAGGACTTGATGCGAGCAGCCAATGCCGGATCGTCCGGGAACTCGTCCGCAGTCAGTCGATTGAGCCGACCGAGCAGTCGTTGCGCTTGCAAACGCTCAGCCGAGCCAGCACCTTCGGCAGGAATCGCAAAGGGCAAGGGGTTCTTTGGGTCGACCGACAGCGAAACTCCGTCGTGTTCGGGGCCGAGATAATCGGCTCCTTCCGTCGCTTTTCCGCCGCAGCAGTCTCCGATCTTGTTCCCCATCACGATGAACTGTGGCAGGTTGTCGTTCAGTGAACCAAGTCCATAGTGCACCCAGGCTCCAATCGTGGGGAAGAATCCGTCGAAGCGGTTACGCCCAGTGTGAAACTGGAGCTGAGCGTCGTGGTTACTCGCCGTCGTCCACATCGACCGGACAATCGCCATGTCGTCAACACACTCGGACAGGTGCGGCAACCAGTCACTGACCTCGATACCGCTTTCACCGTGTTTTCGATAACCGACCTGCAGCGGGTACAACTTGTCGTAAATCTTCCCGTTGGCGTCGCCCTTCACCAGCTCAATGCGGTTCTTGATGTAGGGCGATTCCAACACGCTGGCGAACGGCGTGTTGGGAATCGTCTTGCCGCCATATTTTGTCAGAGCAGGCTTTGGATCGAACGTCTCGACCTGACTAACACCTCCAGCCATGAACAGCCAGATCACGCTTTTCGCTTTTGGAGCAAAATGCGAGAGGCCATTCGGCGGAGTCCAGTTGGTTTCGGATCCAAAGCCGTCTCGCTGGAGCATCGCTCCCAGAGCCAGCGTGGCGCAGCCGGTCCCCAGGTCGGAGAGGAATTGTCGTCTCGGTTTCGCGAAATTTTTCATTGGGTCCTCGTCATCGGATCGTCACGAAATCGTTATGGTTCAGCAGCACCAGTGCAAGCTGACGTCGAGCCTCGGCGCTGCCTTTAAATTCGGCGAGAAACTGAGTGCACTCGAGCTGTTCTTTCGGAGCTGGCTCACGGCCGAGTACGTGTTCGAACAACGCTTTGACGAACTCGCTGCCGTTAAGTGTGCGGTGAGTCTCCGCGATCTTCCGAGCCTGGTTGGCGGCAATCTGGCTATTGAACATCGCCAGAGCCTGTTGCGGGGCGACCGTCGCTTTTCGCTGGTAGCACTCGTTGACCTTTGCTCCGTCGAACAGACTGAGAAACGTCATTTGTCTCTCTTTGTCCTGGCGGAAGTACAGGCTGCGGCGAAGTACTGTCTGCCCCAGCGTGTGCTCGATGGGCGGGCCGCCCATCGACAGGTCAAGGCTGCCTCCCAGCGACAGCACGCTGTCCCGGACGGCTTCGGCTTCCATCCGGCGAGCATTCATGCGCCACAGCGTATGGTTGTCAGGATCGGCCGCTCGCGTCGCGGCCGTTGCTTCGTTCGGTGAAGAACTCAGTCGATAGACGCCGGACATGACGATCTGCTTGTGAAGCTTCTTCAAACTCCAGCCCTCTTCCATGAACTGCACTGCCAGCCAGTCGAGCAGCGCTGCGTGACGCGGTTTTTCAGAACGCAAACCGAAATCGAAAGTGCGTTCCAGAAGTGGCGCGTCGAAATGCCGTAGCCAGATATGATTAACGAGAACTCGTGCCGCCAGTGGGTTCTTCCGATCGGTAATCCACCGGGCAAAAGCCAGCCGTCGGCCGGAACTGGTTTTTGGATACTGCGGGCCGAGCACTGCGTACTGGTTTGAGCCGTTCTCGAGTTCCCCTTTCGCGCTCGCCAACTTCTTCTGGAGATCGGCGAGCTGTTTTTCCGCCAGCTGAAGTTCCGATGTCGCTTTGGCACGAGCGGCAGCTGAGGAGGTCTCCTGCTTCTGCCCAGCCTGCTCAATCTTCAACTGAGCCTGGGCGACCTGCAGGGAAAGTTGCTCGACGGTGTGCTGACGGCTCGCACGTCCAGCGGCCGCAGCCAATGTATCGGCGTTGCCGTCGGCCAGTCCGAACTTTACGGTCTCTACCGCGATGCGTGCTTCGAGCGCGGCTGCCGCGGATTGCGTGACACTGCGATGCACAACAGCGATTTTCTCTGCGGCTTCGGAGACTTTCAAAGCCAGCTGCAGATCTTTTCTCGTGAGCAACTTCGGCGGCGCTGCCGAGCCTCCCGCCGCAGGCTCAAGCTGCGTTTCCGGTGGCAGCGTCGTCACGTCGAGCTGATCGAATTCAGCGGTTGCAGAGAAAGCCCAAACCGACATCCGCCCGGCTTTACGTTTCGGCAAGTTGTAAGCCACTTTCAATTCGCCATCGATCAGCACGTTCAACAACTGGTCCTTCACGGCCAGCTCAAGCACGTAATCCTGGCCGACCTTGACCGGATGCGGCGACATCCCGCCAGCCGGGTATTGCCAGACGCCATCGCTTGCCTGGTTGGTGAACTGTACCTTGGGCCCAGAAACGGAAAGATAAACGGCGTTCATCGCCTGCCCATCGACGTCGAAGCCAAGGCCGACCGACTTGTACGTCTCACCGCCCGTGATTCGCAGCCGCAGCTTCGCTCGAAAATCGCGAGGATGATTGAACGACGAAACCAGACGGTGCTGTTTTGTCGCCCCGATTGACTGCACGACTCGGCCATTCTTCACCAACCACGTTCCGCTTTCGACTTTCCATTGATCGAGATTCAGTTTCGAAAAGTCATCGCTCAGCACCGGAGTGCCGGGACCAGCGGGCGTTTTGGGAATTGTCTTCTTTGCAGATCCGGGCTTTGGTTCCTGGAACTCCGCGAGCTTCTTTCGGGAAGCAGCCACCGCCGCCTGCGCGTTCTTGAGCCCGGTATCAGCGGCCGCGATTGCCGCTCGTGCGGCCTCCAACGCCGCATCGCGATTCTCTCTTCTCAATGCCGGATACCACACGGTGACCGGGAGTGAGACTGGTTCGACCGACAATTCGCCGAGTATTTTCGGCAGTCCGGGATGCAGTGGATCTTCGCTTGGACGATCCGCATTGCCTTGCAGAAACGTAAACGTCTTTCGATCCAGGTGAGCATCGTAGGTGCGAACGAGCATTCCGTTAGCCGCACCGGCAGATGCCAGTTGCAGTGAATCGTCACGAACGTCGTGTGTCTCAAAGATGGCCCGCATGCGATAGTAGCCCGTCTGTTCAAATGGGTCGTACTTGTGATCGTGGCAACGGGCACAGTTCACGGTGAGGCCAAGAAAGGCCTTGGAAGAATGCTCAACAATATTGTCGAGCCAGACGTTTCGGTTGAACTTGTACCAGTTACGCGCCAGGAACCCGGTTGCTCGGAGGGACGGCTGATCTTCGGGCGAGACTTCATCCGCCGCGAGCATCTCGACGATCATCCGGTCGTAACCTTTGTCGGCGTTGAGCGATTCGACGATCCAGTCCCGCCATCGCCAGATATGCTCGCGTCCGTCACGGATTTCTTTGCCGTAGCCGGACGGATCGCTGTACCGCCAGATGTCCATAAAGTGTCGGGCCCACCGCTCGCCGTAGCGAGGACTCTCTAGCAAACGGTCGACCGCATTTTCGAATGCCGCTTTCGATTCGTCGTCGAGGAACGCTCGTCGCTCGGCCGGCGTCGGGGGGAGGCCGGTCAGAACAAGAGAAGCTCGGCGGAGGAGCATCGACCGAGAAGTTTCGCCGACCGCGGTGACTCCGAGGTGCTGGTGCTCGGCCGCGAGAAACCGGTCGATGTCACTACGAATCCAGCCAGCCGAAGTGCTCGGCACGTCCGCTTTGACGGGCGGCAGAAAGGACCAGTGGCGGGACGGATGTTCGGGAATCGCTTCGTCCGGCGCTGCGGCTCCGGATTGGATCCAGGCGGTCAGCTTTGCGACCTCGTCCGCCGTCAGTCGCGGACCCTCCTCCGCGGGTGGCATCCGGTTATCGTCGGCGGCGGTGACTCGTTGCAGGATGAGGCTGTTGCTAGCCGATCGGCTGACGTAGCCAGGCCCGCTCTCACCGCCCTTTCGAATGAGACTCGCCGCATCCAGCCGCAATCCGCCTTCCTGTTTGCGTGAGCTGTGGCAGGAAAAGCACTTGTCTCGCAGCAGCGGCTTGATTTCAGTCAAGTAGTTGACGCTCTTTCCAGGCGGCTGTTCCGTTTTCGATTCACCCTGAGCACGAGCCGTCTGCGCAGCACATGCGACGGAAAGAACAAGCAGCACACAGCCAAGCAGTCGTTTCATACAAGCATTCATTCGGAACTACTTTTGGCGATTACAACAACGGACGAATCGGTTCAGACTCGGCCCTGACGCGGAGAAATCCACGTCATGAAACAACATCGATCGCCGGTGAGAGAGGTCGCTGCATGAGACAAGAACAAGTTAGGTGGGCATTTCCATGTTCAATATAGCAGGAGAGCCGAAAGCCACCCAAGCCTTTATGTATTGCGGGCTTAGGCGAGGACGTGCAAGCCAGTGCGACTGATCACAATAAATGGTCCCAATTTAACAGCGGGATCGGTTGCTCAAATCTCGATTTCATATCCCTTGCGGCGATCTCTCGTCAGCAGAGCACTCGCTTTGGCATCGCCTTTGATCGTTTGCGTCGCGGCGTCCCATTCAATTTCTCGATTCAAGCGAATCGCAATATTACTCAAATGGCACGTATTGATTGCCGCGACATGCGTCCACACGTCGGAAGCAGGTTTCTTGCGGCTTGCGATACAGTCAAAGAAGTTGTTCACGTGTTCGACAACCGGGCCGCCGTAAATGTCTTCCAGCCAGTCTCCAGGGAGCGGATTGTTGTCGAGATCCTCGATCGGTTTGCCCGCGATTGTGCCGCGGTTAACAAAGATTCGACCTTCTGTCCCTTCTACCAGGATTCCATTACGACCCTCGCTAGTGATCTCCATCAGCACGCCGTTAGGAAATCTCACGTGCACCGTGAATCGGTGCGGAGCATTGTAACGATCGTCGAGAGTTGGATGGCCGTTCTCATCGAAAGGGACCCTGGTTTCGGCCATGATCGGCTTGATTGCCGTGGGACCCTGGCCCGGTCCGCATTGGTCGATAATCCACTGGGCAATGTCGACATGGTGGGCGCCCCAATCAGTCATTTTTCCGCCGCTGTACTGAAGCCACCAACGGAATTCCTTGTGGCAGTTTGAGGCGTTGATGCTTCCGTCACCCAGCGTGCGCACCAGCGTCTGCCCTGCTTTGCCGTCTTTCAAGAATCGATAGGGGACGTCTTCGGTCGGCCCTTTCCAGCGATCCCAATTCAGTGTCTTTGGGGGAGCAACCGTCGGCAGTGGCTTGCTGAAGGGATTGTGATTCAACCCAACGGTCACCTTCTTGATTTTCCCGAGGCGTCCCGAATGAGCTATCGTGACTGCCTTCAGAAACCGTTCGTCGGAGCGCTGCTGTGTACCAACCTGGATTATTCGATCCGTCTCTTTCGCAACCTTGGAAATGATGCGGCCTTCATCGACGGTCAGTGTGAGCGGCTTTTCGCAGTAAACATCTTTCCCTGACTTCAACGCTTCGGCGGAGATCTTCACATGCCAGTGATCCACAGTGCCACAGATAATGGCGTCGATGTCGTCACGATCAATAATCGCTCGATAGTCGTCATAGACGTCGATCCTGACCTCCTTGCCCTTGGCCGCCATCCGTCTCGTGTAGGCCGCCTTGGCATAATCAGAGTGCGACGTGTCGACATCACAAACAGCAACGATATCGCCGTAGTTGAGTGCTCGTCGGCCATCGCCCGTCCCTTGGCCACCGCAGCCGATCAGCGCAAACTTTGGACGTTCATTCGGCGACTCGGCACGAACCACTGACGTGTCGGAAAACACTCCCAGCGAACTGGCGGCAGCCAGGGTGGAAGTTGATTGCAGAAACCGTCGGCGGCTGACCTGAGACATTATCGATCTCCAGTTGTGAGGATTATTCGATGGGTGATTATTCGATGGGTAAAGAGTCAATAACACGCCGGTTTTCAGCTTCCTCTACCAGCTTCACGTTGTCATTTCTCGAAGGTGGAGCTGGCAGGTCGCCGAATTGCATGTTGTATTCCTCGCTTAACGCTTCATCACATACCACTGCGACTGCCAACCGACGGCGTTTCTGGTACTAAAGCCACCCGCTTCGATGAAGAGGTAGTCCTCGCCATCGACTTGTTTGATGATCATATTCAGCGCCTCGTACCGAGTCAGATCCATCAGCTTGTCGCCGGACCAGAGTCGCGTCACGTTGTCGGTTTCGCCGTTGTGCTTGAGGCTGATGCTCGCAAATCGGGCTCCGCGTGGGTTCAGTCGTTTGTCGGGCATGAAATCGCCGATCGTCTTGACGACGCCGATCGTCTTCCAGTCGCCGACCACATCCGCATTGGCGACAAACTTTCCGTCGTAGCGGAATTTGACGGCAGCAGCCTGACGTTCTCGGTCCTCCGGATCCTGCGCGGCCTGCCATTCTGAAGACAGCATGGCGACCACGGTCGCCGACTTCCATACCAGATCGTCGCCCATCGGCGGTAGTTTCTGCTCGTCGAGGTGCAGGCTGATCTTGCCTTGGGGAATGCGTGACGTCGGCTTGACCTTGTATTTGTCGTTGAACCGAATGAAGGTCTTGACCGCGATGGTCACCTCGCCGCCCTGGAAGTCTTCGAAGAATTCCTTGGTGAGATACGCGCCCTTGGGCTTACCACCTGCCCCACGGCCGTTCCCTTGCTTCATTTCAATCAGAGGCTTGCCGTTGATATAGATGATGTGGCCGCCGCCGACGCCGACATGTTCGCCATCGTTCACGCGAATCCGGTAGCGATGGCCGTCTTTCAACGGTGGAATCTCGAAGGTCCCGCGGATCAGCAGGACTTCCTTTTCCCATAAGGTGTTTGCGGGCGTGGCGCCATGGCAACCTGGTCCCGTGCAGTTGGCCGAGCACTTGGTAATCGGGCGCAGGGGAAGCTTACCCATATAGTTGGCAAAGGGACTCTTCCCTTTTTTCCAACCAGCCTTGGCGGGAACAAAGGCGTTTGCATGCCAATTCTCCATACCCTTTGGCAACGTCACCTCTCGGTATCGAGTGACGAGCTGGTCAAAGGGCACCTGATCGGACGTGATCGGGTCAAAGCTGTGGTAAGACCATTCCGCGTTGCGCAGGTCAACGAACATGTGCCATCCGAATTCGCGCTGGCCGGCCCGATCGTACAGAGAGGCCAGGCCATCGATCGCATTCCCGGAGCTACCGGGATAGCCGGACTGCACTTCGCCTGCAGACATCTTGTGTAAGGCATCACGATTCTTGCCGACGAACTCGGGGATCAATTCCTCCATGATGATCGGGGTGATCGCCTGTTTCAGCTTGGGACCGAATTGGCTCGGGTCCGCGGCGAGGAAAAATTGCTTGTACGGCAGGATCTCGTTGGGATGGCGCTGCCGAGCAATCTCATAGAGCACGTCCAATCCGCCGGGCACGTCGGCCAATGAAGCGGCAATGGCTTCGAGATGGAAGTCGTAGGTGGAAGTGAGGTCTTTTCCGGTGAGGGATGTCTGCTTGCCGGCATAGCCGGTATAGGTCTCTTTGAGTGTCTCGACGGCCAGTTGCTGTACTGCGGGCCCAGCCTCATTGACCCTGGCTCGGATAGCAGTCGCCAACCCTCTCGTGACGGAGACGCGTTGGTTCTTCCGGATGAGGTCACCGATCGCGGGGAGCACTCTTTGGTAGCAACGTTCGTCCGCCGCCACCGGGGTCAGCGCGGTGAGAGCGGCGTTCTTCAGCCAATTCTCCTCGTGTGTTAGATAGGGGAGCAGGAGATCGACGAGCGGCACGACCTGATCTGCCGAGCCGTAGCCGATGATCTGCATCGCTGCGTCCTTAACCCACCACGATTCGGCCGGGTTCCTGACCGCCTGCACTGCAAGGTCAAAGATCTCAACAGTGAGCACGTCGGATCGCTTCACGATCGCCGCGAACATGGCGCGGCGGACTCGCGGGTCTTTGTGTTGCAGGAATTCCATAACCAGGGATTCACGAACTTCACCACCGGGAGCCCGCCAGCCGATGTAGCCACTGTTGACACCCAGCGCCTTGTTCGCAGCAACGAAGCGGATGTTGTGGTCCTGGTGCTGGATATATCGACGGATGTCATCGTCACTGGGTTGATCCGGGCCATGAAAATGGCGGAAAAACTGCAGGCTGGAGTCCTGGGCCAGGGTCTCGCTCGACAGGTCCTGCTTCTTACCATCCTTATCCGGTACGGCCTCAAGCGAGAGGAAGATGTTGTCCGCCTCGACGCCCCACGGCTGCTTGGGCAGTTGATATTGCTTGGCGAACTCTGTCGGCGGCGCACCGGTGATGCGTAGCGTCTTACGCGGAATAGTGTAAGCCAGCGGGTACGCAACACCCCATAATTCCTTGTCATAGCCGGCGCCACCCAGGATGCCGAACGAGCCGTCAAAACGGCGTGATAGGTCGTAGTGCCACTGGCGATTGTCCATGAAGTCGCGGTACTGCTTGGGCTTTATGTCGTGCATCAGTCCCATCGCGGCACTGCGCCAGATTTCGCCGATACCGCCGCCGGTGTGGCCGTGGAGCATGAAGCTGGTCGTGTAGAAACTCTGCATCGCGCAGACGTCGCGTGCCTTGGCGTAAACCGAGTTCTCACCATCCGGCGTGACCGCTGCAGCGGCGGCCATAGCGAAGGCAAGTTTCCCGTTCTTGCCATTGTCAACAAAGCCGAGCTCCGGGCGATCATCGCCGTAGGGGTTACCGCCTCGGCCGGCGTACCGGTAGAAATGTCTCAGCGCGCCGAGCAGCGTATGATCGGGGACCTCCGCGCCGCACTCCTTGGCAAGGAGAAGGAATGTGACCACGTGAGTGCCGGCCGCATTAAGGTGCCCATTGCCGTAGGTAGTAAGGGCCCCGCCCCGGCCAGCCCAGGCATCGTTATGCTGCGTCCTGGCCGCATTATCGACCCACCGCTGGATATTCGCGAGAATTTCCTCATCGCCGGTTCGCAGGTAGCATTCGGTGAGCGGGATACCTCCGTAGCCGAGGTACCAGGGATAGGTATGTGCCGGTGCGTTGCGTGCCCAGTTACGCACGACGTCCAAGTCTTTGTCCTCGCCCGTAGAGAGCAGGAACAACATGCCGATACCGCCGAGGCCTTCGGTCGCTCCGGGTTTGGAAAGGTAGTCGGCAACGCCGCGCACAATCTTATCCGACTTTGGGCAGTTCAGCGGCCAGGTCTCACTGTACGCACCGAGCACAGGAACTTTGACGATAACCGGCTCGGCCTCGCCCTTGATGGAAAACTCGAGCATGCCGTCGGAAGCCTCGGCCGCAGCGAGGATCTGGCCAAGCTGGATACGCGGGTCGATGTCTTTCAGCAGCTGGCCATTAATCGTTTCGATAATCTGACCTGTTTTGAGTTTTCCGGATGCCGCGGCAGGCGAACCTTCTTCAATCTGGGATATTCGCATCACAAACGCCGGCTGGAGCAGATCGATCCCCATCCCCACGGGACCGAATCGTTTAATGGTTTGCAGCGATTTCGTATCGCTTGGACGCGTCGAGAACAGCCCATCCGGATTGTCATAGAACGAGCTGTCTTGTGCTGCGGCCGTACCGCACAGGATCCACATCGCGATCAGAGCACAACGTATCATTTGTTGGTTCATGATTTTCATTTCTGTTTGGGACGCAGACGCAGCGTGACCTTTGTTCCGATTTTGGGAAGCGACTTTCGTTTGATCCGCCACATCAATGCGTCGTTTTCCTGGGTCTGATGAAACGGCAGGCACAGGAGTTCATCTCCAAACGTAGCGATCGAAATCACGTTGCCGCTCAAGTCAGCCAGATACTGACGCGGACCCGGGCCGTTGTCGCGAAGGTGAGATCCCGCGAACAGAAACGTGTGAGGCAAACGTGCTTCTGTCTCGTGCCCGCGTTTTTCGGTTTGTTTGAGAGCGGTAATAACAGCACCGTCGACCTCGTCAACGCGTTCACTGGAACGGACAATAAAATCGCTTATCGGTCGTTCGGTCGCCTTTCCATTTTTGTTCGTCGTGACAAGTAAGACGTCGATCAGATCTCCCCGCGGCGGAATGTCGACCCAACGCTTTTCCTCTTCGCCCACCTGCTTCCGCATCGCAGGATTGCCAGTTTTTGCACCGAGCAGCAGCAACGCCGTATGAATGTGCAAAACCTTGGCCGACACCGCGACGATCGACTCGTGCTCCTTGCTTCCCTTCGCGCAGGCGATCAGTTCGAGGAAGCCACGATCAAGACAGATGGTCGCTTCGAGATCAACGCACCGCTTCTCAAAGTCGATGACGATGCCAGGAAGTTTCACAGGTTTGCGTGCGGGCTTCCCTGCTGTAGCTTCGTCGGCGTGCACCAGGTTCGCGGACAACAAAACAACGATCGCGAGCGAACGACATATCAAACCGTTTGCGTTTCTCACTTGCTGTTCTCTTCCAACAGGCCAGCCATTGCCCGACCCATCGCTTCGCCCACGTTCATATAGGTCTCTGCATTGCCGCTGTAGTGGCCGCCTGAACTGCCGCCCTTGGACAGCGGGTGGCTGTAAACAGAGGCAACGTTGCCCTTGAACTCCGGATACTTTCCGGATGTGCCGTCAACCGCAAGCATGGCATCAAGGATTCTCCCGCCACCATCGGTGGCCCCCTTCTTGGTTTGGCCAAGCGAGGCGCAGACGAACTTCGCGTTGGGCGCGTCGAAGTCCTTACGAAGCGTCTTGATCAGATGGACAAGGTTCTTCTCGTATCGGCTGGATAGCGCGGCACTGCGGCTGTCCCGATCGCCCTGCCACCAGAAGAATCCAGCGATCTCATATTTCTTCGCCCCGGGATAGTACTTATCGAGCTCGGCCAGAACTTGCTTGGTTCTGGCAATGTCGCCGTCGTACTGCATGCCGGCATACCAGTTGATCTTCTTCGGCTCCGTCCCCTTCATCCAGCGTTCAGGCGTCCCCATGTATCCAGGATGAACCCATGTGACGCCCTTGTTATCTGTGAATTCAAATCCCTCGCTGCCAGGCGGTAGTAAGTCCCAGCCCAGGGCACGATTGCCGATGCAACTCTTGAGAATGAGCACGGGCGCGTCGGTGGCCTCGCCCACGTGGTGTCCGATACCGATTTCCGGGCCGATATTACCGCCCTTGATAGTCATCCACTCGTTATTGAAAAGCCGCATGCCTCCGAGGCCGCTGCCCATCACACGCACATTCCGTACATCCTTGCGCTCGGTCCAGTTCCCGGCATCATCGACCAGGTAGGGGTACATCTTATTTGCTTTCACGGCGTTTTCGAGCGTACCCTCCTTCTCTCCGGCAACCCGGCCAAAACCCAGCATGTTGGACTGCCCCAACAGGATGTAGACTTGAACCGGCTTGGACATATCCGCCGACTTGCCGTCCGGGTCGGGAAGCTGCGTCGACTCCTCAGCGGCTGCGGCCGGGAAGACGAGCAGTGCCATCGCCAGGGCGGTAAGGGACAAAAGGGTTTTCATATTTCGTATCCGTGCAGTCATGTTTTCCATCCGGGTTCGTTATCATCACAGGAGGTAAGTGCAGCAAGACAGTCCAAGGCCAGACAGCCGGATGCAGTATAGGGAGTGATCTGCCAGGCTGTGAAGCGCTTCAACACTGGTGCACAATTCCTCATCACAGGGACGCTGTTGGGCTGCCGTGTGGCATTTCCGTCACGCTCTGAGTGTGACATGCAATCGGAATGCCGAGTCTGACCGCTAGGTGAAAGCCTCGGTGTAGTAGTGCAGCATTCCGGGGTAGCCCACGGTCATCGCAAACAGACAGAGGAGAACGATCGCTTCGTCCGGGCGACTAACATGACCAGGTGGATTCGTAAATGAGGTTGTCGACGCCCGATTATAGCTGGCAAGAACTGGCCAAGCAGTATTCTCGATTGGTCAACATCTCCGCCTGGTGGCTCAAGGCTTGAGTTCCTCAAGCATCTTCATTTGCACACCGATCGGTTGATCCAGGAATTGCTGAAAACGTTGATAGAATTCACTGGTGTCCCGGACATTCGCATACCGACTCAGTGCCTGCTGCCATCCCAGCCGCCCCACCATGGGATAGAACCTCTTTGTGTAGGCCTTTACGCTGCGGCTCTTCGAGCGATGAATCGCAAAGGCGACTGCCCACACTCCGGCGTCATATGCCAGATGCCGGTAGTACTTCTTAAGTTCCGGCTGCTCTTTTTCAAGCTTTTCGACATCTTCAAAGTCTTTCATCATGGCGTCGTCACCAACTGACTGGACCATCCTCATTGACTGGTTCATTGATTGGTCAAAGTCGACCCACTTGTTTCTGCCTCCAAGATAAAATGCCAGGAACTCGGCTCCACCCTCCGTCATCCAGGTTGGTGTCCTGGGAAAAGCCCGTTGAAAGACATGGGTGTATTCGTGGATTCCGCGAGTATACAGATAGGGAAAAGGAAAACCATGTGGATTGATGAACACCAGTTCCGCGAACGGAGGATCCGTATAGTCCACATACGAAAGATACGCTTCGGTCGAACCATCCCGGGCACGTTCAATAAGTGACGCGCCTGATCCCTTCAGACAATCAGTTATTCGATCTCTGCTATTGAGGTGCCGCCGGCGACAGAATGCCTCGACGATCGCTTGACCAATCTTCGGATCTTCGAGTTCGTCGGACTGTTGGCCAATGATGTAAACTTGTACCGGCCCATAGTTGCCCAGGTAGTCACGAGCCTTGTCGATTCCTGCCTTCACCGTGTCAAACCACTTCTGTTCGTAATTTTCGTTGCGAACGTACGTCGGCGGCTGCTTAATACGGGTCAGCAACTTCTCTTCCTGGCTCTCCTGAGCAGAAGCGAAATCCGCGCAGGCATGCAAGGCAATAACGAGCAGACAGAGAAAACGAATCATCGCAAGCACAGCTCCTTCTCCTCTCTCAGCCCGGACTAGCGGGACAGACAACATTTTCATCTCAGAGACCTGCTTCTGGCGCATTGATCTTCCTGCTCTGCTCGGGTACTTCCAGCCTCGGCGCCAAGGCGCCGCGGTAGTCGCGTGACCAGTGGCAACCGCCTTGCTGTCCCCACAGCCGATCGCAGCGAGTACCAGCAGGCAGCTAAAGAGTCGTTTCATGATAGACCTGAAGATCCGAAACAAGAATTCCGCTGGCCTGATTGTAGCCACTCCCTACCGCCGCTACCGAAGACCCTGCCGGTAGAACCCCCACTTCCGCCTGAATCAGGACGGCAGACTGTTCGACATCCCGAAGCGCCTGTCACCAGGCCTGTTGGTGGGAAAGCGATTAGCCGTATTAATGGCTGACATTGTCATTGCGTCACGGGGTCGGTTACGATTGGTTTGCATGACTGATTCACATGCACAACCGCCACCGGCGATGTAGAAAAACAAGGATCAATGCACCAGCACCGGAGTCATTATGAAAACGATAATTTGGGTCTCACTCTGTCTTGCATGCTGGTTGACCGCTTGTGCTTCAGCCTGGGGCGAGAACTGGACACGTTTCCGTGGCCCGACGGGTCAAGGAATTTCAAGCGAGACGAATCTGCCGGTCACATGGTCCGCGACCCAGAATATCAAGTGGAAGACGCCCCTCCCCGGCAAAGGGTGGTCGTCACCGATTGTCTTTGAGGATCATCTGTTTCTCACAGCATCAACCGAAGAGGGTGTGTCGTGTCGAGTGATCTGCATCCATCGCAAGGATGGGAGCATTGCGTGGACAACAGAAGTCCATCGTCAAAAGCCAGGGGCGATGAGGAAGCAGAACTCGTACGCCACGCCGACGCCCGTGACTGACGGCAAACACGTCTATTCAGTCTTTTATGACGGCACAGTGACTGCCGTTGATTTTTCCGGAGAGCTTGTTTGGAAGAACAACGAAGTAAAGTTCTTTAGCTTGCATGGTCTCGGCGCGTCGCCGATTCTCGCGAATGGACAGGTCATCATGCCATTCGACGGCAGTAGCCGGGCGGAGACTCAGGTTGGGTGGAAAATTCCCTGGGAGAAAGCTGTTGTTCTCTCGCTTGATGCCGAAAATGGTTCGGTGCGATGGAAGGGCACGCGAGGAAAATCACGTGTCGGACACGTTACGCCGATTCTCGTTGACAATGGCAGTCAACTCGTCAGCGCAGGGGGCGACCGCGTCCAGGGTTTCGACCCGGCGACCGGCCGGCGCATCTGGTCGGTCTACAGCCAGGGCGAAGGTGTTACTCCATCGCCCGTTGTCGGTGATGGGCTGATCTACACGTCGTCTGGCTTTGAAGCTCCGACGCTGCGGGCCATTCGACTCGGCGGCACGGGAGATGTCACCAAGACCCACATCGCATGGGAACAAAAACGAGGTGTCGCGGCACTTTCGTCGTTGTTGTACATAAAGCCCTATCTCTACTCAATTTCTCGAGACAACATTCTCCATTGCCTGGAGGCTTCATCCGGTGAGATTGTCTGGATGGAGCGACTGTCCGGCGTGCACTGGGCTTCACCCGTCTATGCCGACGGACGGATATACATCCTCTCGGAGGAGGGAATGACGTTAGTACTTCGGCCCGGACCAAAGTACGATGAGGTCGCTCAAAATGACATCAGCGTTAAATGTCTCGCGTCGATGGCAGTCTCACAAGGCAACTTCTACATCCGATCCGACCAGGATTTGTATTGCATCGGCAATTAGTTTGTCTCGCAGGGAAACAGAATCCGAAGTGGCCCACCCTGCCCGACGCGCTCAAAGCTGGCATCGTGGCGATGGTGCGGGCGAGTTGTGACGGGTGACCCAGAGGCCCATTTTTGGACGCAGCTGGATTTCTAAACCGGCGGCGCCACACCTGAAACGTCTGCTGGTGATCAATCAATTTTAGGGAGTTACTCTTATAGGGTAACGAGCCATGCAGCCAATCGATGTAGTCATCTTCACCGTCGTGATCACGCTCGTCACTCTTGCCATGGCTCAAGCTGTCATTTTCAAGTTATCAAGTGACTCTACCCAGGTTCACGTGATCCACAAGATCATCGGAAGATCGGGATTGGGCGCAGCAGGCTTCGCTCTATTTCTTTCCGTAGGTGTTCTTGGCGAAAACAAGGGCATTCTGCTGATCCTGATTGTGCTCGCCATATACGGGATTGGCTCCTTTCTGCAAAAGCTGAAGAAACGTGGCAAGCCCAAGCCAGAAAAGACCCCAGTATCGGACGACCAGATAAGCTCGCATGAACCCGATGCGGCATTGGCTTGGTGCGCCAACTGTCAGACACACACGTACCCGGGGAAACAAACCGTCACGTCCACCAATCAATACGGGACTGTAACTTCAACGCATCAAGTGGCGCGTTGTGGACACTGCCAGAGTCATATGTTGTGGAACGTGCCGGCTGCAATCCGTAAAACCACCTATGGATGTTGTGGGTGTGCGACGGTTCCAGGATTGATCATGCTAGCGTGTGTGATGTGGGGTTGGCTGTACGGATCCCAGAATGGATTCGTCTTTGCCGCCATCATGGCAGTACTCTTACTCCCAATCATGGGATTCGTGGCGTGGTTTGTTTATTTGCACACACGATGGCGCAGCTGGGTCAAACGCCAGCGGGCACAATCCACATCACAAACAGGTTGACCGCCGTATTGTCCTATAGCGCTCCAGACAATTTCGCCCACCTCGCTAAAGGGATAGACTGGCCAAAGATCTCACGTTCGATGCAAAGACGAGACAGATTACAAACAAGGCTCGTGCCAACGAGCTACTCAAAGGCAACCCGCCTTGAAAAAGTGGGAAGAGTATTACAAGCTCGCGTAGTGTCAATCGAGACACCCGGGCCATATGACAACTGGATGAACAAAGGAACAATCACATGAGCGATCGAATCATCATGCGCACGGGGGAGTCCCTTGTTGCTGGCGGGCCCCCATTCACGGCTGCGGAACCGGAGGTTGTTATCGGTGAGTTGGACGGACCGGTCGGTACAGCGATTGCGACGCTAACCGGTGACCAATCCGTCGGGCACTCCAAAGTCTTCGCAATTCTCGATACCGACATTCAGGTTCGTCCAGTGACGCTGATGGTGAGCAAGGTTACGGTCAAGAAAAGCGCCTACACCAACATTTTAATGGGTACTGTGCAGGCTGCGATTGCCAACGGTGTGCTTGACGCTGTCCGCGCTGGCGATATCCCAAAAGACAAGGCAAATGACCTAGGTATCGTCTGTTCGGTGTGGCTCAATCCTGGCGCCGCGACTGACGAGAACCTCGATCACAAAGCGTTATTTGATATCCACCGAAAAGCAATGGCTCAGGCAATACACAAGGCGATGTGCAACGAGCCCTCGATCGATTGGCTGTTAGAAAACCAGGATAAAATCACCCACAAATACTACCAACGTGGGTTGGACGGCGAACTGTAGTTCAATTCAGCGAACGCTCACGACCAACGCCTTTACCGCAAAGAAGCTATCTGAATCAACTCGATTCAATGCCAACAAGCATTACCTCACGGTCACGGAAATCGGGGAGAGTCAGCGACCAGCTTGGAGTCGTGACGATTCAGGAACGTTTTTCACGGGTCGAGACGATAGCTCTATAGCGTGGAAGATCGAGGGACGACTTGATCCGACGGGGGTTGATCTCACTGATTTCAAAACTGTCTATATTCAAGTCTCCTAGGCCAAGGGTCGCCAACTGAGGCAGCAACCCCCCTTCGCTGGTAACCCTCTCGCCGTCGTGGCAGAGTGAACTCGTCACGTCACCAGGATTCCCCTTGCCATGCAAATCCGCTGTCCCCACTGCAACAACGGCATCGAGCTGGTCGATGACTCGGATTTCCAGAGTATCGAATGCCCGTTGGCATTTCGAATTTGAGATTCATTTGGGCTAAGAGGAGGCGAGATAGTTCTATTTCTGGGTGATCGTGATATACGGCGGTCGTGTGGTGTTATCCACCGCAATATGGTTGTTTGCACCACCATCGCGCCATTTTATGAATTCAATGTCACCCTGTTCCGTAATCATCATCTCCGCATATGCATTTTTGCCGACACCGTCTAAGTAATTAAGTCCAAACGTAGTCGAATAAATCGGTCTATGAACTCGTCTATTTGGGAATGTAGTAAACCCGAATGGTGAGCCGTTGGGATTCTTTGAATCAAAGATGAAGACTTTACGCTTGGTAAAACCATCGAGCTTGATGGAGACGAGTGACGTGAGTGGCGGTTCTACCGGTGCCTTGTAGCCAGGATCATCGCTTCGTTTTAAATACCACAGGTCGGGCACCATGCAAGATCCAAGTGTGAGCCAGAGTTTTCCGTTATGTGCGACGACACTGGTCGCATGGCGTGATTGCCACGGTGTGCCGAAAACACGGTACCAGTTTTCACCGTCAGCAGAATACCAGACGTCATTGATGTCTCCGTCATGATAGCCGCCTATGACCCAGATGCGGTTTTCGTAAACCGCAACGTGTTGATACTGGCGAGGTTGCCACGGCGCGGATTCGGTATGACGTTGCCAACTCTCACCGTCAGCCGTACTCCAGACGTCGTTGTAATAATTACGAGCCTTGGTTGTTGGCGTGTCATATGTTCCACCGCCGAGAAGCCAGATACGGCCCTTGAAAACCACACTGCCGCTTATCATGCCTCGTGGTTTCCACGCCGGTTTTTTTGGCACGATGCGCTGCCAGGTAACTCCGTCTGATGAGTTCCACACGTCTGAGAAGAAGGCTTCTTTTGATTCAGCAAAGGCAGGCATGGTCTGTCCGCCGATAATCCAGATCTTCTCCTGGTATGCGACGGTGGAGTGTAGTGCACGCGGTCCCCACGGCACATTGTTTGTGACGCGAGTCCAGTGTTTCCCGTCGCTGCTATTCCAAACATCATTTTGATAATGCCCCTGATTAACGTCACCACCGACTAACCACATTTTGTCGTTGTGTATGACGTAACCACCTGTATGTCGCCCTTCCCAATCCGCATCGGCATCAAACGAATTGTCTAGAAATGTATTCGGTTTTATTAGCTGCCATTTCTTTCCATCTGTAGAGCTCCATACTTCGTTATTGCAAATGCGGGGAAAGTTCTTTTTGTCTCCGGGGTTCCAGCCACCGAAGATAAATATTTTGTCATTGAAAGAGAGGATTCCTGCTCCATCACGCGGAGCATATGGTGTCTTTTCCAATAGACGAGTCCACTGATAATTTGGGACTTCCTGGCTGGGGATAATAGCAAATGGAAAATGATTTTGAATCGAGACTTTCGTTTTCGTGTTGATGACGCGTATAAAACACTCCTCTGATAACGAGCCTGTTATCTTCCAGCGAAAAGACCCGCCTACTGCATCAATATAAGGGGTCTTTATGGCTGACCATGTCTTTCGATTGTCGACTGACAACTCTGCTTTTAGTCGTGCATTGTCTCCAATGTGTACAGGGTTCCAGCGAATCACATGGTCGCTGTTTACGGCCCATGTTTCCTGGCCAACAGGCGATTGAAACGCTGGGCCCTGTGCGAACGTGGACGATCCGAGAAGTGCCAAGATGACCAGTAATTTACATGCTTGGAGATGCATTCGTGAACTCGTGATGTGATTTGTAATCTCGTGGGTTTGGCTAGATTTGCACGCTTGGCGGACGCGGTGAAGAGGTTGTAGGACACCGTGATGGAAATGGTCAGAGGCTAGTGGTGAGTCTCTCTCAGCACCTCGCTTACTGATCGACAGCGAACGTGCGCATCGCTTCAAGCGAGACGATTTCCAGAGCGCGTTGGTGCGTGGACTCAAGAACGACGCCTGGAGCCATGTTGTTCTCGTAGGCCTCCTGCCAGCGCGCGGCGCAGAGACACCAGCGGTCTCCAGGTTCGAGACCGGGAAAACCGTATTCCGGCATGGGGGTGGAAAGGTCGTTCCCAGCGAGTTTGGAGAACTCAAGGAACTCGGCTGTCATTTCCACACAAACGGTGTGCGAACCATGATCCTGATCATTGGTGTTACAACAACCGTCGCGAAGGAATCCCGTCAACGGATTTGTGCTACACGGCTGGAGAGCACCGCCCAAAACATTGAGTGATTCGTTGGGATCTACTCTTGCAATCATCTGATGTCATCCATGTAGGGTTGCGAGCCTGCTGCGTCCAGCCCTCGAATCGTTGGTGTTTTTTGTGCCGTTCGGTTCGACGAATGGACTGACCAGTGATTCATGAAACAACAGTCAAGCTATCGCGATGACTGAGGTATGTCGAGAGTGGCCGACTTGGGATTTGGCCATGGATCAGAAGTGGTACAACTTTGGGAAGCTGTCTCACATCCCCAAATTAGCGACAATGTCTCCACGTCAAACACCCACTCCTCATCCTTTGTACCTATGTCCAACCACGACGTAATTATTATCGGCGGCGGCCACAACGCCCTCGTCTGTGCCGGCTATCTCACACGCGCCGGACTGGACGTTCTGATACTCGAACGCCGCAGC
>Ga0209501_10002333_pt1 | contig 19981 bp, 45 predicted proteins | sample ArcticOcean_MG_C_4_FD_187434 | JGI IMG/M metagenome (GOLD analysis project Ga0209501, IMG submission 187434) | Marine microbial communities from western Arctic Ocean - ArcticOcean_MG_CB4_134 (SPAdes) (version 2) | ecosystem: Environmental > Aquatic > Marine > Oceanic | place: Arctic Ocean...
GCTACAACAAATCTTTTAGGAATATTAGGTAGAGCAGATAGTCCGGGCGAATATGCTGGGTCGAATGGTTTTATAACCGAAGTTAGACTTTCAAAAGGTAATAATCGTTATCCTGATGGGACAACTTTTACACCTAATAATGTTACAACATTAACAGCAAGTGCTACAGGCACATTAATTCAATCAGCTAATACAGTTGCTTCTGCAAAGACAAAAGTTGGCGGAACAATTCTTTATAAAGATAATGCAGGAACAGCAACAATAGGAACAGATTTAAAAATATATTTTAGTTGCAATAATGGTGGTGCTTGGACAGAAGCGGCAAGTTATAATGCAATCACACCAGTTTATTCAACAGGAATTAAACAAGTAAGATTAGGCGAAACAACTTGTACTTCAGGTACAGGTGTAATTTATAAAGCAGTTTGGGCTAATCAAGCAAGTGGTTCAAAAGAAACTCAATTACATGGAATAGGAGTTAATTACTAATGCCATATATAGGTAGAGGAATAACAACAGGCGATTTTACAGTCATTACTTTAACAGAAAGTTTTAATGGAAGTAGAGTAGCTTTCACAATGTCTGAAAGTGTTGGGAATGTAAACCAATTACTTGTAATACTTTCTGGTGTCTTACAACATTGGACAGATGCATTTACAATTTCTGGAACAACTTTAACTTTTAGTTCTGCACCTGCTGCATCAGAAACAATAAAGATTTTAAAACTAGGAGATGTCGTAAATATTGGTACACCATCAGCATCAAGTGTTAGTGCTACTCAAATAGCAAGTACATTAGATTTATCTTCTAAAACAGTAACACTACCTGCGGCTTCGGTTACAGCACATGTTACTTCTTATGATGATAACAAATTACAAAGCAATATAGCTTTATTAGGATTTAAAACTGCTGTGAATGGCAGTTTAGCAAAATACAATTTACAAGACCAAATAATAGATGAATACACAGATGCTACAGGAGTAGATGCTTCGGCTTCTACAAATGAAATATTAACTGCTGGTGTTTATCAAGGAGCAATAAGTACAACTCCAACTGTAACACACGATGCAGATACAACAGCAGTAGATGGACTTTATACAGTTTATAAATGGACAGGTACAGGTGCTGGTTCTTATGTTAATGCCTCAACACAAAATCACGAATGGTTAGTTGTTGCTGGAGGAGGTGCTGGAGGAAATGGACTTTCTAGTTCAGGAATGTCTGGAGGTGGTGCTGGTGCTGGTGGTTTTAGAGCTGGAGCATCATTAAGTTTAACAGGCGGAGTTACCTATACTCCTACTGTCGGTCTTGCTGGTGTAGCAATAATAGGAGATGCTACTACGCCCGGAGGAAATGGTGGCAATAGTATTTTATCAGGAACAGGAATTACAACAATTACTTCTACTGGAGGAGGAGGTGGTGGTTCAAGAAGTGGTACTGCTTCTGCTGAAAATGGAGCAACTGGTGGTTCAGGTGGTGGTGCTGGTTATTTGGCTACTGGAGGTTCTGCAACTTCTATAACTCCGATTACTGGAGAAACAACAACTATTCAAGGGAGAGCAGGAGCTAATGGCGATGGTCAAGGAAGTGCTTCTGGAGGAGGTCATGGTGCGGCTGGTACAAGAAATTCAGGAGTAGCAGATGGTGATATTGGTGGTGTTGGAACATCAAATTCAATAACAGGTTCTGCTGTTTTTTATGCTGGAGGCGGTGCTGGTGGTTCATCAGATGGTTCTACTGTACAAGCGGCTGGAGGTAATGGCGGCGGCGGTGCTGGTGGTGGTAGTGATGTTGATAATGCAACTGTTGGAACTGCAAATACTGGCGGTGGCGGAGGCGGAGGCGGTAAGCATGAAAACGGTAAAAATGGTGGTACAGGAATAGTTATTTTAAGAAGATTAACACTTGCAACATCAGTAAATAATTTAACTTTACAATCAACAGACACAACAGCTTCAACAGCTAATCCTGATTATGCAGATATGGTTATGCTTATGGAAAATACGGCTGGAACTGCAACATTAAATACAGACATTAAAGGATATATTTCAGAAGATAGTGGAGTTACATTTACACAAGGAACTTTAGTAGATGAAGGAACTTGGGGAACAAACAAAAAGATTTTAGCATTTCACGATTTAGATATTTCAGCACAAACTGGTTCAGCTATGTGCTACAAAATTACAACGCACAATCAAAGTGCTGCAAAAGAAACAAAAATTCACGCAACATCAATAGGGTGGAGATAATGGAGAAAACTATGAAACAAATAAAACAAATATGGGGTTTAGCAAAATCTAATCCTAAAATTAGTATAGCTGTTGTTATAGCAGTTATTGCTGTTATTTCCCTTTTAAACTAATTTACCAATCCAATTACCTTTTTTATCCAAGACTAAAGGCAACAGTCTAGGTATGCCATCTATAATCATACCACATCCTAATATAAATCTTGTTCTAAAGTTTTTAGCATAACTAAAAGCCATAGATTTTTGATTGATTAAGCATCCCACATTCATAGCAAAGAAAAGATTATCGGGATTAGCCCAATAACTTATAAGAAATTTTGTATGATAATGTCCTTGTACTACTGACATACCCATAGCTTGTGATACTTTTGATACATCTGCTGATCTTCCGTGTGTAAAGAAACATCTTTGTCCATTAGACATGGTAAGAGTAAGATCATCAATCCATTTCCATTTCTTTGTACCTAAAAAATCTCCATAACTTTTTAGAAACTCTTTACTCATTCCATATTTTAATGCTCGTCTATATACTAAACTACTATGATTGCTTTCTACTTCAATCATATTTGGAAAAATGGATTCTAATTCTTTGATATATTCTTTAGCAGCTTTTAATTCATCACCTGCACTATATAAGTCAGGATCATGGGTGTGCATATTGATAGCATGAAAATCCAATAGATCACCAATATTAACGATACGATCTGGTCTAAATTGTTTCTTAATTTCTGCCAAGAACTTGAAGCTATGTTTGTGATGATATGGTACATGAAGATCGCTTATTACAAGAATTCTTTTATTTTTGCAATGCGACATTTAATTACCTTCAAATGTTTCTGTTGGGTTCTTGATTTGTTCTATAGGATTAATAATTTTAAATTTACTATTAGAAATTTCTACATCAACAATTTTAGGTGTTTCTGTTTTGTTCTCGTAATTAATAATTATATCTTTTAAAACTATCATTCCATTGATAGTTGATTTGTAACAAGTTAAATTAATTTTTGCAAGAATTCATTATCGCTGAAAGTTTTTCTGCTCGTTTAGAAGTTTGTTTAGCCCAGCGACTGTCTAACATTTCTAATGATGCTGTGTTGTAATCATTTTGTTCTAATGCTTTCCACATAGCTTTAAATTTTGAAACTCCACCAATACCTAATTGAAACACCATCTCAATTATGACACATTTCGCTTGAAGATGTAATGACAAATCACCTATAAGACTAAACGCATTAGTTTTAGCTTCATCAAAATCTTTATCAAATTGTTCTTGTAATTGTTCTTTAGAATAAGTTTCGCCTTCTTTATAAGGATCATCTTCTCTTACTAAATGTCCAAATCCAATTGTGGCGAAACCAAGACTATCTTTATAAACTGTTTCTACAAATCCTTCATGCTCTTGTATTTGTTCTTTTAATTCTGAATACATTATTTTGGTCTTTTCATTATATCAGCACCTTTTAAACCATATATTGCTGAAACTACACCAATAAATAATGCTTGATACCAGAAGGGCATGTTGTTAAAATACTCAAAAAATTTCTCTACTTTTGACATTATTGTAGGGTCTTCACTAAAAATACTCCAAATTAATATCATCACGGGAGCAGAAACTAAAAGCAAAACGAATTCGTCTTTCCAGCCCTGTTGATTGTTTTGAATTATAGTTTTTTTAAATTCTAATTCGCCACTTGCCATTTTTTCCATGTGCCGCATTTCAGCCACACTTTCTAAATGTTTAGTTTGTTGACGATTTTTAATAACAGACATACCTAATTTAATACCACTAGGTAAGAGTTTTGTTAGAAGTCCAATCATAATATTACCATATTTTAAATACTTTTATACCACCAAGTAGGAGTGCTATGATAGAACCTACCACAAAAACTGCTCTTATGCCACCTTTACCCATACTAACTTGATGTTTTAATGATTCAATATCTCTACTGTTTTTACAGACATCTTTGTGCATTTCATTGACTTGATATGAAATAATATCTAAAGATATTTTTGGATCAGTTCTAGGTGTTAATTTTTTTTTCTTCATCATCCTTTTGCTCTATACACCAAAATTTAAAGAGTATTCTGTTTTTGTTGACTAGGTCAGCATCTAACTCGGAAGTCATCTCTCCTGCCTTCTTATAGCCCTCTAAAGCACATGTTTGATAGGTTTTATACTTTATGTCGCTTGTGAGAGGGGTATTACATACACCCTGCATTGCATAACACATTTGTATTACTAATATGAATTCTAACATAGTTTAGAATTATATACTATGTTCTAGGTTTGTTCTATTATTTTATGTTTAGATTTTTGAGTAGTCTTTTGAGTTTTTCAAGATAAACAATTTGATCCCATGCTTCCTCTTGGGCATCTGTAATCCAAGCTACTATAGGTTTATCAGCTTCAATCATAGTTTTGCCATATTTGTCTATTCCTTTATCGGATCGCTTGGCAAAAGTTTGGATTAAATCCATCACTAGAGGATCATTGGTATAGACAAAAGGTCTAACTACTTTTTCGGGATGCTTGGGTAGTTTGGGCAATTAAAACTTCACTCCCATATAATAATCGCAAAATTGATTAACACTACAATAATGTTGACACCTTACATCTTCACCTTTTCTTAAAACAATACTACAACCTTTTCCTTCAACCATGTTTTGTGAAGTTAGAAATTGTTTTGCTTCAGCTTCAGTATCAAGCAACCTTACAGCAGATTTTCTTCCCGATTTCATTACTGCGTATTTATCTTCCCTTCTCCATCTTTCAGTTGCAGTACATAGAGGAAGTTTAGAAACCTTTTCTGCATTTTGATGTATCTTAATTCTCTCTTTAACATAATTGTCTTGTTCTTCTTCTGTCCATCTGCGAATAGGGATCATCACTACTTGTTTTTTAGGATAGTTGTCCGATCTCATTACTTGCATTTTAGACCAATCTCGCAAGATAGCCATTACAGATAATCTTTTTACTTTTATTTGAGTTGTGTAATTGATTAATTCTTTAGGATTTTTTCTACAAAGAAAGTCTAATACATTAAGTTGATTTTCCCAATCTACTTTTGGCTCTTTTAAAGCATTAACAACTGCCCATGAAGATGTAGTTTTAAAATCAATTAAATGACCATCCCTATTTAATAAATCAAAAGCACCACTTAATTTCCACCCATTAGTAATTTTAGTATCTTTAAAATATAATCTTTTTTCAGCTAATTCTTTTCTAGTTTTTCCTCTTTCAATAACATGGTGAATAGATTGACCTAATAAAGAAAATATCCTATCACTTACATCTTCTTGTAATAAATCCCAATTTCTTTTTTGTAATACTCTTATTCTAGGGGGAGCAATTAAACGAGTAGTAGATATATCCGAATTACTTTCATAAGGATCGTTGATTACTGCTCGTTCAATTGATTTAGGGAGATTACTTGCGTTAGTAAATTTCATTAAAATGGTACTTCCCCAATATTATTTCCATTTCCTTCATCCCCATTATCGCTTTGATCTAATCCATCTAACTCTTTGGAACGAAGTATCATATTTCTAATCCCTTCAGATAACTGATTAAAACTTTCTTTTTGCCCCTTTTGAAAGTCATCAATACTAAAAGATACACTAGGATAATATTGTTCGTTAATCTTCATGTCTTTAGGTAATGGAATAATATTTGATATTTTTTCTTTACCATTATCTTTGTGCATAACTTGAACTTGACAAGTTTGCCCAATTAATTTGGTAATATTAAATCCAGCTTTTTCAGTTTCAGTAAAAGGCCTTCCTCGCCAAGATACCAAATCTTGTCCTAAATTTGATTTCTCATGTAGAGTTAAACTATAAAATTTACTTATAGTCATAGGAAGATCGTTAGATAGTTGTTCGGGCAATTCCCAAATAACCAATGCTTGTCTTTTCCAAGACACATCACCTTTAAAGTCTTGCTTTTGAGTACCTAGATCAATTACTTTAATACATCTTGCTTTATGTACTCCAATAGGAACTTTAGGGTAAGTTTGTTCGCTTGTTTTTGCTATTATTGTTGTCATATATCCTTTTTTCTTATTTATTATTAATTAACCTAATTTAACACCCTATTTACTTATGTCAATCTTTTTTATTGACTAATGTTAATTATTTTAGTAGAAATGGGGTATAGAGGTAGTAAGGTTAGGAAGCATATGCAATTGATGTTTAAAATCATACGAGCCGAAACATCCCTTATTACCTCTTGTATATAAAATTATGGCAAGTATTCTAAATGAAATAATTGATGAATTAAATGCTAAAGGTAAGCGAATAGACAAGGAAATATTGAATATTGATAGGTCTTCAGTTGTACCCGATCATGCAAATAAAGCTGATGCTATATTAAAAATGACTGATGAAGGAATACAAACCAATGAAAGAGCAAAATATTTAATAGGACTTAAACAAGTAAATGACGCAGATAATATTATATGAAAAAATCTAATTTTGAAATCGCTAAACAACGAAAAAAGGAGGTAGTAAATACATATGGGGGTAAGAAACTCTCAAAAATGTTGCATATATCACATCCTGCCGTATCTAAATGGAAAGTAATACCCCCATTTAGAGCATATCAGATTGCAAAACTTGGAGATTTTGATATAGAATACATAAGACCAGACTTACAAATTGATCCTACAAGGTAGGTCAATAGTGGGGCGACTTTTTTAGTGGTAATACGAATCATTTTAGCACCCTCCCTTGTCGCCCCATTATAGCATTGCCATAGCATTACTAAAATTTGCCATCATTTTGCTAATGGCAAAACCATCCCCTTCAACTGCACCTTCAACTGCTACTACAACTACACCTACACCCAAGATAGTGTTTGACAAGTGATAGTGATTTTGATAACTTAACCTAACTTAATATGAGAAAATCTACCCAAGACGAACAAAGCCCAGCATTTCAATTTTATGCTAATGATTGGATCAGCGATCCAAATAGGATGAAGTTATCTTTAGAAGAACAAGGGGCATATATATTATTATATTGCCATTGTTGGCGAGGATTTAGACTTAAATATGATTGGGAAATTTTGTCTAAAATGTGTGGATGTAGATTAGAAAAGATTAAAGCAATATTCCCTAAAATAGAACACCTATTCGTAAAAGAAAAAAAAGAAAAAGATGATTGTTATTATCTTATTTGTATTCAAGCTGAAGAAGAACGAAAAGAACAAGAGAAGAATAGGAAGTTGAGATCAAAAGCTGGAAAACTAGGTGCGTTAAAAAGATGGTCTTCAGAAAGTTTAAAGGAAGATGAAAAATGACCAAGATTGTAATATTTATCTTGGCTTGTACGACTTGTGATTTAACAAAAATTACTTACCCTTTTAATAATGATAAATATGTTTTTTGTGGTGATATGGCAGAAGAAATAAGAACTAATATTGCAACATATAAAGAAGAAGTCAATGGGGATATGACATTGCAAGGATGGTACACTAAAGAAGGTTATTTATATATAGGAGCAAGGTGTGAGTGAAGATTACGCAAAACTATTAGATATGTGGAGGGATGAAAAGCAACAAAGACAATTTGCAGAAACCGAAGTAGAAAGATTAAAAAAAGAAATTCCCATGATTAGAGAAGATATACAAGTTGAACTTTTACAAAAAGATAAAAGAATACTTGACCTTCAAACAATAGATAAACACCATAAAAAAATTAATGGGGAATTAAGGGATGATAATAAAAAATTATCCAAACAAATACAGGATTTAGATAAAGTAAAAGAATTAAGATCAAAAGGTTTGATGTGAAAGTAGAGTATTCGGAAATAACTCACTATCATAGTTTTATGGAATATTTTGGTGAGCAACATACTTTCCAAACTTTTGATGATAAGGGAGTAAATAAAAAATTAATCAAACAATTACATGGAACTCTTAAACAACATTTCACAACACTATGGCGACTAAATAAAAAAGGTGCTGGTGTATTTTTTTGTGTCAATCAAACTAATGGGGAAGGAAGATCAACAAAACATATTGAGAAAGTAAGAGCATTATTTATTGATCTTGATGGATCGCCAATGCCTAATTTTCAAGAACTAGGTTTATTACCTAATATAGTTGTTAAGACTAGCCCTAATAAATACCATGTGTATTGGTTAGTCAAAGATTGTCCGTTAGAAAGTTTTAGTTTATATCAACAAGCATTGGCAACAAGATTTAATTCCGATCCTAAAGTTAAAGATTTACCTAGAGTAATGAGAGTAGCTGGATTTTTTCACAACAAGCATGAAAAGTACCCTGTTAAAGTTTCTGTAATGCATGGTGAAACTCCTTATACTATTGAAAATATTAAAAAATATTACAACTTAAAAAGACCACAAAGAAAAGTAATAGATTATAAACCAAATTTGTATCAAGGGAAATATACAGGAACTTTAAGATATGGAACTAGCGAAGGAGATAGACATGGGCAATTAGTTAAAATTTTAATCGCAATTAGATTAAGAGGTGAAAGTTATGATTACATGAAAAATGAAGCAATGTTATTCGCAAGAGGATGTTCACCACCAGAAAATGAAAACGAAGTAATGTTTCAAGTCAACGATATATGGAAAAGATATAATGCAAAAATTAAGGGATTATCAACTTAAAGCAATTGAAGATTTAAGATTTCATTTTGCTAGAGGTAAGAAAAGAATATTGCTTGTAAGCCCCACAGGTAGTGGAAAAACAGTTATTGCTTGTTCTATGATTAAAAATACAAAAGCTAATAGTAAGTTTAGTTTGTTTATAGCACATAGAAGGGAATTAGTTATGCAATGTTCAAGAAAATTAACTGATTGGGAAGTTAGTCATGGTGTAATTATGGCTAATAAAAGCCCAAATATGATGGCAGACGCACAAGTAGGGAGTATTCAGACATATACAGCACGAAAAGATAGAGATACCTTTATAAAGCCCCATGCAGATGTTATTTTTTTAGACGAAGCCCATAGATCAGTAAGTAATTCTTTCAAAAAATTAATAGCTGAATATCCAAATGCCTTTTTTATAGGTTTAACTGCAACCCCTATAAGATCAGATGGAAAAGGATTAGGGGATATTTACGAGGAATTAGTTGAAGCTGGAAATATAAAAGATTTAACTCAACAAGGTTATCTTGTTAAAAATAAAATTGTAGCACCAAGTATTCCCGACCTTCAAAAAATTAGATTGGTAATGGGCGACTATGATAAAAAACAATTAGAGCAAAAAATGAATACACCAAAACTTGTAGGGGATTTAGTAAGTCATTGGATGAAATTTGGGGAAGATAGACCAACAATCGTTTTTGCTACTTCAATAAAACATAGTAAATATATTTGTAATATTTTTAATCATAATGGAATACCAGCAGGACATATTGATGGGGAAATGAAAGAGATAGATAGGGAAAAAGTTTTAAACAGATTAGATAAAGGTGAAATTAAAGTTTTATCTAATTGCATGGTCTTAACTGAAGGATGGGATCAACCTAAAGTATCTTGTGTAATTATAGCAAGACCAACTAAATCTTATCCAATGTATATTCAAATGATTGGAAGAACTTTAAGACCTTATCCCAATAAAAAAGATACATTAATTATTGACCATGCTGGGTGTGTATATAATCATGGTTTTCCTGAAGATGCTGGGAATTGGTCTTTAACATCAACAACAAGAAAAGAAAAGGAAAAAATTACAAAAGAAAAAGTTGAAAAGCAACCCATGACTTGTACTCAATGCTCCACAGTTTATAAAGCTACAAAAGATGATCCAAGCTGTCCAACTTGTTCTCATATACCTACTAAAAAAGAAAGAATTGTTTTAATTGCAGAAGGTAGATTAGTTGAACTTCCAAAAATTAGAGATCACACAAAAGATAAAGAAAGTTTTTATGCACAATTAGTTTTTTATGGAAGACAAAAAGGTTTTAAAGAAGGATGGGCGAGTTGGACATATAAAAGAAAGTATGGACATTTTCCACATAGTAAAAAAGTTTTTCCGATAGCCACAGGAAAAGATGTAATGAATTTTATACAACATTGTAATATTCGTAGGGCTAAATCTCAAAATGTAAGGGAGTTAAATATATGAGTGAAGATGTACTAGAACAAAAAATGGAAGAATTAAGAAAACTAGGTGAAGATCATGCTAAAGCTAAAGGGCAATTATCTTTATTAGATAATAATAGAAAGATATTATTAGCAACTTTAATGAAAGACCATATGATTTCATCTAATACAGGAAAATTGGAAAGTGTGAACGCACAAGAACGAGAAGCTAGAGCTGACCCTGAATATCAAAAACATATAAAGGCATTGGCTATTGCTATTGAAAATGAAAGTAAATTAAATTGGGAAAAAAAATTAGTTGATATGAATTTTGAAGCATGGAAAACAAAAACAATAAGTCAAATGAAGGAATATAAGAAATATGGGAATAAGTAGTATCAAATATAAAAGAAAAACTATTAAACTAATATGGGAAAAGTACGAAGATTGTTTTGGTATATTTGATCCTAGTAAATTAACCCTACATATTAATCCTAAACTTTCAAAAACAATGTTAGGGAAAATATTATTCCATGAAATTTGGCATATAATATGTTATCTTAACGAAACGAATATTAATTTAATTGGGGAAGAAAAAACAGCTTTATTAACCGAGCAATTTGCAGTAGTTTTAAGGAATAATCCTAAACTAAAAAGGTTATTATTTAGGTGTCTAGTTTAATGAATAAATTTTTTATATATGTATTTACATTTTTAACTTTAATGACTTTACTATCTTTATATATGTTAGTGGTGGTTTTATAATGGTATCAAAACACGAAAAATCCCACATGAATTCTATTGCAGAATACGGGTGCATTATATGTCACAAAATGGGATTTCCTAAATCACCTTGTGAATTACACCACATTAAAGAAAAAGGTAAAAGCAAAATGGGAAAAAAGGCAAGTAATTATGAAGTAATCGGATTATGCCCAATACATCATAGGCATGGTAAAGAAAGTTATCATTATAGCCCTAAAGATTTCACTAAAAAGTGGGGTAGTCAAAAAGCATTGTTAGAAGAAAATTTAAAATTAGTGGGGTGTTGTAATCAATGTCATTAAAATCATGGAAAGATAAAAGAATAGAAGCTATGAATAGGCAAATTAAAAGAAAAGGATCACATTATCATGGAATACATTTTGACGAATATGATTTTATTTCTAATAGAACTGAAGCTAATAATAAAAAGGAATATAAATTAGAAAGATTGACTAATATTTTTTAGAACTCTAATTTAGCACCTTTACTTAAATTTTCAAATGCCCATAATGGTTGTAAGTTTGAAAAATTACAACACTTTAATAATTCTTTTTCTTTTAATAAATTGAAACTTGCCATAGGTCTATAATGATCTATATGCCATTTACCATAATTAGCCCAACTCATATTAGGTTTAAATTGTTTTTCTAAATGATTTTTCAAAAATTCCCAACTACAACCAATTAATATGCTTGTAGGTAATGTTTTTTTAGCTAATCCCCTTTTAACATATAAATAAATTCTAGTCCTAACACTAGATTTAAGTCTAAAAATTGGATCATTTTTTAATCTATACCTTGTTCGTTCCCTTATACGATTTTTCACTTCTTCTCTTTGGAAATATTCTTTATTTTTTATGCTGATGTATTCTTTGTTATTTAATTTATAAAGTTTATTCTTTTCTTTTACATGGTCTTGTTTTCGCCATTTTTTTTCCCATAGTTTGCGTTTATTATGAATAGTTGGATTAGACATATATACTTTATACCATGCTCGTCTTTTAATTTTATAGCTTTCTTTAGATTGTGATTTTTTTGCATAATGCTTAACCTTTTTTGTGTTATTTTCTCGCCATTGTTTTTGGATTTGTCTTTCATGTTCATAATATATAGGATCAGTTTTTCTTTTTATCTTTCTTTTTGCGTCTAATCGTTTCCATTGAACTATTTGATTACATTTATTAGAGCAATATTTGACTTCTCTAATAAATTTTTGGATAAAAGTTTCACCACAATAAGCACATTGTTTTTCAATATTTTTAATGCGATCTTTTCTTCTTTTTGCTAGAGTAAATTTCTTCTTACAATAATAATTACAAAATTTCTTTACTTGGTTAAAGGAACGATCAATTAATTGTTTATTACAATTTAAACAATTTTTGATAGTCATTTAATCCTTTTTCGTCAAGATATGTTTAAATAAACTTGTTTTAGGATCAAACTCAATAGATTTACACCCTAACAATACAAACATTAATAAAAATAGAACTAATAATATGTTCTTTTTTAAAAAACTCCTTGTCCTTAATATTTTAAGCAATCTATTTATATTGATAGGATAACCATAAATAATCATATTTTTTTAATATAATACCCATAACCTTTAGGCAAATTATTAATATGCTCAATTGATCCCTTTTTATTCATACAAATTTCAAGCATTAAATTCAGTTTATTTTTTTTATTAATAACTACTCTTGGTGTCCAACTGTTAAAATAACTAACACTAAATTCAGTTTTATCTTCCATTGTAAATTTATATTTACAACTACCACAAATCGCATTATCACTTTTTCCCCAATATTCAATTTTACATTTTGGACAATATAAATTTTTACTCATTTTTTCCTTCCTTTTTAAAATGCCAATAAATGCCCATTATCAAACTAGCTAAAATAATCGTTCTTAATTCAATAGGTGCTTCAATAAATATCTGTAAGGTTTCAATCATTTTTTTAACTTTTTTGTTGATTGATGAACATCTTTTAAATATTCATAAATACTATCATAATAATATGGATTTATTTTTAATAATTCTCTTAATATTTTAATCATATTATATTATTGTCTTTCTTTTAATATTTTTAATATTAATTCAGCTTTTTGTGGTGTAAGTTCCATATAATTTGTGGAATTGTTCTCTCCATCAACAATTTTAATATTAAAACCATATTTAGTTGTTTTAAGTTTTTCAAATTGTGATCTTACATATTGTTCATAGCTATCAATCATATTATATTATCCTTCATTAAGAAAAATTTTATTATAAAAAATATAAACATACTAAAACCAATCCAAAATAAATCTGGTGCATGTATCATTATAATTAAACCTAAAAATGACGCAACAAAATGCAACCCAAAATATAATGCTTTTAATATATCAATCATTTTGAAGCCCTATTTTTGTTGCCCCTTCTAATCGTTTTGATTTTTCTTCTTCGCTTAAACTTTCCCAATTATCAGGAAAATTCATACCTTGCACTTTATCAAAAAACTTCTTTTGATATTTATTCTTTGTTTTTACTTCATTTTGACACATTAAACCGAACATAGCTGAAACAGTTGAAACAGTTTTTAAAAAGTTCGGTTTGGGCTTATGTTCATCAAGTAATTTTTGAAAATCTTCTCTTTTCAATCTACTTTTTTTCATACCACCATCAATCCATGTTAAATGTATTGCAGTTGTGATTGACCAGCAATTTTCACAAACTTTCAAATTTCCATCAATCATCAATGCAACAGGGGTACTATACGAATAATAAACCCTTAAATCTGGTTTTTCATCAATATAATATAAATTTCTAGTTGTTCTTAAATAATGTTTTTTAGCCATGTTTTATCCTTCCTTTAGTTGTTATTGTACAAAGTTTATATAATTTCTAAAATTAATGTTTTTAAAATAATCTTTGTTATCTTTAGAATACATATACATATATTCAGAAGGTTTATTTAAACCCTTCTTTTTTGCATTTTCAAATGCTTTGATATGATCTCGCATATAAAAATCTTCTTTTTTTGCTTGTTGTGTCATATTATTGCCCTTATATTAAATTGTTATTTGCATATTCACTTAAAATTTTAACACTTTCAAAAACATCATTTTTTGATTTTAATTCTTTTATTGCCATATTTTTGAAATCTTCATCTTCAAGTAATGTATTAAAAATTGCTGTTGTTTCACTTTCAACACCCATAGCAATCAAACTTGATCTTTTTATCATTATAACCCCCTTAAATGTTCTTTGACTTTGTTTAAATCTTCAAATTCAATGATTGACGGCAAAATGTTGCCTTGTTCTGTAATTGGTTTAATTACAAAAACGGCTTTTTTAATTCCGTCAAACATATCGGAAAATTTATAAGTATGTTGAACAAAAAACCTTTTTTTAGTCTTTTTGCCTGTCAATACCTTGTAATTAATATCATTGAAAAATCTTTTATTAGCTGATGTAAAATAGCTTTGATTGACTTCTTTTAGTTCTTGAAATGTTTTAATCATATTATAATCTACTTCTAATAGCCGTTGAAAGTGATTTTCTTTCAATATTATTTAAAATATCTTTTATTAAATACTTTCTAGCCGTTGATGTTATTGATTTAAGTTCTTTTTGCTTGTTATGGTCATCAAGCAATTCTTTCATTTCTTCTTTTTGCGTTTCTTTTCCAAAATTAACGGCAATCAACATACAATTTTCACTATGTAGATTTTTTTCCGTATTTTCTTGAATAGTGTTTAAAAACTCTTTGAAATAACTATTTTCTCTTAAATACATATTACCCCCTTAAATTGTTAATGATTGGTTTAATGTTTCTTAATCTTCTTTCCTGTAATACTAATTGAACATTTTTAAGTCTTTCAATATCTTCATAAGTATTTAAAAAAGTTGATATAGGCAAAGTCAAAGCTCTTTGAATTGATTTAAGTTCCCAATTTGCCTTTTTTCTTAATATTTCAATATTCATTAAATTGCCCCTGTTCCCTTCATACCTAAATATGAAAGAAGCCCAATAATAAAAAGGCCAATAAGTAAAAATAACCAGATCATTAAAAAGCCCCAAAATTATTATAATAACAATGATCCGATAAAATACACATCAACCAGAACAAGCCCCAAAAAAAGCCGATAGTAAAAAACACGGCTAGAAGGTTTAATATAACAATACTTATATTTTTTAATTTACTTAACATAAGTTAATAATTTAACTATTATTAAATAGATGTCAAATAAATAATTAATTGATTTTGTTCACATAATGTTCTAATATTAAACTTTACTATGAAAGTTGTTTAAAATGACAAAAAACCTTACAGAACTTGAAAAAGCATTTATTGAAAACTTTACTTTAAGCGGTAATGCAACTCAATCAGCTATTAAAAGCGGATATTCAGAAAAGACAGCAAAGCAACAAGGATATGAATTGCGACAAAGACTTCAACCGAATATAGATGAAGCGGTAAAAAAGAACTTAACCGCTTCTGTACCAATTGCGGTGGAAACTCTAAAAAAACTAATAGAAGATAACAAGATACCACCAAGCACAAGATTACAAGCGGTGAACTCTTTACTAGATAGAACAGGACACCATACCAGCAATACAACACAGATAGAAGATATAAGCTCAAGAAGAAGCGACACAGAATTGCGTCAAGAACTTAACCACCTATTACATACCTTACATATAGACAAACCAACAAACAACAATGGTGGTAATGGTTCAGTTAATTAGCTAGACATTAGCTAGACATCAGCTTGAAATATCCCTTTAAGCACACACTAACGCACACACAAGGGCAATTAATAAAGATCATAACATATTAGTTGATATTCTTTGTCCTTCCCTATCAATAGAGAAGCACCCACCACCACAGAAAACAAAAGAAGAACAAAAGGTGAACAAAAAGAGTACCCCACCCCCCAAAACGCAGTTTTGCTTCTATATATAGGGATTACTCCACACAGCGAGGGAGTATTTATGAATATTAACTTTTGTTAATAGGTTGAACATATAGTATTATGGTATAGTATTATCTAATGACTACTAATACTTCACGATATGATCCTATGTGTTTAGAGCAATATGAGAAACCTCCAGAATTACTGCACTTCCAATGGGAAGGTAGGGATTGTGGTTATAATGTGTATAGATATGCTTTAGTGGATGTTATAGATCATAATAAGATTGATCCCGAACATAAGAAAACAAAGGAAGAACAGAATCTAACCCATAAACAGATAAAAGAAAGATACTTAAAAAATGCGTAAGTTTGTACAGATCATTAAACCTAAAACATTACTCCACTTTCAAAAGGGTAATCATATATATAGGTATGTTCTTGTTGATAGGTTTGAAGTTACTAAAACTCACCATAATGGCTTTGATGATAAGGAGCATATGACTGAAGCTGAAATTTTCCAATTGATGAATCCCCGCAAGTTACGGAGAAAATATATACATAAGAAGTAGGAAGTGATATAGTTAGCTATGTCTAAAGCAAAATGGGGCGAAGATACTTATACAAAAAAAAGTAAACCCCAAATTGGTAGGCACAAAAAACGGATGAATAAGGATGAGAAACGAAGTCATAAGAAAAATAGAGGGCAAGGTAGATAATGGAAATTAGTAGGATGAATTATTATTTTACAGGTGTTTTGGTTATATTATTACTTTTACTTGCATTATGTGGTGGCCCATCACCCTTATGAGAATTTTATTATTATTTATAAACCATTATTCTAGTAAACTTCAAGTATGGAGTTGGCAAAAATTGTGGTGTAATAGAAAAAATGGTATAGGATATAAAAATGGACTTAAAGGATAAAATAGTAGGTTTAGCTTTAGTAGCTTTAATTACTTTGGTTGGTTGGAACTTAAAAGAAACTTGGACTATGAAAGAAGAAGTATTTAAACTTCAACAAGGACAAATCTTTTTATCTAAACAAATCAAGAAGAACTCTAATCTTATTAAAAGAAACATTAAAAAACCAAATAAGAAAAATAAGAAAAAGAAGAAAAAGTCGGATAATGAGTAATGAAATATATAGTATTAGTTATGTTTCTTGGTTTATTAACAGGTTGTTTTGAAAATGTCAGACAATCTATTGGTATATCTACCAATCCATTTAGTACAAAAATGGAAGAAAAAACTAAACTAAATTATAAGATTATTTTTGGAAAAGTAAGACCAAAGGAAGATGACGATGATTAAAAAATTAAAGATGGCAATATTCTTATGGATTCAAGGTTGGACAGGACAACTTAATAGTTGGGCTTGGACTAAATGGGATAAACTCCATCGTGAAGACTGGGTTGACGGATATAAAGAATGGCAAAATAAGAAAGATGCCTAGACCAGTTAGAAAATGGATTGTAAGACTAAGAATGTGGTATGCAGATTTAAGAGGTCATCACGGAAAAAAATGGGATTATGAACCTTCTGAAAATTATATGAAAAGGAAAAAATGAGAGTATCAGATAACACAGCGATAAGTATGCCAATGAGAAACTTGCTTTCAATTTTGGGAGCAGTTGCAGTAGGAGTATGGGCATATTTTGGAGTCATTGAACGTATCAACTCAATAGAGAATGATAATGTTTTAATTAAAAAAGATTTAGACCAAGCCGTTGAATTTTCTATCAAGTGGCCTCGTGGAGAATTAGGAAGTCTTCCTGCAGATTCAGAACAATTTTTGTTAATTGAAAGTTTATTGGGCGATGTAGAGTATATCCAATTAGAAATTAAAGAATCAAGACATAACGCAGTAAATATTTTAAGACTACAAAAAGATGTAGATAAAATTTTAGGAGTAATAGAAGTTCTTAAAGACAAAGTAAGAAGTAATGGGGATAGTGAATAATGGAAGTTGTAGTAGTTTTATTAATGTTTGTAAATTTTGAGATTAAGGAACATAGAATCCAACCCTCAATGAGTGTTTGCCTAAAAGGGAAGCGTGAAGCAGAAAGAGTATATTCAAGCACAGTTTCTTATAAGTGTATTAAAACTAATGCTGAATTAGAAGAAAATATAGATGGATCAATCTCCATTAAAAAAATAATATTAGATTAATGGCAAACTTTAAATGCAAAAGTTGTCATTGTAATTGTCATTGTGATGGTAATTTACACAATCATCATTGGGATGGTGAACCATGTACTTGTGAAGAATGTGGATGTTCTAAAAATGACAAACTTGAAATAGCAGGAAATCTAACATACGAAAACGAAGTAAAAAAATCATCTACAAAGGAATAATTTAATGACGGAGGAGTTTCCCTATCATGAAAATCCGTTATTACAAAGAATTGAGTAATTATCGTTGGATTGGTTTCTTTGTCGCTATGATAAGTATTTATATCTTATCTGATGGAGATTTTTTTGGCGATCCTATAATGCAATCAATCGGATGGGGTAGTGCTTGTTTTTCAACTGGCTTTTGGGTATTCATAGCTATGAGAGATAAAGATATACCTAGAAGTTTAATGGAATTAGTGTACTTTGTATTATCAATAAGAGCAATAATTAATTGGATAGGATAAATGGAAGAAGACGCATTAGAACAAGCTGTCAAGATCGCTAAAGAATTAGAAAGACGGGATGCTACCAATCGTTTATCTTTATACATCCCATATGATTACCAAAAGAAATTCCACAACACATTAGCATCTCAAAGATTGTTAATGGCTGGAAATCGTGTCGGCAAGTCTTTTTGCGGGGCTATGGAAATAGCATACCATGCGACTGGGAAATACCCAAGCTGGTGGGCTGGTAAACGATTTAACCGACCAGTAAGATGCTGGGCAGGGGGAGTTTCTAACGAAACTACTAGGGATGTTTGCCAAAAAGAACTTGTCGGCCAACCAGATGATCCTACTGCGAAAGGTACAGGTTCAATTCCATTAAATGATATAGGTGATACAGTTAGAAAAGCTGGTGTACCAAATGCTATAAACTCATTAGTAGTCAAACATAAAACAGGTGGATATTCAAGAATAGGATTTAAAGCATATGAAATGGGAAAAGAAAAATGGATGGGAGAAGCTGTTGATGTAATCTGGTTAGATGAAGAACCACCGCAAGGTATTTATTCACAAGCACTAACAAGAACAGCAGATAAAGGTGGAATAGTTTTTATGACATTTACACCAGAACAAGGGATGACACAAACAGTAGCACAGTTTGTAAATAATTTAAAAGAAGGACAAGCATTACTTCAAGCAACATGGGATGATGCACCCCATATGACAGATGCAGTTAGAAAACAAATACTAGAAGCATTACCACCACACGAAAGAAAGATGCGTGAGAAAGGTATTCCACAATTAGGTTCTGGATTAGTTTTTCCTATTGTAGAAGAAGATATAACATGTGAACCTATAGATATACCTAGTCATTGGCCTAGATTATGTGGAATAGATTTTGGATGGGATCACCCAACAGCAGTTGTATGGATAACTTGGGATAGAGATGTAGATATAGTTTATGTTTATGATTGTTATGCAATGCGTCAAGAAACAGTACCTGTACATGCATCAGCTATTAATGCTAGAGGAAGATGGATTCCTGTAGTATGGCCTATGGATGGAAGACAAGCAGATAAAGGATCAGGTAAGAATTTAACAGAACAATATCGTAAAGAAAAAGTAAATATGGCAAGAGAACATTTTAGTAATCCAGCATCACAAGGTATGAAAGAAGGTACAGGTGGTAATTCAGTTGAAGCTGGTATTATGGAAATGTTGACAAGGATGCAAACTAAAAGATTGAAAATCTTTAAGAATCAAGGTAAACTGTTTGAGGAGTTACGAATGTATCATAGAAAAGATGGTAAAATCGTTCCTGCCCATGATGATGTTATATCAGCAATGAGATATTGTGTTATGTCATTAAGAAAGGCAAGAGTGAAGAATTAT
>Ga0209501_10002337_pt1 | contig 19966 bp, 12 predicted proteins | sample ArcticOcean_MG_C_4_FD_187434 | JGI IMG/M metagenome (GOLD analysis project Ga0209501, IMG submission 187434) | Marine microbial communities from western Arctic Ocean - ArcticOcean_MG_CB4_134 (SPAdes) (version 2) | ecosystem: Environmental > Aquatic > Marine > Oceanic | place: Arctic Ocean...
ATGAGAAAACCCACAAGCCGGGAGGAAATTTTACCCGGATTTGTTAGATTTAACATTGGAATCGAAGGTGTTGTGGATATTTGGTGTGACATCGAACAGGCGTTGGAGTCATCAGCCCCCTCCCTACCCCAATTTTGAGGCGAGAGTGATGGCGACTGGTTGGAAACCGTCCGGATTAAGTGATTCGGAGATTGAAGATGGCGAGGCTTACCACTGTGCGCTCTACCACGATGGCGATTTATCTCGACCGGCTGGATGGCATCACGATTCTGTAAAACATCTACTCGACTTGGCACTTCCTCACATTGAGGAGGGGGCGCTCGTTGTCGATTATGGAGCGGGAACTGGTGGCTCTGCAATAGAGTTGCTGCGGATGCTCGATGAAGCGGGCATCTCCATTGAATTGGTTCTGGTCGACCCGCTGGAATCGTGGTTTGGGAAAGCGAGAGAAATTCTCGGCCACCGCGATGATGTCCATTTTGAATTGTCAATCGGGAAAGATGAATTCGGTAAAACGGTGTTTCGTGAACTCGATGAGATGCTCGATGGCCGAAAAGCGGATGTAATCATTTCATCATCAACACTCCATCTAGTTCCGATTAGGGCGCTAGAGGACTTGGCTCTCCAATTCGCAGATTGTCTCAACCCTGGCGGCGTTTTCGTTTGGGATAGTGGGGATGTCGAAAGCGCTCTTCGCCCAGAATCGGCTGCCTGTCTACACGACCCATACAGGGCGGTTCGAGAGCATCTACGAGATGACCAAGCGAGAAAGGCACTGCTCGCTGAAATGGAAGAAGAAGATGCAGCGAGAGCCGAGCACAGAGTCGACCGAATTTTCCCAGTACCCTTTTCGATTGAGTTGCTGATGAGGGCAATCAGTTCTGCTGGTCTACTGAGTAGAATCAGTGACCATGTCGTTGATTTCTCAAACGAGGACGCCGAGCGATTCATCCTCGTTCCCCGGCTTGCAGAAATTGCCGCCCCACTGATAGAAGGCGAAGGTCGCAACGCCGCAATTAGTCTTGCAATCGCCGCTGTTCTCAAACAGATGAGAGAGGCGGGAACCGCCAGCGAATCGGGCTATCGGAGCTATTGGGTGTATGGATACCACATTCGCGCTTGAGTCGAGTCAATGAGAATCATCATATTGAATCGGCGTAATCGAATATCATGGGTTTGCCTGCCGGTGCCTACGAAAACGCGGTCGATGCGATCGGCAACACCCCTCTAATTCGCCTAAACCGAATCACTTCACATCTGCGCGGCTCCGAGATTTGGGTGAAGTTGGAGCGTTGCAATCCCGGCGGTTCCATCAAGGATAGAATCGGGTTGCAGATGGTACTCGACGCCGAGGCATCGGGACAGTTGAAACCTGGCGGCACAATCATCGAAGCGACCAGCGGCAATACTGGAATCGGATTGGCGATGGTTGCCGCGCAGCGCGGGTACAGTTGTATTTTCACAATTCCAGACAAGATGTCACTAGAGAAAATCGACCTTCTCAGAGCAATCGGTGCAGAAGTCCATGTCTGCCCGACAGCAGTTGAGAAGGAAGACCCCCGTTCTTACTACGAAGTCGCAGCCCGACTAGCGACGGAAGTTGAAGGCGCGTGGTATCCCGACCAGTATTCCCACAAGGCCAACCCTCTCGCCCATGTCCTCTCGACCGGCCCGGAGATTTGGCGCCAAACAAATGGAGAAATCACTCACTTCGTGGCTACCATGGGTACTGGTGGAACAATCACTGGATGTGCTACTGCACTACATCAAGCAGCGAACGAAGAGGGTAAGGAAGCACCAAAAATAATCGGAGTTGACCCGATTGGCTCAATTCTCAAAGAATACTTTGAACACGGCACTATGGGGGAACCTCACACCTACCTTGTCGAGGGTTTTGGTGAGGATTTCATACCACCCGCAACCGACTTCAACCACATCGACGAAATTAGACAGGTCGACGACGAGGTCTGCTTCCGCTACACCCGCGCCTTGGCCCGCCAAGAGGGGTTGTTCTGCGGTGGCTCGGCTGGTGGCGCACTACACATCGCTCTCCAATTGGCAGAAGAGGCGGACGAGCGAGGCGATATTGCAAAAATCGTAGTTATTCTGCCGGATGCAGGAAACCCATATCTTTCAAAATTATACAACGATGAGTGGCTTCGTGAGAATGGCTTCGAGCCCGAAAATTGGAAGTGAATGAATGATTTGCGAGAAGATAGACGGCAGGGCCGTAGCAGAGGTGTGATTCGATGACTGAGGATGAACCGGAGGATGAGGGGGGCGCACCTACAGAGATGGGTGAATCAACCCGTTCAGTCCACACCGCGGCCGACCCGGAGGCAGGAACCGGCTCGGTTCAAGTGCCTATATTCCAGACCTCAACCTATGTCCAGAAAGATTTCGCCGACCACACGGGATACGAATATGCCCGCACACATAATCCTACTAGAGAGGCGTTGGAAGCAGCCATCGCCGACCTCGAATCACCAACAGTCCCAGCGTTTGGCACTGCATACGCAAGCGGAATGGCAGCGATTACAACACTTACCCAACTTTTGGAATCGGGAAGCCACATCATTGCAGCATCTGACCTGTATGGGGGAACAGCCCGGCTCTTCGACGAGGTTCTATCGAAGTTCGGAGTTGAGACCACTTACAGCGACCTTGGACCGGGAGATTTGGAGGCTTGCGCAAGAGAAAACACCCGAATTTTATGGCTTGAGTCGCCCACAAACCCGCTACTCAACATCCACGATATTTCCGCACTTTCCGCCAAAGCGCACGAACGAGGCTGGATTGTGGTGGTGGACAACACCTTCGCGAGTCCCGTGTTGCAGCGTCCGCTTGAACTTGGAGCCGACATCGTGGTACACTCGACGACCAAGTATGTAGCTGGCCATTCAGATTTGGTGGGTGGTGCGATAATCACTCGCGATGAACTGCTCAACGAACAGATAAAATTCCTCCAGAATACGCTTGGTGCGGTCCCTTCACCACTTGACTGCTTTCTCACTCTCAGAGGTATCAGAACCCTCGCACTGAGGATGGAGAGGCACTGTGACAATGCCGAAGTATTGGTCGCCAAACTCGCCACCCACCCCAAAATCACCCGACTTCTCTACCCCGGGCTCAAAGATCACCCCGGTCACGAAATTGCGGCCACCCAAATGCGCCGCTTCGGTGGCATGATTTCACTTGAAGTGAATGACGGCGAGGCCGGCGCTCGCCGCTTCGCTGCAGCCAGCAAATTGTTTGCGACTGCCGAGAGTCTAGGTGGTGTAGAGAGCCTCATCAATCACCCTTGGTCGATGACGCATGCAGCAACTCCCGAGGCTCGTCGATTGGAAGTTGGAGTGACTCCCGGCTTGGTCAGACTTTCTGTTGGGATTGAAGATGTAGATGATTTGTGGCGTGACATTGAGTCAGCCTTGCAAGCCGTTTGAGTTGGAACAACGGTAACACCCGTCATTCATTGAATCAAAAATCGGGCAGTTCCTGCATTGTTCCCGTAGCGGTTCTAAGTAGTTCCATGGCAGCGACATAATCAGACACATCACCAGAATCTCCAACCGCTTCGCTTGCTGCCCAAAGTGAATCTACACAAGGCACCCAATCTCCACCCCAATCTCGGATGTCCGGGTCGAAGTGCCACGCCTCTCCCTCACCTTTCCCGTGAGCGGATAACCATGCCCAACCCATTGCTAAATTTCCATCCCCCTTAGCCTTGCGAGCCATGCCGGTTGTCGTACCAATACCATCAGCGCGTGCCTTCTTGACCAGTGTATCTGCGAAGTCCAGTGGTGAGGGTAAAACCCCATCATCCCAAGGGAATTTCCGGAGTAGCCGGGCGCCACTTTGTTGCCCGTCAACCTTCCTCAAGAATGAGCCAAACGCCTTACCGCGGCTCAGTTGTTTTTCAAAAGCATCCTCTGCAGCATCTCCGGTAAGGTCGAACAGAGTTTCGAGAACATCCATCCCGTGTTTTCCCCAGACAGCATTCAGCAGACTGTGTGTGCTACCATCCTCAAGCCGGACTAAATCGCTTGAAAGCCAATGTCCTTCACCGCTCGCATCAACCCTGATGCCACCCTCAATCGAGTCGAGGACAGCGGAGATTGCCTCTTTCTCAAGAGCACCCCCTTGGAGGTCGTCGAGGAAAGAATCTCGGTCATCCGAGGAATACCACCGGTGCCCGATAATCAACCCATCCTCGCACTGTTCAGCGAACGCGTCGTGAAGATTTTCAGTCAGTTTAGTGTCTTCGATTTCAAGGCGTAGCCAGCGTTCAATCACTGCATTCATCGCCTCATTAGCGGCCTCGGTGACTTCTCCATCTTCTGGCCAACCTTCCGGTCGGTAACTGACATCAATTTCGGTGATGTCAACCAGTTTAGGAGGACTCATCGACAATGCAATCGATTGAACGAACGACTCTTTGTTCGTCTTCAGTGCCTCCAAGCCGACGCAAACTTCCACACCACAGTCGAAGGCGAGATTGACTGATTGCCCCTCATCATGAGTGGACCATGTTCCACTACCATCACCTTCGGGCTCTTCGAATCGAAGTGAAGATGTCCTCAAGCATGAGGTTAACCAATCCAGTGGGGGGGCCGGGTCCATTCCAGTGCAGATGAATTCGTCACCCCACGAAAAGAACCAGTAGCCGTTACGGGCCAATTCTTCCCAAGCCAAGAGGCGAATTTGTGAATTTGAATGCATCTGTATGCCGACGAGGTGGGTGGGTCGACCAGTCCCTCTTCGGACATAGGAGGCGGTCCCATAGACGGGGTGTTTGAAGATGGCTACGGTGGTAATTTCTTCTTCATGAGCAGCGATTAGGGAACCGGCAAGAGCGCGCGCTACCAAGTCTCCACCCTTCTGTGCCATCCTTCTCTTCAGCCACTTTTGATTCTCTTTTTTTCGAGCGACCATCTCGACTTCTTTCATGCAACCCTTCATTTTGTCACGGCGCAAAATACCGCGTGAAGTAGGACCGATTATGGCCGGAATTGCAATATGAGGGTTATCGAGTAAATTTTCGAGATTTTTACCCAATTTTTTCTGCACGGAAATTGAGGCCTGCTTAGTGCCGCGCATACGCATACGCTGCTGCTGCTTGCCCGGAAAAGTAACCTCTGCTGGACCCGCCATGATACTCCCTCAGTTCGGCCGACACAGGCATCCCGCTTGAGTCCGACGGCTGTTAGGCCCTCCACCTTTCGAGCGCCAATTCCTCCAATTCATCTAGACTTCCCGGGATGACGAGGCAGTGGACTCTACCCCCATCAATTTTCGAAATATGCTCCGCTGTACCACACACGAGGCGTGAATCTGAGGTTCCCATATCACTGCACAGAACAAATGTCCACGCCTCTATTTCAGCGCCGAGTTTTGTAGCGGTTCTACGAATTACCGAGATTGCATCAGCCGCACTCATCGGTTGCTGTTCTCCTTCACCCATACCGGTTGGGTCGAGGTCGAGAAGCATCAGGGTGTGGAGGTTTTGTTCGCGGTTTGAAATCACCATCTCGAGTGGTGAGGTGGGGAGGTAATCGCCGTACGGATAGGCGAGGGTAACCTGCCTACCAAATCGATACGATTGGAGTCCGAGGGCCCCGGTGACAATCGTGGTGATTGATATTCCATGAATCACCTCACATGCAATGCCTTTCTCCCGTGCGCGCAGTTGTAAATCGACATGGGTGGTCGCTTGCAATGGGTCACCTACAACCAACAAAGCGACAGAAGTTTTGGCCGCCAATACGAGCAACTCCTCAGGGTTCTCAATCGCCGGGCGCATCAGTTTGGTCCAACTACCAATCCGCTCGGTTAGTAACGCCTCTTGGGTTGGCGGCAGCAGCGCAGTATAGCCTTCAAGGAAGCGATGTTCACATTCACTCGCAATCTTGAGTGCCTCCAATGACATCGCATCGATATCACCCGGCCCGATGCCAATCAACCAAAGTCCAGTAGCCACTTCTCTCATCATCGGGCCTCCGTCAGCGTCAAGCGAGTGGCTTTGCTCGGAGTGTCGAGTCGCATGCGTCATTTGAGAGTGCCGAAGCAGGAGACGCACGCCGTATTCGATGCTCTTCTGAGTGCCGGATTCCTCGCCCCACGGGTTCGAATCCTACGCGACGGCGACTACACCCTGGTTCCAGTCGATGACGATGCCCCCCCACAACTAGGCGAGGAGTTTGCCCGTTTTGAGGAGGTTGAGGAGGAACAGCCGGAGGTGGAACCGCACCGTTGGATAGAGCGGCTGCCCGAATGGTTGTCAGAGGAGACAATCGCAGAGCACGAGGGCGTTTGGCCGAGCTCACAGGAACTCTTGGGTGACCTTCTTGTGTTCAAGGTGGAGAGTGAGGTCAGCGACTATTCTCAGCAGATAGCATTGGCAAAAATCAGCCATGTCAAGAGAGCCCGACTAGCATTGCGCGACCATGGAGTCGGAGGCGAATTCCGGGTTCGAGAACTCGAGCCGCTAGCCGCCCGTCATGAAGGGGAAATCATCGATGCCAGCCAAATTGCCGACTTGGAAAGCGAGACCCGCGCAACTCTTCTCACGATGCGTACGCTCGTGCGCGAACACATGCGCTCAATCAGAATCGACCCCTCAAAAGCCTACTTTTCCCCGCGACTTCAAGGCGAGCGTTGGCATACATTTGAGTCAGCCCAACGACTTCAAGAAATTCTTGGCCGCCCACTTTCCGTGGCAGACCCATATTGTGGAGTTGGCCCAGCCCTCGTCCATCTCATCAAACGGAGAGGTCTTGTCGGTGAGTTGTTGGCAAGCGACCTGAATCCAGATGCAGTCGATTTGCTGTTTGACAACCTTCGACGGTGGGGGGCCCCAAAAATTCCGGAAATACGGGCGCCTCTCGCTGAAGTTAGTCCCGGTTGGCGAGTCGGTGTTGCGGACGCCTTGACTCTCAAAGATGACCGCGAAATAGCCGGTTCATTCGACCTATTGCTCGTCAATTTACCACACGACACGGTGGAACATTTACCACACTTGATACCACTGTTGCGGAGGGGTTCTCCTACACTTGTGCGCGGCTGGGTGGTTGCTGCCGAGGATGATATTCCAGAGTTGAACCAAACTCTCCAAGAGATCCTCCAACCCCAGTTACCTGACTATCCCACCCCAACCCTCGAAAAGCGCAGGCAGTACAATTCGACCGAGTGGCTTTGTCGTTTCGAAGCGTGGCTGCAATTACCAAACTGAACCCCACACCATGTAGGGGGAAACGCCCAATAATAACCCAACTCTCTCAACAGATATGAGTCGCGCTATTTTCCTCGTGATTATCATGTTGGCCGCGCCTCTCGCGCTGCTCGGTTCAAACGACCCGAACGAGATAGGCCAACCGATATTGGAGGAGTCTCAAACTGACTTCAACAGCGCCCGAACTGCCACCAATCCCCTAGGCTGGGAATGGGTGACCAAGGACACCAACGCCGGCTATGTCTGGTCGAGGGCGGTCGAGGTGGACCAGTATGGCAACAGTTACCTCACCGGCGTCTTTTCCGGCGGTTCACTCTCTCTAGACAACCACCATGTCATCAACCGTGGAGGCACCGATGTTTTCGTCGCTCGCATCGACGACCAGAACAACATCAACTGGCTGGTCAACTTCGGTGGCTCACTCAACGAGCATGTTGAGGCGATGACACTCGACACAAACGGCAACCTCTATCTTGTAGGAAGTTTCGATTCACCCACATTCAATGTATCGACTTCGACGCTGAATAACAGCGGTGCGAGGGACGCCTTCACCGTTCGTATGGACATGACCACAGGTGCCTTTGATTGGGGGGTTGCGCTTGGTGGCTCTGGGTTTGACAACATCACAGGAGTAACGGTTGACAGCAATGGGGCCATCGTCTATTCGGGTTGGACCACATCACCCACCCTGACAGTCAACGCAAGCACCCTCAACAATAGTGGTGGGAGTGACTTCTTCGTCCTCTGGGGCCATGATACCGGGGTATGGGACTTGGGCCGAATCTATGGTGGAACAGGTAAGGAAGAGGCGCACGACATCGTCGCAGACGGCAACGGTCGAGTCATCGTGGTAGGGGAATTCACCTCATCCACACTCACCTTGGATCAAACTTCCATCTCGCATGGCGGCGGCACTGGCTCAGACTCGCTGGTAATGAGGGTGGACCGGCCCGGGGTAGAGTGGGTTCGCAAGCCGATTTGCAGTTCAAACGACAGGGCATGGGGCGTTGACGTGGACACCGCCGGTAATGTGTTCGTGGTAGGTGAGTTGTTCTCCAACACTAGTAGTTACCACTCGATGACTTGGGGGTCAATCCAACTCAACAACGGACGGGACTATCAGACCGTCTATATCGTGAAGTTCTCCAATGTAGGGGCGATAGGTTGGGCCCTTGAGACCCGTTCCACATCTAACTACAGGAACATGGATAACCCCTCAATCGATGTTTTGGGAAGCAGACTTCTCATCGGACTTCGCACCAATTATCAGTTCCAATTCTATGCCGGCTCCGGCTATTCATACTCCGTCTACACGGACACCAATAATGTCTACAACGGCGTTGTCGTTGAATTGACCAATACCGGCGCCAAGACCGGCAGTAGCGGTGAGAACATGCGCACCGCATACGGGAACATCGACGATGTTGCGTGGGTTGACACTTCAAGTGGTTACGACCATGTCATCACCCCCTTCAACTCAGAAGCGCGGCGCAGCGGCAGCCACACGATGTCTACAGATGCGCCCGCCTCGACGGTGCAGAGATACTCGTGGTCCAGCGGTCCAAATAATCGGCAATGGTATCGTCAGGTAGGGCATACTGGCACCGACAAAGTGCTTGACATAGAGCCAATTGGAAACAATTCAACAGTCACTATGGTCTATTCGGATACTAACTCCATGAATCACCGGTATGGCAACCACTCGCTGGGAGGAAAGAGCGCCCAACGGCTCATCTTGGCTGTATCCGACACCAACGGCACATGGACCCACCTCGACCATCTGGCCTTCAACTCCCTCACCACCGATGACGGAATTTCCGGGATGGCAGTCTCTCCGAACGGCACAGTTTGGGTTGTCTTCTACAGCAACGGTTGGATAGATGCGCCCGGGCTTGTTTCATTGAGCAGTTCGAATGGGTTCTATGTTGCCAGTTGGACCGTTTCAGGGGGGTGGCAATCACTTGACAAAATTGGTTTCAGTTCTTCGTATTATGTTCGGTATGACATCGCTGCAGACGTCAACGGAGACGTCTGGGTAGTCGGCGCCTGTTCAGGCACCATCTACATGCACGGCTCCTCTTACTCAGGTTCAGGCAATTGGCAGATATGCGTCGCCAAGCGGGATGCTACCAACGGCTGGAACTCCATCTACCGCTCAAACTACTACGATGACCCCCGCCTCGATGCGATCACAGACCATCCCAACGGTGGTATCGTCATGTGGGTGAAATCGGGTAATTACAACAAACCATCAGGTTCTACTCAAAGTGTCAACTATTATCCTGGAGCGCTCGTCAGGCTCTTCTCGAGCAATGGAACGATGTGGTGGATGGGTCAGCCAACCTGTAGCAGTGGTGACTGCAACTTTGTGCAAGGTCTTGATGTCAAGCCAAACGGAGATGTCCTGATAGCCGGCTACTTCTCCAACTCGATGTCCTTCCCCAACTGCTGCTCTGTCAATTCCGGTGGGGGGTATGACGGCTATGTCGCCCAATTCAACAACAGCGGAAGCTTCGACTGGTCAATCGCTCTTGGTGGGACTAGCAACGACTACGCCTACGGATTGAGGTATGTTGGCAACGGCTCAATAGCGGTCGTCGGGGCGAAGAGCGGCGTCATCAGCGTTGGATTGACTACCCTTTCCTCGGCCGGCACAGGATATGTCGCAATGGCCTCGGACGCCGGTACTTGGGAGTGGGCCGCCCAGCCCACTGGAAGCACGACCGTGCAGCGAGTGGTTGCAACAGGGAACGGAACCATTCAGGTGGCTGGAGTGCTCTCTTTCTCGAACAGTCCACGAACCTTCGGCCTAGATTCCCTCGACTCATCAGAGGGAGACGACATCTTCCTCTCACGCATGAGCGCTGACGGAGATGCTGACGGAATCACCGACAACCGAGACAACTGCGCCACCATATACAACCCGACCCAGACTGACTATGACGAGGATGCCAGCGGAGATATTTGTGATTCTGACGACGACGGTGAGGGGATTAGCGACTCGGTGGACAGTTGTCCGTTGGGTGAACTTGGATGGACTTCAAACAACTCCACAGACCACGACACCGATGGTTGCAAGGATGACTTGGAGGATGACGACGACGACAATGACGGTTTGAACGATTTGTGGGATGCCTGTTCGACAGGGGCGCTGAACTGGAATTCCAATGGGACTTCCGACTACGATAGTGATGGTTGCAAGGATTCCAATGAGGACCTCGACGACGACAACGACTCGGTCAACGACACCGCTGATGGCTGCCCCAAGGGTAGCCTCGGCTGGCTATCTAGCCCACAGACCGACCATGATGGGGATGGCTGCAAGGATTCTGGTGAGGACGGCGACGATGACGGTGATGGAATCGGTGACGAATATGACTCTTGTGACCGCGGCGAATTGAATTGGACATCCACTAATATAACAGACAATGATGGCGATGGTTGCCTAGATGTCACAGAGGACCTCAACGATGATGACGACGACTTCTTCGACTACGAAGACTACTGCCCGAACGGAACCGTTGGTTGGTACTCCGGAGCGATAACCGACTACGACGGTGACGGCTGCAAGGACTCGGACGAAGACCTCGACGACGACTCAGATGGAGTTCCCGACATAGACGACAACTGCCAGAAAGGCATTCAAGGTTGGATTACCAACCCAACCGTCGACTTTGATGCAGACGGCTGTCATGATTGGAACGAGGATATCGATGACGATGGCGATGGCGTATCCGACCTGACGGACAAGTGCTCGAGAACCCCTGCGGGCGCTACCCCGGGCTCAGAGGGTTGTGCCTTTGGAGAGATTCCCGACGGGACGGGTGGTGGTGGGGGCTCGGTCAACATGAGTGAGGATAATCAATATGAGAATAACACCTATGTCAACAATACCTATGTCAACAATACCTACCTCAACAACACATTCGACAACGAGACTTTCCAAAACCAATCATTCCTGAATAATACCTACTCCAACGAGACCTTCCAAAACCAGTCCTACCAAAACAACAGTCATCTGAACCAGACATTCAACGAAGGTGACATCGTGAATGGTACCGATTCTGAGGATTCCCTAACTCAATCCGATGCAGAGGCAACAGGTGGTATGACTTGGGAGCCGTTTGCTGTATTGGCGCTGATGGTGTTGCTTCTGTTCATCAACGCGCTCCATCTCGTGAAGAAGCCCGCCGTACCGACCGAGTTGCCTGATGGCATGACTCGACATGATTCTGAATTTGATGAAATTGACCATACGACGGAGGTGCTGATTGCCGAATCAGAGTCCTCACCCGATGCGCAATCAGCAGAGGAGCCGGCAGAGGATATTTCCGATGTGTCAGAGCAAGAATCGACCGAAGCCTCAGAAGAGCCGCCAACCCCTCCTCCTCTCGTGATCGAGGACCCGATTATTTCGGACGGATTTGAATGGCTCGAGTGGCCGGAGGGAAGTGGCCAAAATCACTTCCGCCCAGAAGGCACGAATGACGAGTGGCAACGATGGCCAATCGAATAGAGCAACGAAATTCCCTCCGACGATTTAAATCACCAGTAGGCCCTCGACCGGGATATTCGAACTGGACTGAGCGAAGCGAGGGAAGTTCAAAAATCGAAGCCCAACATCATTGGTCGGTCGGGGTGCTACATCAATTGAAATCACCACTAGGCGCCCCGACCGGGATTTGAACCCGGGTCGGAGCCTCGACAGGGCTCCATGATAGGCCACTACACTATCGGGGCAAGTGGGTGTGCGGGCCAAAGCCAACCTGTATTTAACGGGAACCCAACTCGATGCATCGAGTGACATGGGGATGGATGACGAGTCGGCCGGCACCGCAGAAGAGAGCGACTCCCCAAAGGGCCCACCAAGCGGCCCTCCGAAAGGTCCTCCGAAGGGCCCCCCTATGGGCACGCCAATGGGTATGGTTCCTGGTATGTTCCCTCAAACTTCAGCACCTCCACAGAGAGCGGGCGGCCCTGTTCCAATTCCAAATCCAACAGACCCTCCAAGCAACTCACCTGTGGATGATTCCGAACCCGAACCTGACGAGGATGAACCAGAAGTAGGCGCCGAGGAAGTCACCGATTTCGCTGGTGCAATCGCTACTGCAATGTCCACCTCACCGATGGAAGAGGTGGAGGCGCTTCGTCACGAGAATGAGCAACTTCGTTCCGGAATGGCAGGCGCTTCGGCAGTAATCGATTCACTTGACCAACAGCCTATGCCGCCGATAGTCGGCGAGGATTTCGTCGTCCCGGCACATGTAGTATCTGATTTCGTTAGAATCGGTAGACAATTGCAGCGCGACGGACTGTGTCACGGAACTTCGGGGACCATTTCCACACTTTCTTTAGACCAACCAAATTTGGTTCACATCACTCACACAGGATCACCTCTCGGACAACTCGACGAGCGCAGCATCGCTTCAGGCCGTCTCGGCGAACAGGGCCCAGCAGAAGCGGGCGACTCTTGGCGACTTCACACAGTTTTACTCGCCCTTGCCTCTATTGAAAACAACGGCCGAGCAGCATGCTTCCATCTGCCAGCACCCTACACGACAACGATGTCTTTGGAGCAGGACTTGTTCGTGTTGCGACCCTCCGACTTGGCCGGCCAAAATCAATTTGAGAAGGTGGTAATAGTTGATTCAGACGATGTAACCAGCGACGATTTCCTCCGCCAACTGACTGAAGGTCTAACCCAGTCAGGACATGTGGCTGTAGTGGTTAGAGGCGGTGGCCTCTATGCTGTAGGTGCAGACTTCAATGGTGCATGGAACAATGCTGCTGCTTTGGAGCACAGCATGAAAGTCACTCTATTGGCAAGACTTGCCGACATCGACCTTTGAGTAGCCTAACTCAACCCACACAACCCAACCTTACAGAGCCAACCCCGGTGGGGAAACGGTCATTTGCAGCGGTCTCCATCCGCATTTGATGGAATCCCGAAAGATGGCGGCGTTGCTCGCCCTCCTTTTCGCACTAACCTCACTCGCTGCTTTGGTTCCAGAAGTCCCACCTAGGCAGGGTGGCCTTGACGAAGTTGTCGTGGTGGATGGGGATTTGACCTCAGAGCAGCGTGTCTCATTGGCGGGTGCGCGTGTCTCGACAGGCAACTGGCTTCACCATGTAGGCGGCATCGGTACAGACCAAGGCATCGTGAGTCGGCTTGCGCCCAACGGTGACCTCTATGTCGCCGGAATCGTCTGTCACGGAGCCGGCACCTGCTCGGCAATCTTTGGGGCGACGACAATCTATGCGAACAACGACATCTTCGTGGCCAAACTTTCGTCAAACGGAACTTGGTTGTGGATAGCACAGTCGACCGGCACCAACTCCAACTCCTACGCATACCTTACTGACATGGACATCGACAGCTTCGGGAATGTGTTCATTTCAGGCTACTTTCGCTACACCAAGACATTCGGCACAATCTCTGTGTCACCCACTCAAAATGCTGGCCAAAACGACGGCTTCGCTGCTAGACTTGGCTCAACTGGCACATGGGCATGGGTCAACACGATGAACAACTACGACTATGGATACGCCAGAGGAATTGCGGTAGACTCCAACCAGAATGTGTATGTGACGGGTGAGAGTAGAATGTACTACAGCAGTACCAACTACCGATACACCTACTTCTCTGGGGACGCTATTCAGACTACTTGCAACAGTTGGAGATATTGGCCATGGTTGGTGAAGTACAACGGTGCAGGCTCCTTGCAGTGGGTTGACAGAATATCCGACAACTGCAATGACCGCTACGCCAAGGATGTCATAGTTGACAGCAACGATTCCGCAATAGTCACCGGTTACTTCGACAACACACTCTCCTTCGCCAGCATGACAACCTCTTCCGCTGGAAGTTGGGACATCTACCTCGCCAAGGTCGACTCCTCTCACACCTGGCAATGGCTCACTCATGGTGGTGGCCTCTCTAGTGACCAGCCGGAAAAGTTGGCTGTTGACTCAAATGATGACATCTATGTGGTTGGCTGGAACGACAACCACGCCTCATACGGAACTACGATCATTCTCGCCAACAGCGGCGGATTCGTCGTCAAGGCGTTAGGCAACGGAACATGGGAGTGGGGGACTAGGATATCCCCAACCTACCGGGTGGAGGACATTGCGGTTCATCCCAACCACAACTTGACCGTCATAGGAGATCGGTACATCACCCATCTCAACTCGACCGGTGCCCAGCAGTGGTATGAGAGCAAGGCGCAGTCTCTCTATTCACTCGCCTTGGACGGCAACAACACCTCGTACATCACAGGACACTTCAGCGGTAGCCAGTACTTTGAGAACAACTACCTCGTCAGCAACGGTTCGAACGACCTTCTCATCTGGAAATGGGACAGGGACAGGGATGGCGACTCAGTGGCCGACAGACTCGACAATTGCGGCAGCAATTCAAACGGAAACCAAGACGACTACGATGGTGATGGACCTGGTGATGCCTGTGACGCCGACGACGACAACGACGGCTTCCTCGATGTGGCGGACAACTGTCCCCGAGGCGACATGAACTGGACTTCCAATGCGACCACCGACCGCGACGATGATGGTTGCCAAGATTCTGGTGAAGACCTCGATGATGACGATGATTTGGTCGAGGACTCTGTCGACGCCTGCCCGACCGGCCTGCTTAATTGGACTTCAAATGGTGCCACTGACCACGATGTTGACGGTTGCAACGATGCGAGCGAGGACGCTGATGATGACAATGACGGTGTCCAAGACTCCGCAGACCTCTGCGCGCTCGGTGACGTGGGTTGGATTTCCAACTCAACCTCTGACCACGACTCGGACGGATGCAAGGACTCTGGCGAGGATGCTGACGACGACGGCGACGGTGTTGGTGACGGCGTTGACCAATGTCCAGAAGGTGACATCGGCTGGATTTCAGGTTCGCTGACCGACCACGATTCGGACGGCTGTCAGGACTTGTTAGAAGACCCCGACGATGATGGTGATGCGGCGCTTGACGGCGTCGACCTTTGCCCAACAGGAGTTCTCAACTGGATTCGATATGTATCTGCTGACTACGATGACGATGGTTGCCGCGACAGCGACGAAGACGCTGATGACGACAATGACGATGTCACAGACCATCGCGACTTGTGCGCTCTTGGGGAACTGGGATGGAAGTCAAATGCAACCACGGACAATGATGGTGATGGATGTCGCGATGCGACTGAGGACATCGATGACGACAATGACGGAATCAGCGACGTAAACGACTTCTGCGCCCAGGGCGACATCGGATGGACCTCTGGTCGAGTGACAGACCACGACTCCGACGGCTGCCACGACAACTCTGAGGACATGGACGATGATGGAGATGGCGTGGAGGATGGCAACGATACTTGCTCAAAGGGAATGGTTGGATGGACTTCGAACGGCGGCAGCGACTATGATGGCGACGGCTGCCTTGACGCTACAGAAGACGGCGATGATGATGGTGACGGCATCATCGACTACGCAGACCCCTGTCCATTTGGTGACGATAATTGTGGAACTTCCGGCGCCGGCGGAAATGTCACCATCATCCATCAGTATCCTGAGAATTCGACCGAGAATGAATCAAGTCCTGTGACAACGACAGTCATCCATTACTACAATAATTCAACAACGATTGTCTACTACCACAACAATTCTACTTCTACTACAATACAGCCACCAAATACTGGCGTGAACCAGACCAACACGACCGTGGAACATGATGAGCCAGCGACCGAGAGCGAGGTCAGCGATGAGGATGGCTTGGCCAGTGCGGGCATTTTGGATGCTGTGTCAACAGTCTCACTTCTGCTCATCGCACTCTTCGTATTGGTGCTGGTGATAGGTCAAATGCGCGCGTCAAAACAACGTTCGGAACCGGATTCCGAACTGCTCAATGACGAGGACTATGCCTTTTCGGGAACGGCCGAAGTTGAGGCTGCTTTGGAGGAGGAGGCTGAGCGTGGCCTCTCATCGAAAGAGGATTTGGGGCAAGAGATGGTTGACCCAGAGGTGGTTGAATCGGAACTAGGACCGGCCGTGGAATCTGAACCCGAACTAGAAATTGAAGAATCAGGAAGCGGCACCCCATCAGTCGATTTGCAGGGAGTGATGTCAACAGATGGCCATGAATGGGCCGAGTATCCAATGGGAAGTGGCAAGCACTGGTTCCGCCCGGGTTCGGGCGATGAATGGCAATTATGGGAGAAGTAGTCTTTCACGACCGTCTTCCTTTCGCCACCATCTTCTTCTGCGGCAGGTTCATTGAACTCAGTCGAAGGCCGACCGATTGAGAGTCATGTCGGACCGGCTAGTCATCGATGTCATCGACAATGGTGGTCAGTGGACCCACAGGGAGTGGCGGATGCTGCGATACCTCGGGGTTGACACGAAAATTATGCCAAACGGTTCCTCTCTTGACGAACTCCGTGAAATGGACGGACTCCTCCTCTCTGGCGGGGCTGCCCGGGTGGGGATAACCGGGGAGTTGGGGAACTGTGCAGCATTCCTTGAGTTGGACCTCCCAATTCTCGGCATTTGCGCGGGTCACCAGTTCATGGCTCGGCATTACGGAGGTGACTGTTGCGAGGCGGATTCTCCAGAGTTTGGGGCGATGGAAATCACCCTAGTTGATGGCGGCGGCGCGATGTACGCGGGTACCCCCGAGAGTCAGATTGTATGGGAGAGTCACAACGATGAGGTGACCATTGTTCCAGACGGTTTTCGAATCACTGCAAGCAGTCCTTCTTGCCTTGTTCAATCGATGGAAAACGATGCAGGCAATCGGTTTGGGCTACAATTTCATCCAGAGGTAAACGATTCTGAATATGGTGCAAAAATCATGGAAAATTTCGTAGAAATATGCCGTCGAGTGAATGAATGAAGATTCCGCCCATAGGGCGAGGTTGAAAAAGGGGGGGCGGTTCGCCCGCTCCGCATGGAAAGAGTATACACCTTCCTCGATGACCGAATGTTCGTCTACAAGTGTGCGAACATAAACTGCAAGGACACCCACCGAGCACCGGGTTGGTCGCAGTGGATTAACTGTGAATCGTGCGGTTCAAACGCACTACCGGTCGAGGTTCTCTACCGTTGCCTAAAGTGTGGCATCATGGAAGCGTTCGACCAAGAGCGCAATGGTGTCTCCTGCCGCAGCTGCGGATTCCGCATCTTCATCAAGCCACGACGCTCCGGGACAGACCCCGAATCAGGCGGCGAAGGCGCTTACAAGATGATCAAAGCCGATTGAGTTGAAAATTCCAGAAGGATGCACTTAGAGAGAGTGTTGAATTGAAACAGTGTGACTGTGGTAATTTTGCATGGCTTAGTTATTGTTTTGAATGTGAACAATCATTCTGCGAAAAATGTGAACCAGAACCCATTACATGTGATGGCAGCGATTGTGAAAACGAGTTTCATCAAGGGTGTTTCTTCGCTTTGAGAAAGAGATACGATTCCCGATATTGCTCAGACTGCCCCTAAATTACTCTTTGTTGAGGTAATCAACTGGAGTCAATTTATCCCAATATTAGAGAGGGTAACAATCTATCAATAACTTAGGTTGTAATGAAAATTCGTGATATTACTTAGATATGATATCACAAAACATCATCAATCTCCGTTTACACTCGCCGCCACATGGTGGAGCGAGTATTGGTCTCAAGCGGGACCCCATTTGAGGCGGTTGCCGGCTACTCGCGAGCCATTCGCGTGGGCGATGTGATTCATGTCGCAGGGACTACGGCCACCGATTCCGATGGTAATGTGTTGGCCAAGGGTAACGCCAAGGAGCAGGTACGAATCATCTTCGGAAGAATCGACAAGGCACTGGTCGAGGCTGGTGGTTCGATGAGTGATGTGGTGAGAACGCGGATGTACGCAACTCAAGGGTACGACTGTGACGACATCATGGCGGTGCACGGCGAGGTGTTCGGCAAGATTAGGCCAGCAGCCACGTTGGTGGTGGTCCGAGAGTTGGTCAACCCAGAGATGCTCGTCGAGGTTGAAGTCGAGGCAGTGGTTCAATCCTAATTTGGTAGTGATGCATGTTTGATTGGATATCATCCATTGTGGCGTCGATGTTCGGGGCCGGTGAAGCGGTTGAAGAAATCCTAGAGGAAGAGTGAATCTCCCTACAATGGTGGTGGATTTTGTTCTTCTTTCAACTCCAGAAAATTTTCCTATAATCCCTTCTTCATCTCCTCAGTGCTCACTTCCGCAGCTGAGCAAGCGTGCCCTATTCCAGTTCGTCTTTTGATACAGACTCGACCTGACGTGGGTGGGTGCGCTGCATCTGTCCTAGACTAGCTGCATCTATCCAGCACTCCAACTCCACCACATCATCCCAGTCATTCACCTCTCCTGGATGCTCCACCGGCAGGCCCCGTTCGTACAGTTCCGCGATTAGTGCCGCCAGCTGGACATCCCCTTCCTCAGTCGGTGGATGCAGGCGTAGCCGGTGAGGGGAACCGTGGAGTTGGTTGAGAATCGCTTGGCGTAGTTCGTCGAGCCCTTCGCCTGTCACAGTAGATGTGAGCAGCGGGTCGGGCATGCCCAAGTCGAGCACGCTCTTTTTGGCGCGAGGGCGGGCATCGTCGTCGAGCAGGTCAGCCTTGGTCAGCACTACCAGATACTCCGGTCGTTCTTCGATGTCCATCCGCTCAGCGAGTTCACGCTGGCAGGTCTGTAGCCGGCGGCGAATTTCAGAAGGCGAATCCGATGCATCGGCGAGCAGCAGCAGCAGGTCGCACTCAAGGCTCTCCATCAGGGTGGCGCTGAAGGCGTCGAGCAGGTCGGATGGCAGTTGCTCAATAAATCCGATTGTATCCACGAGTAACAGGCGAGGGCTCGCCTGCATCCGTCCAACCGTGGTCTCCAATGTACTGAACAGACGGTCCTCGACCAGCACCTCCTTCCCGGAGAGGGCGGCGAACAGGCTCGACTTGCCGGCGTTTGTGTAACCAGCGAGGCCAACTGTGAGCGCACCTGACCTCGCTCGCTGCCGGCGACGCTCCTTGCGAGCAGAGGCGTGGCGGCGCTGGCGGCGGCGCAGTGAGGCAACCTCGCGGTTGACTGTTTCCAGCACCCCGCTCCATCCATGCCGCCCTCCGGCACCATAGCCAAGTCGCTCCCCACTGGTCAATCGCTTCACAAGTTCGCGCAGGACGAGGCGGTCGGCCGCCAAGCGGGCGATGCGTACCTGTGTACGCGCCTCGACACTGGCTGCGTGCTTCGTGAACAGTTCGAGCAGCAGTCGCACTCGGTCCCACACTTCTACTGTCAGCACATCATGGATGTTCACCAACTGCCGCGGTAGCAGGGTAGCGTGCACGAGCACAAGGTCCACACCAGCCCAGGGATGGTCCTCTCGACGGGAGGTGAGTTCGTCTCCGACGCCCTCAAGCCGTCCGCTTCCCATGTGCGTACGCGGGTCCGGAGAACCGGACTGGCGCAACACTTCGACCACCTCGATGCCCAGCGTGGCGGCGAGCGCCTCGAACTCCGCTGTGTCCGCATCACGTGTCAGCAGCACAGCGCGCCGATTGGCATGGCTGAGGGGGGTATCACCAGACAGCAATCCACCGCCGCCCGCCAGCAACGGCACACTAGGAACAGGTTCCGCACCAGCCATGCAGTTAGTGGGAGGGGCTCCTCGCATTTGGCGTCAATCCTAATTTGGTCAGTGAAAGCACGCTTGATTGGACTCCATTGGTTGCAACGGTTTTGACAATG
>Ga0209501_10002338_pt1 | contig 19964 bp, 15 predicted proteins | sample ArcticOcean_MG_C_4_FD_187434 | JGI IMG/M metagenome (GOLD analysis project Ga0209501, IMG submission 187434) | Marine microbial communities from western Arctic Ocean - ArcticOcean_MG_CB4_134 (SPAdes) (version 2) | ecosystem: Environmental > Aquatic > Marine > Oceanic | place: Arctic Ocean...
AGAAAGATCGCACCGAGAGAACAGGACCAAAGACCTCCTTCTGCCACACATCTGCATCGCGCTCCACGTTGATCAAAACAGTAGGCTGAATAAAATACCCACCGGAATTTCCAACTGTTGGCTATCCCCCTTCAATTTGTTTATTCCGCTTTTCCGACCGGCTGATGATATCGCGCCAGGGGCGATTGTGGCAGGTCAGCCCGGCATCGACTCGCATATTGAGTCCCGTGGTGTGGCGGCTTTCGTCACTGGCCAAGTACAAGGCGGCATAAGCAATATCTTCCGGGGTGCCTGCCCCTAGCCCTAAATCATCATCGTAGAATTCGGTGAGCCGCTGGGTCCGGAGTGAGTTTTCTTCATCGGATTGGGTCTGGTGACCTCCCCAAAAGATCGGGGTGATGATGGCCCCCGGAGAGATGCAATTGACCCGGATCCTATGCTCGGCCAATTCAGTGGCCCAGACTTTGGTCATATGGATCACTGCGGCCTTGGTTCCACTATACAGTGGACCGGAACCCTCAGTGATCACTCCGGCGACGCTGCCGTTATTGATGATGCTGCCCCCTCCCTGCTGTTTCATGATCGGTACGGCATATTTGATGCCGAGGAAACAAGAGGCGAGGTTGGCTTTAAAGAGTGTGTCGAAATCTTCCATAGTGAATTCTTCCACTGGGACGTACCCCTGCGCAATCCCTGCATTGTTGAACAGCACATCCACCCGTCCACACTCGGCCATGGTGGCTTCAACCAGCGCCTTCACATCCGTTTCGACAGAGACGTCGGTACGATGAAAAATCGCATTCTCTCCGAGCCGTTTAGCCAGTGCCTGTCCGGCTTCCTCCCCTCGGGCGGCAATCACTACCCGGGCGCCTTCCTTCAGAAACAATTCTACAGTGCTGGCTCCCATGCCGCTATTGCCACCCGTGACGATACAGACCTTCCCCTCCAGTCTTGGCTTTAAATTAATACTCATAGCTTCTCCGGGGCATCATATACATCAATTCAGGATTTAGTGGATAAGTCATTTTAATGTTTAGAAATATTATTTGGTTTTTTGTTTAGTTATGAAATCATGAGCAAGAATGGGCTGTGCAGCAAATAAACCTCCATCTACAGGCATGATGATTCCTGATATCCATCGGGATTCATCACTAGCCAGAAAGACCGCTGCCATTGCAACATCCCAAGGTGTACCTTCAGTACCTAGAGGGACTATCTGCTTTCGTCTTTCTCGAAGATCAGGATCAAAGTGATTGGAAAAAGAGGAATGTAAGTGCCCAGGAGCAATACAGTTAGCACGAATACCCTGACGACCATGCCAGGCTGCTGTTGAACGTGTGAGCATGTGAAGAGCACCTTTTGAAACAGCATAAGAGGCATCATAGTTTAGTGAGGATGATATAGCGTCACAGGAAGAAACATTTATGATAGAACCGCCTCCAGTCTTTGCCATAATAGGAATCGCATGCCGGGATGCCAGCATCGCACTATTTAGATTCATGTCAAATGCAGCGGCCCAATTCTGTTTATCAATTTCAGTAATACCCCTACTTTCATCCAATGAATAGCTCTGCTTTAGTTTATTTCTTCTTCTAGTTGGACCACCATAGCCTAAATTATTGACCAGGACATCAAGTCTTCCAAATTGATTTTCTGCATTTTCAATCATGGCTTTGCTTTCTTCTTCAGAAGTAGCATCTCCAATGAATAGTTCTGCCTGACCAAAATTTTCATTCCTTATCACTTGAACTGTATTAGTAGCATTCTTTTCTGAAATATCTGCCACAAGCACCTTTGCACCCTCTCTTGCGAGAGATACCGCAGTAGCCATGCCTGTGCCACCTAGGTCATCATGCATTCCTGCGCCGGTAACGATACAGACCTTTCCCTCTAGTCTTGGCTTTAAATTAATACTCATAGCTTCTCTATCAGTTTTGATCCTTCAAGTATTTCTTTGTTTAAGTTCGACATTTTTTCTTATTCCTGTTTTCTGCATTACGGCAGCCATGCCTTAGGAGCAATGCCCTCAATGTGGGTTTTTACATCAATGAGTGCAGGTTTACCAGATTTCAAAGCCTGCTCCAAGGCCCCCTGGAACTCAGAAGGCTTACTGACTTGAATCCCGAAGCATCCCAGAGACTCTGCGACCTTGTCAAAATGAATTTCTGACAGTATCCACTTCTCGTCAGTTAGTTTATTTCTTGAACCATAAACCCTTTCAACACCTCCCTGTTCCTGGTTTAAGGAACTGTTGTTGTTGACCACAATAACCGGGTTGATTCCGTATCGAAGGGCCGTATCAAGTTCGGTCAGGTGATAGTAGACTCCACCGTCCCCTGTGAAACAGACCACGGGACGTTCAGGAACAGCACATTTGGCACCAATGGCTGCAGGGATACCCCAGCCGAGGGAACCTGCACACCTGAGGAAGGACTGGTCAGGATACTTAAAATCAACCATACTTCCCGTCCATACACCAGCATGCCCCGTGTCGGAAAGAAGCACTGTATCTGAGGGCATTGAGTCTGAAAGCTCCCTGCACAGTCTTTCAGGCCTCATAGGAATTTCTTCAGAATCAACATATTGAGAGACTTCTTCACGCCAGTCAGATACATGTTTTTGTACTGAAGAAAGCCACTCATTGTTTGGAGAGATTATTTCTGATTGATTGATCATTTTTCTCAAAGAAGCCTTTGCATCTCCCTGCATCCCGAGCTTGATAGGATAAGAACGACCAATTTCCGATGGGTTTATATCAAGTTGTATAACGTCTACACCCATTGGAGGCACCCTCCAGTCGTGTGTCACCTGACCACCTGTGTGGCTGCCTATGAAAAATATCAGGTCAGACTGGCAAACGATTTTGTTGGCACATTCACGGGAATAGTTCCCTGGAACTCCGACCAACAATGGGTGATCCCATGGAATAGATGTTTTGGCATTCATTGCTGTAGCAACTGGGATTGAATGTTTCTCAGCAAACTCCAGCAGTTCTTTTTCCGCACCAGATGAAGTAATCCCTCCTCCTGCCAAAATGACGGGACGCTTTGCCTGAGATAGAAGGCTTAATGCTTCAAGAACATACGAAATTTCTGGTTCAGGACGAAAGGCTGGAATTTTGGTGAAAGGTTCCTCAATGACCACCTCCAGGTCTGCAGTATCATCTGCGACGAATGATCCGTCTAAATCGTAGAGATCAAGGTGTGCTGGACCTGGCGTCCCAGAGGTCGCCTCTCTAAATGCCTGCCTGAGAAAAAATGGGAGTTCTTCTGCAGAGGTGACAAGTTGATCATACTTGGTAACAGCTGAAAAGGGGCCTGAGTGATCTATTTCCTGATATGCATTTCTCTGCTGCTTGATTTGTTTGAGACGCCCTGTAAGTGCAATGACAGGGGAACAGGCGAGATAGGCGTCCTGCAGTCCTGCAGCCAAGTTTGCTGCGCCTACAGACTGGGCCATACAGACCGAAGGACGTTGTCTGATGCGTGCATATGCATCTGCCATGTATGCTGCACCTTTTTCTGAGTGACACATGATGCTCCTTAACCCAAGTTTCTCACAATCTCGCATTACCTGGTTCAATACATAGGGCATCACAAAAAGATGCTCAATCCCATAGCCTTTAAAAGTTTCACTGATAAATTGGCTTCCTGTCATTTTTGTCATAGTTGTACCTATTTAACTTAAATTTATTAATAAAAAGATTTCTTATTATTTGTCTTTCGATTTGTCTAATTTCATTCAATATATTACTTTTCCACCATCTACAGTAAATGACATTCCAGTGAGAAAATCTGACTCGGAAGAAGCAAGAAAGGCAGCTATTTTGGCAACATCATCGGTTGTGGCAACTCTACCTAGTGGAATGTCTGCAATACGTTGTTTTTCCATTTCATCTAAAAATTCTTGAGGTTCCACCCCATCTGGTGCCAATGCTTCAGCAATATCATAATACCTCTCGGTAATTACCATTCCCGGGCAGATTGCATTGACCTGAATGCCTGACTCTCCCAGTTCCTTTGCGAGTACCTGAGTAAGCCCTCTTACAGCAAATTTAGAGGCACAGTAAGCGCCAAATCTTGCAATACCTTTTGTACCTGCGATTGAGGAGATATTAATAATTTTTCCACCATTTCCCTTTTTGATAAGTTCTTTAGCAACAGCCCTGCAACAAAGGAATGTGCCTTTTAAGTTAATGCGTTGAACTTGATCCCAAACTTCCTCATCCAATTCCACAATGGGTACCCTGTCCGGGCCAGCAGCAGAACCAGCATTGTTGACTAAAATATCGATATGTGCAAATTCCTTGACTATACCTTGAACCATTCGATCCACATGGGCAGCATTCGATATGTCTGCATCGAAGGTTATGGCCTTTCGTCCAAGACCTTCGATTTCTTTTACAAGAGCAGGAAGGCCAGCCCAGGAGGAAGAATTTTTGGGATTTGATGTCAGGTCATTTACAACTACATCTGCCCCCTCTTTTGCCAGTCTTAAAGCAATGGCTCGCCCAATACCATGCTGACCACCACAGCCGGTGACCAGTGCAACTTTCCCGTTGAGTTTATACATAGATTTATTTTTAAAAAGTATTTATAATATAGTATTAATATTTTATGCCGCATAATTATTTAAACAGGAAGTTACTTGAGAAATACGCTTTCAATTTGCGTATATTAGGATTGATGGCGTAATCAGCCCAGGCTCGAGATTCCCAATCCCGTCCGGTGCTGGGATAATTCGCCTGATTGACCCAATCTCCCTGCTCCAGGCAAACAATGCGCATCCCCGGTCTTGGCGAGGCTCCACGCAATCGCCGCTCCCGATGCCCCTGCTCCGATAAACAATACGTCCACCATGTCTTTTGTCATAATTGCCTCATTTTAGTTTGATATGCGCTACTTCTTGGCATCGGCAAGCGAAAAGCCCGTGTAGTTGACGCTCTTCAGCTCCGTGTATTCGTGTAAGCCAATAATCCCTTTCTCCCGACCAATACCAGAACATCCAAAACCACCTCGTGAAACAGCAGGATGCTCTGCCAACAAACCCTCTCCATTAGAGGTGGCATAAACAGCGCCTGCCCTTATGCGGTTGGCAACCCGCATTGCCTTGGCTGGGTCCGCGGACATGACCGTTGATGCCAACCCAAAGGCTGTGGAGTTTGCCTCGAGCACTGCCTCTTGCTCTGTCGAGAAAGATCGCACCGAGAGAACAGGACCAAAGACCTCCTTCTGCCACACATCTGCATCGCGCTCCACGTTGATCAAAACAGTAGGCTGAATAAAATACCCACCGGAATTTCCAACTGTTTCGGCATCAGGAACATTTCCACCCGTTAAAAACTCCACGCCCGCCCTCTTGGCCTCATGAAGGAATCCCATAATCTTCTTGTGTTGTGAATCGCAGACAATGGGTTGGACCACATCTGTCATTCCATCTTCCCAGGCTCTGTCTCCTCGATCTTTTTCAGTGATTGGGTCAGTACAGAATGGAAGTTTCTCGAGTTCTTCTTTTAGTTTTTTCAATAAAGGAGACTTGATACTCTCTTGGACTATTAGACGTGTGTGTGCGGTGCAAATTTGACCACCGTTAGTTAGAAATCCCTTCATTGTAGTCTCTACAGCTTTGTCGAGATCCGTATCATCAAAAACCACCAACGCCGACTTACCTCCTAACTCAAGGGCAACCTGAGAAAGTTTCTGGGCACATGCCCCCATAATCTTACTACCAGTTAATGTTGAGCCTGTGAAAGAGATCATGGAAACACCAGGCGATGCTGCCAGAGCAGCACCTGCTTCACCGTCACCAGTGACGACGTTGAAGACACCAGGAGGAATGCCAGCGTCTTGAGCTAGCTTTCCTATAAACATACATGAGAGTCCTGCTATCTCTGATGGCTTCAGGATGGCACAGTTGCCCGCGACCAGGGCTGGTGCAACTTTACGAAATGCAACATTCATCGGATAATTCCAGGCGGAAATCAGTCCTATGACTCCGATGGGGTCTCGCCTGTACACTACATTCCATTCTGATGGTGGTACCCCGCCTTCCCCACCTCCAGAATTCACAGGTACGTCCTGTTCAGCGTCCAGCGCCTTACCAAGTGAACACCAGTACTTACCCTCACCGGCTGCACCACCCATTCCCATTGCTGCTTGGCGATAGGGTTTGCCTACATCTGCAGCCTCGATCTCGGCGAGCATTTCTAGGTTGTCTTCGATTCCTTGTGCCATCTTGGCAACGATCTCTGCGCGCGAGGCCGCGGGCATGCCGGCCCACGTGCCCTCCGCCCAGGCAGCATTTGCCGCCGCAATGGCGGACTCGACATCGTTGGCTTTCCCCCTCGGAAACTCGTGCAAAAGCTCGCCCGTTGCTGGGTAATACGTTGGATACTTTTCACCGTCGATGGGGTCGACGAACTCGCCGCCGATGTAGAGTTTATTGAAACATTCTGCAACGAGGTGGGTTTGGACTTTGGCTAACGACTTCGTTTTGGTGTTTAGTTCCATTTTAACCTTTGATATTAGGATTTAAAAAAAGCAATGTTAATGAAGAATCCTTGATGACCCAAGCTGAATTTTCCACTGATTTTTAGATGGCCGTTATAACTTTATTTTCTGGCAGTCCTGCTTTATCCGTTTGAATCGAGAATAGACTTCCTGCAAGTTGATCCTTTTCATCTTTTTTGGCACTTGCAGTGGTCACAAAAAGTGTTGAAGCATCTGGTCCACCAAAGGCACAGGTGGTAATATTTTTGACAGGCATTTCAATCACACAATCAACCTCACTATTTGGAGCAACTCTTACAACACAAGCTCCACCATATCGGCAATTCCAAAGATATCCATCTTTGTCAATGGCTGATCCATCAGGCAAACCTCGTTCAAAACCGGTGAAAAAAGGTCGCCCATTAGAAATATTTCCATTCTTGGAATCATAATCATAGGCTCTGATTTCATTTTTAAGAGTGTCTCCAAAATAGAAAGTTGTTTTTTCAACATTCCAGCAAAGAGTATTTGATATTCCGATTCCATCTTCAATCTCTTCCAACTTCTTTCGATAATTATAACGAAAAAGCTTTCCTAATCCTGGGACAATATCTATAATTTCTCCATTTGGCCCGACATTATTCGACATGCTCCCTATCCAAAAATTTCCGATCGGATCACTTCGCCCATCATTAAATCGAACTTCAGGGGTGCCAGGCAAAGCAACATCTAGATCTTGCCTAGCATCAGTAAAACTATCCCATAAAATAAGTTTTGATCCCAATGCAACTAAAATTTGTCCTTCCACATCTGTTAATGAAAGAGCTACCACAGCATCATCAAAATGGAAACTACGAACTGATTTATCTTCTAAATTTAAACAATGAATCAGGAATCTATTGATATCGACCCAATAAACAGAGTTTTCAATTGTAGACCAGGTGACGGCTTCACCACAAATATCCCCTGTAGGTGCAACACAAATTACAGGACTCAATTTCACTTTTTTCTTCTCCTTATTTATAATGGACATTTGCTAAATGGAATTTTGTAAAATTTTACAAACTTCTTTCTATTCCCATTTCCAAACCTCTAAGTTCTGCAAGTCCTTTCAAACGACCGATGCAGGAATACCCAGGATTGCTTTCCTTTTTTAGATCATCCAACATTCGGTGTCCGTGGTCAGGTCGCATTGGAATTTGATGATCAGCCCAATCAATGGATTCACTATGTGTACTGGTACCTACGGAGCAAATCCTGATAATGATTTGGTAGGAATGATTGAACGGTATGGGAATAGACTTAGTTTCACTCACTTAAGGAGTACAAAAACCATTGATTTGTTGCGGTGTTGGTAATTACAGACATTTTTTCATTCTGTTAATCTGAAAATTAGAGTTCCTTATTAGCCTACCGTGTGCAGCGCCAGACACTGCATAAAATAACGCTGCAGGAAGACAAACAGGATCAACTTTAGTTTCTGAAACAGTGTCAAGCGTCAACTTATTTTATTTTTTTATAGTTTGCTTTGAATTCTTCGTTTTCTGGCCATTCCTGATCATCAATTGGAGAATTATGTCTTATATACATAATCTTTTTCACAGGTTTTATTACATTCCACACCGTTTTAGACCCCTTTTCAAAATGAAATTGATCACCTGGATTTATTCGTATAGTTTGTCCTAAATGATAGCTGTTCCTGTCAACTTCTGTGACTTCCAATTCGCCCTCAAGTAGAAAACACATTTCATCCCATGGCCATTCGACTAGCCAACTTCCAACAGTACACGACCAAACACCAGTGGCACATGATCCATCTTCAGATCTCCATAATATTTTTATTGTTTGTTCCGCAGATCCTGATAGTAAATTGCCATTAGGGCCGATAGGATCAAGCTCAACTGTATTCGAGTTGATTAATTTTACGCCCGAAAGCACGTCTTTAGGTAGTTCTTCACTCATTTTATCCTTTAAGATTTGATTTTAAAAAAAAACGTTTCATTGGCTCCAGGAAAATTGGGCAATGAATCATGTACTAACATATTCCTCGCGCTTGGCAAATACTGTCCGAGGCCCCCGAAGGGCCCCGGACGGCGCTCTCATCTCAGCGCTCCAATCCCACGCAAGTGGCGCTACCTTAAAACCGCCATTTTCCGTCTATTCCTTCTTGCACCGTATCAACATTGTCCTTGGAGATCATTACAGGCCCGGTCAACATGTCACTAGCCGGCTCGAACCCCCATTTTTTATACAGGTACAGCCAATGAACAGGTAGATAGCCCTGCAGGAATATCTGCTGGTCCGACATTGCTATCAATTCTCCTTTTCTGACCGCCTCCGCGCACTCTGAGCACATTTCGGTTGTAATATTGACGACTTTACCTGTTAGGCCATCTTCCCTGAAGAACTGCCTGGCAACATCATTAACATAGGTGGCCAGGCTCACAAATCCCTCGGTATCGGGACTGCGCGTAAAGTAAGCGCGAACTTGTTCCTGAACTTCGCTGGGATTTCGCGAGACACGGATAGTGTCGACTTTCGTACCTAGCGGTTCCAACACATCCTTAACACCCAAAATTCGCTGCTCAAGGACAGACAAACCAGGTTGATGGTTTGTGATCAACACTTTTTTAAAGCTGGGCCGATGCTTGAGCAGCTCTCTTGCGAGTAATTGACCGTGAAGGAATTCGGATGGACCAACGTAAAGCAGGTACGGGAGGCGTTCACCCACCGGCCTGAGATCTGGGACGTTGGAAGCTACTACCGGTATTCCTCTCTTAATTGCTCTCCTAACGGGCTTATCCATTAACTTAACGTTGGTAATAGCTGTCACCATGCCGTCAGGTTTTAAGCCAACAACTTGGTCAAAGCGGTTAGCGGTATCCTCAAGCGATTCCCTGGGGAACATCTCTACAACCACCTTAACATTGTAGCGTTTGGCTGCCTCTATAGCCCCCCTTGCCATCGTATACCAGAATGGGTGCGGCGACGTATGCATAACAATATGGAAATAGTACTCTGGATTCTCAGGCTCATACGACGTTGGGATCGATTTGCATGGTTTTCCCCAGAGATCCTGGCAAAAGTCGGCGGCAAGCGTTGAGTTGAAGGGTGCCAATACCAGCATTAAAGCTGCAAACAAACCAACAACCCATAGTTGCATATTTTTTATCTTTTTCATCTTTTACTCCTATTTATGTTTTAGATTTTGGAAATGGGATTATCCCAATCCCAATTATTATTTTACGTTTTAACTTATTATCGTTCACAACATATAACCTCCTTTAATTAAGGGTGTGGGTTTTACGTAATCTTTATCGCCACTAGTCTGTCTCAGCGACCACGCTCCCGCTGATAATGAACTCTGAGAGTTCATCAAATGTTTTTTCAGCTTTGGAGAATGATCCGGCTAACCTCCCGTGAGACAGAACGGTAAAACGGTCCGCAATAGGATAGACATGATTCATATTATGGACAATCAGGATCACCGACACACCCTCCTCCCGGGCTCTCTCTATCATTTCCAGTACCTTTGCCGTCTCCTTCAATCCCAGGGCAGCGAACGGCTCGTCCAGGATCAGTAATTTCGTCTCAAAGTAGATTGCCCGGGCGAGGGCGATGGCTTGGCGTTCGCCACCGGATAGCTTGGCTGCTAATTCGTCGACAGACCTCACAGTAATCCCGGTTTTTTCTAGTGCCTTTTTCGTTTCGCTTCGCGCCTTGTCTATCTGAAGGAAGCCAAAAGGCCCTATCTGTGAGCAAACAGCTTCTTCTCGCCCAAGGAACATATTGCGGTATATACTGAGGGTGTCAACGAGTCCCAGATCCTGGTAGACCGTGGAAATGCCGAGCTTCATGGCATCGCGGGGACTATCCAATCTGATGGGCTGTCCTTCCCACAGTAACTGGCCCTCTTCCGGAGGGTGAACACCAGTTAACACCTTGATCAAAGTTGACTTTCCGGCACCGTTATCCCCGAGGAGGCCGACAACCTCAGCCTGGCCGGCCCGCCCTATCTGAAAGTCAACGCCATCCAAGGAAGTGATGGGACCAAAACGCTTGACAATGTTCCGTCCCTCAAGCAGCCAATCTCCTTTATTATTACTCATGCCTTTCCCCTCTCATTATCACTCATGTCTCACCCCCAAAGCTCGCCTTTGCGAGTTGACGTTGACTATAACCGCAATTAATATTATTATTCCCACAACTGCATTATACCAGTAGGCAGACACTCCCATGAGGCTCAAGCCGTTCTTCATCATGGCCATCATGGCCAGCCCAAACACGGTGCCCACAACTGAGCCATAGCCGCCGATCAATCGGGTGCCACCCATCACCACCATAGCAATCAAGTACAACTCTAGCAATTTGCCGCCCTGCGGCCCCACCGACGGAAATCGCGTCATTTCAAAGATGCCCGCCAGGCAGGCCAGCCCGGCCGTCAGGCCGAACAGAATCACCTTAACACGGTTGACGGGCACTCCCGATTGTATAGCCGCCAGCTTATTTCCCCCGGTGGCGAAGATCCAGTTGCCGAAATGCGTCCTATGTAAAATCAAGTAAAGAATAACCGTGATCCCGAGGAACCATAGAGGCGTAATGTTAAAACCACTCTCAAACCGATACGAGAGAATCTGGTAAAAGGCATCATCCTGCGGCACTCGCACATAGTCCCCTTGAACCACAACCAAATGAATCAGATATGTTATTGCTCGAAATAACAACATCCCACCCAGTGTAATAATGAAAGACGGAATACCCAATTTGACGACGGCAAGACCTTGCAGAAGCCCAATGGCTACACATACTATGAGCATCATGACCACGGCAATCGGGGACGGGAGGCCAGCGTTAACCATGATTGCCACTCCCATCGCACTTAATCCCAACATCGATCCCACCGAGAGGTCAAATTCGCCACTAATCATGAGAAGAGTGACGCCTCCAGCGGCGATTCCCCAATAAGCTGCCAGAGTCAGCATGGAGCGGAATGACTTGACTGCCAGGAAGTGTTCTGTCCCCAATGAGAAGAAGACAAACAAAGCCACGACGCCAACAATGGCTCCTCCCTCGGGCCGGTTGGCCAAAAATTCTTTAAGACGAACTAGCGCCGACTTCGACATGGATTTACCCTCCTTCTGCTTGTTTACTCACCACGAACCCCCAGGGCGCGCCTTTGCACCATGGTGTTGATTATAACCCCGATCACTATTAGACCCCCCAAAAATCCTTCAAAGAGAATACTGGGTACTTGCGCCAGAACCAAGCCTAGTCCGATTATGCCAATCAGGAGCACCCCAAAAACGGTGCCCAAAATTGAGCCGTAGCCTCCCATCAGGAGAGTGCCACCGACCACAATCGCAGCGATCGCCTTAAACTCTACAAAATCCCCGCGCAACGGGTCCACAGAGCCGAATCGCGACATTTGAATGATGCCCGCCAGGCTGGCCAGTCCGGACGTCAAACCGAACAGTATCATCTTGACACGGTTGACGGGCACTCCCGCTTCTATAGCTGCCAGCTTATTTCCCCCGGTGGCGAAGATCCAGTTGCCGAAATGCGTCCTATGTAAAATCAAGGCAAGCATAACCGCCACCCCAAAGAACCATAGAACCGAAACGTTAAAACCATTCTCAAACCGATACGAGAAAATCTCGAAGAAGGCTGGCTCATGAGTTGGTTCTACCGGGAACGCACCCGTTATTACTAATACGATTCCCCGCCAGAACAGCATCGCAGCCAGCGTAACAATGAAAGACGGAACCCCTAATTTGATGACGGCAAGGCCATGCAGAAGCCCAATGGCTACCCCTATAATGAGCGTCATGACCACGGCAATCGGGGCCGGGAGGCCAGCGTTCAGCATGAATATCGCCAGAACGCCACACACTGCCAATACTGATCCCACCGAGATGTCAAACTCGCCAGCAATCATGAGCAGAGTGAAGCCCAAAGCGATGATTCCCCATTCAGCCACCACAAACAGCATGGTATTTAATGAGTAGACTGTCAGGAAGTTTGTTCCCCACCATGAGAAGAGGCCAAACATCACCAAAGTGGCAAGACCTGCTCCAGCTTCGGGGAACTTAGTAACAAGCCCTGTGAGACGATCTGAAATAGATTTTGGCAAGGTTACCCTTCTTCTTTGCTATGATAGATGATGGAATATTTTGTCATATAGATTTCCAGAAAATGAACCTGAGTAGTGTCAGGACTCTGTTATGGTATTTTTACAGCCATAGGCACACTCCATGGTATCTGTACTGAGATAATACCTGCGGGGTCGCTCTGGATACCTGCGCCCATGGCCGAGGAGAAAATGTGCATTACTGCATTAAGAATTTGAGGACCTCATTCTGGGTTTCTGAGGATCCCCTTATTTTGAGATAGATGCCCATGGATGCTCTCCAGATTTCCTTATGGAAGTTGCCTCCATTGTCGAAAGGGCGTATCATGTAATAAGTGACGCCCTCTTTACAGAGTCTTTTCAATGATTTTTCGATACAGAAAACACTTCAAAAGGGATGCCAAGAAGGTGGGAAATAGCCTAAGTTACTGAATTAACATGAATAGTTAATCGATAGATGAAGTTTTGGTGGAATTTTAAAAAATTGCTAAATGGGGTCTAATGGCCCCGTTTTACTTTAGATTTTAGGATTAGCTATTGAAATTTAAAGAAAAATGCGTTTAGGGGTTATTTAGCCCCGTTATGGGGATCAAAGATCCCATATTTCCTCATCTTTTTAAAAAGCGTCTTTCGGTCAATTCCAAGTTCGTAGGCGACTTTGGTCCGGTGCCAATGGTTCATTTCCAGTTTTTTAAGGATATATTCCCTTTCGAAATACGTCACCGCTTCTCGGAGAATCCCTTCTTTTTCCACGATCGGTTCAAATTTCAAATCCTGCGAATGGGACACTTCTCTTAAAGGTGCACCCAGAAAATCCAGCCTCTTCAAGGTAACGTAGCGGTGCAACGTATTTTGGAGTTCCCTCACGTTTCCAGGCCAATCGTAGGCCATCAACGATTCCAGGATATGGCCGTTGATTGGGGACACTTTCTCTTGATATTCATACCCCTTCAAAAAGTGATCAACCAGCAGGGGAATGTCTTCTTTTCGCTCCCGAAGAGAGGGCAGATAGATGGGAAGGATATGGACCCTGTAGAAAAAATCTTCACGCATCAATCCCTTTTTCACCTGTTCTTTTAAATCTTTATTGGTGGCAGCAATGATGCGAAAATCGGAGTTTTTCACTTCAAGTCCGCCTACTGGCGTGAACCCTCCGCCCTCAATAGCACGCAGCAGTTTGGTCTGCAGATTGGGGCTGATTTCGCTCAATTCATCCAGAAACAGGGTTCCCTTGTCGGCCTGGTCTAAATAGCCGAGCTTGTCCATGGTTGCGCCCGTAAATGCCCCCTTTTTGTAACCGAAAAACTCGCTCTCCGTCAAGTTTTCGGGGATGGCTCCGATGTTCACTGGTAAAAAAACCTCCCCCTTACGGTCACTAGCGTCGTGAATGGCTCTGGAAACCAGTTCTTTTCCGGTTCCCGATTCACCGTAGACGATCACGTTCACACCGGTGTCCGCAGTCCGTAGAATCAACTCGTATACCTTCTGCATGGGCTCGCTTTTTCCGATAATGTCACCAAACCGAAATCGGTCTTTGCTGTGGGCTCGCAGGCGGATATTCTCCTGACGCAGAGAGGCTTCGCTCTCTTTCAAGTCGTCCATCGCCTTTTTCTGGTGGGTAATATCTGTCAGCAGCCCTTCAATGAACAGCAACTGTTGGTTTTTCGCGTCATAGACGGGGCTGGCGTACAGGGATGCCCAGAATGAGCTGCCGTTTTTACGCAAAAATTCCATCTCAAAACCCAAAACGGGTTGTCGTTGCCTGATGAGATCCAGGAACTGATTGCGCCGCTCCAGATTCACATAATGCTGCTTCCCAACATCGTTGATGGATTTAATCAGCTCTTCCGGGGAGGAGTACCCGAAGATCCGGGCCATCGCTGGATTGGCCCTCAGAAGGCTGCCGCGCTGGCTTTCCCGGTAGATGCCTTCGGTGGCATTTTCAAAAATACCCCGGTATTCGGCTTCCGCTCGCTTCATGTTGTCGTAGAGCCTGGCGTTTTCCAGGGAAATGGCGATCTGGGAGGTGAGGTGTTTGATCACCTCAAGTCGCTGGGGCGTGAAGGCTCCCTCAACTAGGTTATTTTCCAGGTAAATGATTCCGCTCAAAGATGACTTATGAATGATCGGCGCACATAGGATTGATTTAGGACGCTCCCTCTGGATATAGTCATCCCCGGCAAACTGTTCATCGCTGGCGGCGTTTTCCAAAACAAGGTATTCCCGGTTTTGTTTCACCCAGGAGATGACCGAGAGGGAGAGGCCCCACCCCTTTTCCAAAGTTAGGGAGGATTGAAGAAAACATTCGACATTCTCGGAACTACCGCGGGCAGCAATGAGAGACCGGCCATCGGTTTCCAGAATCAGGTTTGCTGTCTGGGCTCCGGCATTTTCTATGAGAATGCTAAGCAGAATCTCCAGCAGTGGTTCCAACTCGAGGGTACTGGAGATGGTCTCTGAGGCTTTGAGCATCGTCGCCAGATCCAGGTTGGCTGAAGGAGACGCCGCCGCTTCAGTGTGATCATCGGCAATCAGCCCGGGATATCGAGACTTTAGGTGGGCAACCTTCCGTTTTGCCCCCCAGGCTTCGTACTTCTCCAATGCCGCCTGGAGATATGTTTGGGCGGGGTTGTTCTTACCCTGGCTGAGCAAGTACCTTGCTGCCACTTCATTGGCCAGGGCTTCCTCGTGGATAAATTCACTCTCTCTGGCCAAGGCGATGGCCTGGTCATAGTGGGACAGGATCGCATCGCTTTCACCCTCCAAAACCCGCATCCGCTCGGCTTCCACCAGGTGATACTTGTGCAAAAAATTGGGCGGGGCACTGTGCGCCAGTTTCTCCAACGTCTCCTGATTTTCGTTAACCTGGGTGAGGATCTCCTCCTTTTCCCTCTCAGACACCTGGCCGCAGACCGCCAGCAGAGCGAGTGATTGGTAGCAGTTGGCAAGGGGGTCAATAATGGATTCCTGGTAGGTTTTCATCAGGTTGGTCATTTCAAAAACCTTCTCCCGAGCTGCTTCATATTCTTCGAACAGGTATAGCAGCAACAGCTTCTGGTAATTAAAATGGCTCTTTTCATTATAGTTGTACTCTGCACCCCCCACCATATCGTATTGATCCATGATGCCGCTCGACAGGCTCGAAGGTTCCTCCATCAGAATCGTGACCGTCTTCATCAGCATTTCGAGCTTGCAATACCCGGCGAAGTTATCGATCTTCTTGAGATCAGCCTTCAATGATGACAATTCCTCTTTCAGCCAATTCAGCTCCTTCCCACACATAAACGCAATCTGACACCTATAGCCGGCGGAACGACCGGCATTTAAGAAATCTCCCGTTTCGATTCCCATCTTATAATATTCCAGCAGGGGATCCAATGACGCCGATAGCGGCTCCCGGTAAAACCGGATCGCGCCGTTGAAAGCCCTGGAAACGCTACAGTTTATTTTCTTCAGATCAAGCGTTTCCATGAGCTTTATGCCCAGACGACCGAGTTCATAACCAAATTCATAATCATGTGTATATACGCAATATGTATATCCAAGGAGACAATAGAACTCGGGTGAAAGTTCCGGATGAAAATGATTCAGCAGAAAAGAGATGCGTTTTGAAGCGATGGGCTGCCAAAGACCGTCATCCAAGGAAACCCCCCACTCGCCATATGTTAAATGGAGCTCATATAGGATAGAGACAATGATCTCGGCATCCGAATGGGTGAGCGGCTCAAAGCCCATCACGTCTGCGACGCTTTTACCGGCCAGGCTGGATTTGATTTGAACGAGGGTCTGCTGCCACTGTCTGGTAGACAAAGGGCTGAGTTTACACCCCAGTTTCTCCAGAATTTCCTCGCCCGTTTCCATGGCCTTCTTTAATTGACCCTGGTTGGTGTACGCCTTGATCCGGCATTGATAAACATTGGCCAGGTCCAGGTTGTCTCGGGCGTTGTCTATTACGGCACCCGCCAGCTTCTCCATCAACTCTAAGCGGCCGCAGAACCCTGACATCTCCACGGCTTCCTCATGCAGGGATAAGGTTAAGGGGTATTGCCGTTTCCAGGCGGCGGCTCCTGAAAGCTCCAGGCCGATGGTAAAATATTCCAGGGCTTGTTCAAAAGCCGAGGCTGCTCTGGCCTGAAGACCTGCTTCCAGGTTTAGTTCCGCCAGATGTGATCGATCTTTCCATTTATCCTTCACCCTCCGGGCCAGGTTGAGATGGTGGACGATGTCAAAAAGCTGAACATCACTTTTTCCAGGAGCGTATTGCTTGAGCAGGGTCTGGCCGATTTGAAGATGGACCGACTGGTTTTCCTTTTGTGTAATGAGGACATATGCAGCCTGCTGCACCCGGTCATGCAGGAAGTTGTAGCTGCCACCCTCAGTGGTTGCTTTGTCCGGAGGATTATCCAGCCGCGGGGCCTTGGAAAAACCGAGAATCAACCCGCTTTCGAGGGCCGGCAACAGATACTCGAAGATCTCACTTCTTCCTTCTTTGCTGATGAGTTCCAACGATTCCATGTCAAAGTGATTTCCGATGCAGGCTGCCAGGCTTAAGAGTCTCCTAGTTTTAGCGGGTAAATTCTGAAGCCGTTCAATCAGCATCTCAACCACACTATCTGTCTCAGTAATGTTAAGGAATTCGATGGCAGCAAGTTCCCAGATCCAATGTTTTTCTTCAGCGGAGTAGCGGATCAGCTCCTTCTCGGAGAGTAGGGTCAGGAACTGGCTCACAAAGAAGGGATTGCCGCCGGTTTTGCGCAGCAGAAACTCGGCCAGCGGGTTTGCGTAATCAAGACTGCAGTGGCAGGAATGTACTAGCAGTTGTGAGATGTATTCCTGGTTCAGGGGCTTTAATTGGATCTTTTTGAGGGGCTGGTATGTTTTATCAAAAACTTCGATAAAGTCCTTCAGTCGATGGCCAGTATCCACCTCGTTGTCGCGATAGGCTCCCAGTAGCAGTAGAGGTTTTCCCACTTGATCTTGAGCGATCCGTTCAACCAGTTTAAGAGTATCGAGATCCGCCCACTGTAAGTCGTCCAAAAAAATAACCAGGGGATGGGTTTTTTCACAGAAAACAAAGATGAAATCCAGTAAAACGGTAGTGAAGCGGTTCCGGGTTTCCAGCGCTCCCATTTCCGGTAGCGGGGGTTGCGGGCCTATTATCTGTTCGAGTTCCGGGATTACCTGGTTCATCAGATGTCCGTTTGGTCCCAGGGCCGCCAATATTCTGCTTTTCGAACTCTCATTTACAGATTTGCCTTCAACCGATACCTCCCGAATGAGTTCTCGCAGCCCCTGGATCAGTGCGCTGTAAGGAATATTGTGCCGGAGCTGGTCAAATTTACCGGAGATGAAGAAGCCGTTTTTTTTGGCAATGGACCTTTCAATTTCACCGACGAGGGAGGTCTTGCCGACACCGGCGGTTCCCGAGACCAGAACCATCTCGGTCGTTCCCTGGTTGACTCTCTCCAGGACGGTCTCCAGTTCAGCGATTTCATCCTCCCGGCCGTAAAGCCCCGGGGCGATCTGTAGTTCTTTGGGAATGTCAAGTTGAGCCAGAGGGAATTCAGAAATGTGCCCATGTTTTTCCAGTTGCTCCACACATATCTGAAGATCGTTTAAAAGGGCTGAGTGAACCTGGTAGCGATCATTGGTTCGCTTGGCCATCAGTTTCAGCACCAAACGGGAAAGTATTTTAGGGACCTTTGGCTCTATCTTGTCCAGAGATAATGGCTGCCGGGCAATGTGACCGTGAATGATTTCAATATCCTCTCGGAAATGGAAAGGCACTCTCCCTGTAAAAAGTTCATAAAGTGTGGCGCCCAGGGAATAAAAATCACTGCGATAATCGAGAGGGCGGTTCATCCGGCCGGTCTGCTCTGGGGAGATATAGAGAAGATTTTCCCCGTTAAGCTGGGGGCCCAACGTAGTTAAATTTTCCTGGGAAAGACGGCTGGCCTGGCCGAAGCCGGTCAGTTTGACAGTCCCCAACGCCGGATCAACAAAAATATTCAACGGGTTGATCATTTTATGTATAATCCCCTGCTGGTGCACTTCTTTCAGCGTGATGGTAAGTGAAACCGCCACCTTAAGTGAGTCTAGCAGGTCAAGCCGGGCTTGGTCCATGAGCTTTCTTAAAGGGAGACTATTGGTGTTTTCCAGGATCAGGGCCGATCCGCTTTCACACCCCACCAATTCCTCTAGCCTCAGTACCCCATCGATCTCCAGATTCCTGCTGATCTCATGCTCATGAATTATTTCTGCCTGTTCCTGTGTTCTCTGCTCTGAGGAAGACGGTCCCTTGATCAGGACCAAAAGTCCGTCGCTTTGCCTCTTGCCACGCCAGATCCGGGAACGGTTGCCTTCAAAAATGACCTCCTCCAGAGAATAACCAGGTATATCAAGGTTTTTCCCGCCTGGAATTGTCTGCTCAACGTCCGGATAAGTTTCGCTTCCCGGGCCGGTAGTGTTTTCTATTTTTGAACGTTCAGGAACTTTGAAGATTTTTAACAGATTCCCCATGAAGCCTTTGCTACTTTTTCATCTTTATTACTAAAAAAAGTGAAATAATGCTTTATCGTTTTATTAGCAAAAGACAATTTTTAACATAAACAGGTTGGGATTACAAGTAAAAAGCTAGTATATTTACGTACGTAAATATACTTATATTTCAGATCAAAATGATCTTGAAAATAAAAATTTTTGTAGTAGATGACCGATCTTTCTATTCTAAATGAACAGAATCTAAGGATTTTACTAGGAGAGTTGTCTGACTGTGAAGAATTAGTGGGGGTTACTCTCAGGAGGTTGAATCTACTAAACAGTACTGAATATCAGGACTGATAGACACCTATATGGACACCTAAAATTTAAGAAAATTTTATTCCCTTGATTTGTAGATTGAATACATTCTCCACCTGTAACATCTCCTGAACCCTCATAATACAAATGTCCTCTGAACATTCCTCATACTCTAACTCCTGAAACACCTGTTCCAACACTCGTTTATACTTCTCTTGTGGAACTATCCTAAAGTGTTTCTTCAGTTCGTCAGTAAGGGTGTTTTCAAGTATCTGTTTTCTTGTATCAGAAACATCACCCATTGAAGAAACAGGTATTATGATTGTTTCAGGACGTTCAGATTGACCAAACACAGGAGAAGAAAGAAGAAGTATTGAGAGGATGATGAGTATATGTCTCACTTGGTTTCTTATAATTGGTTTAGAAGAACCTAATATATAGCATCAATCGGTTTGTTTTACAAGAATTGGAGATTATACTTGGAAGGTGTTTGACTGTTGGCGCCATCTGACGAAGCATAAATGCTTCTAACTACTTTATGTATCAATGGG
>Ga0209501_10002340_pt1 | contig 19956 bp, 20 predicted proteins | sample ArcticOcean_MG_C_4_FD_187434 | JGI IMG/M metagenome (GOLD analysis project Ga0209501, IMG submission 187434) | Marine microbial communities from western Arctic Ocean - ArcticOcean_MG_CB4_134 (SPAdes) (version 2) | ecosystem: Environmental > Aquatic > Marine > Oceanic | place: Arctic Ocean...
ATTTCAGGCACAAATGCCGTTCCTTGGGCACCAAGTGACTGAATGTCGACAATAACCACGCCGCTCTCGGCCGCACCATCAGGTACTACAACATCAAATGCCGCACCCTGAGACAGTTCATCATTGGCCGTACCGCCAACACCTTCAGTGAAATTCCCTTTTTCAGCTTCTTCAGTTGCAATCGCCGCTCTTTCCGCGTTGGCCTTGTCAGCCGCACTGCCTTCTGCAATCTGAACCTGAACCGTTGCATCAGGGTCACCACCAGCATCGATAACAGCCTGCCGTGTGGCCTGTGCGTTATCAAGCTTGTTCTGTGCTTTCGCTGTTGAAACGATCTCCACCGTTGTTGGACCGCCTGAACAAGCCGCGAGAACAGTTGTAAGAATGAGTGTCCCGGCAAGGATAAGAATTATTCGATTCCGTATTGACATTTAAGTCCCTCTAATACGAAGCGCAAACTAACGCGCTGGGTAAGGGTGATTCAATTCAAGATTCGATATCTAACACACCGAAATAGTGAACCAGTAAGTTCAATTTGGCGGAAGCATAACATGCAGATTCGAATGAGCGGGCATCGACATTGGGCTATACAACGCTATTCTGCGATTTATTGAACTTTCTATCACGAATTAAGAACGTTTTCGAGGTAGTTTGAGCACGATCAATCCGGCTGTCACCGCAATAATCGCCGCTGTTAGATAAGCGAAGCGATATGCCTCGACAAATGAACCACCGTTCGACGATTGCTGCCAGCTGAGTATCGACGTCATAAGCGCTATCGAAAGCACCGTTCCAATAGTCTGCGAAACGGTAAGCGCTGCCGATGTCGCCCCGGCGTGCTCGCTCGGCGCCCGCCTCAGTGTCAGGGCATAAACAGCCGCCTGGTGCATGCCGAAACCAAGACCCAGCACAGCTGTTCCGATGACTACCGAAGACATGGTTGGCGATGCACCAGCGTTTCCAGCCAAATACAGCCCGATCGCCGTAATAATCGTGCCAACAAACGTAATTCGCCTATCGCCAACATGATCGGCGAGCCACCCGGCTAAAGCCGATCCCACAAAGTTCATCCCGGCCATCAGTGCAAGCAGTGCCCCCAAAGTCAGGCCGCTTCTACCCATCACGTCGGCTACGTAAAACGGGAACAAAAACCACATGACGAACGCCGCAACCGTTAGCAGCAGATTCGAAGCTGCACCCGATTTGAACCCAGAAAACGAAGTTAACCCTGAAGGGAATATCGTGAATCTCCCTGCGCGTTTGCCCTGTACGAAAACTATGCCAAACACGATAGTCACCACGAACAAACCCACCGGAAGCGGATTCAGCCACCCTTCGACTCTGGCGAACGACATCGCAAGCACGAAAATAAACAATGTCGAGAATAAAATTACCGAACCCGGCAGGTCGAAACGATTTCTTAGCCGACCCGGCACTGCTTTAGCGAAATCACCGTTTAGCCACAACACCGTCGCCACGAGCAACGTAATGCCAATCGGGATTCGTGCCCAGAAAATAGCCTGCCAGCCGATTTCCTGCCCAAGAAAACCACCGCCCAGTGTTCCAGCAAACGTTCCCAGACCCATCGCCCCAAGCGTTACGCCTAGTGCGGCTCCTCGTCTGGAGGTCCCGAATGCCCTGGCAACAAGAGCAGGGGCGAGCGTAAACAAGATCGCCACGCCAATGCCCTGAGGGATTCGAAGCGCCACGATTGGCGATAACGAGTCCTGTAGTGAGATCAGGCCCACGGCGACCGTGTACAACACGATTCCAACGGCAAGAGGCCATTTGATGCCGAACCTATCGGCAATTCCACCCGCCATGAATCCCGTACCACTTCTGGCACCGTGATAGATGATGATGATCAACTGCACGGTAATCAGGGTTTCGCCCAGATCCGATCTGAACCGAGGCAGGTTTACGTTGATCGAAAAGTCGAGCGCACCAAGAAATAGAGCACCGCTGCCGATCGCTATCGCCAGAATTTGGGCGAACCGAGTGGGCTGAATACCAGTAGCTGACGACGAAGATGAATCTTCAGATAAAACTGTGATGCCGGGGCTGACGATAGCTAAATTCCGCCGCCCACTGGCCGAACGATCTCAACCACATCACCCTCGTTGATCACTGTTTCGTCGAACGTTTCACGACGAACGACCACCGAGTTGATTGCAACGGCGACCGATCGGCCGGCGAACCCCTTTAGTTCCAAAAAGGCCGTAATGCTGATCGGTTCATCAAGTTCTGAACTATTTCCGTTAACTGTGATCTCGATCATCTGCTCGTAGTGCTCCCTGCATCAGCAACGCAACTAACTCGGCGCCCAAAAAGATGCCATTCTCAGCTCGCCAGCGCCCGCTTGAGTTCTCGCGCAGCCCGGTAAGAATCGTATGCGCCAATTATCGCGCTTATCACCCCAACACCGCCTGCTCCAGCGTCAATCACGCTTCTGCAATTTTGCGACGTTATCCCGCCAATGGCGATAACCGGAATCGAAACGGAACTAGCGGCCTCTTCAACCCCGGCCAACCCGCTGGTGGCACCACCGGGATGCGATCGAGAAGGAAACACAGTGCCGAAGAAAACATAGTCAGCGCCGTCAGATTCGGCAGCTACTGCGGCATCTGTGGAGTGAACTGATTTGCCGATGACAGCGTCGTACTTGAGGTTTTGGCGAGCCTTTTCGACCGACATCCCGTTCTCTGGGAGATGCAGACCGTCGGCACCTGCAAGCACAGCGGCTGCCGGATCGCCGTTCACCACGACCTGCGCGCTGTGTTGAACAGTGTCAATCAATCTCGCTGTCAGATCAGCGAGCTCGTTCGTAGATAACTGTTTCGCACGCACCTGCACTAGATCAACGCCACCTCGAACGGCAGCATGCACCCGCTTCACCAGATCATCCCAATCCGCTACGAGATCCAAATCCGTGACAAGCGCAAGTGTCCGGCCGGGCCCAGTATTAACATGCCGTAAACGACCCACTAACTCTTGCCAGAACCCACAGCCACGCCCTCAGTTGGGCTGCTGGCCGAAGCCTTGTCGATAATCGGAATACGACCCGCCAAGTACGCTTTTCGACCCGCCTCAACACCAAGCTTGAACGCCTCGCCCATAAGCCCGGGGTTCGCCGCCTGCGCAATCGCCGTGTTCACCAGAACAGCGTCGGCGCCAAGCTCCATAACCGTCGAAGCATCGGAAGGCACGCCAAGTCCAGCGTCTACAACAACCGGAACGTTCACCTGCTCGATAATGATCTGAATCTCTTCTGACGTAAGCACACCACGACCCGATCCAATCGGTGATCCCAACGGCATCACGGTCGCGCAGCCAACATCTTCAAGGCGCTTCGCAAGCTCCGGGTCGGCTCCCATGTAAGGCAGGCAAACAAACCCGTCTTTTACAAGCCGTTCAGCAGCTTCCAACGTGCCAATCGGGTCTGGCAGAAGATATTTGGGATCTGGAATAACCTCGATCTTTATCCAGTTCGATCCGGTTACTTCACGTGCAAGCTGGGCTGTAAATACAGCCTCATCAGCGGTTTTCGATCCCGCCGTGTTTGGCAGGATCTGGTACTTGCTCCAGTCGAGATGATCAAGCAACGTCTTCTCGTTGGGATCATCAAGATTCAAACGCCTGATCGCAACGGTAATAATCTCCGTTCCCGACTGTTCGACCGAAGCCAGCAGATCGGCGACTGATCCATGTTTACCCGTTCCCGTCATCAAGCGAGAATCGAACGTCTTGCCCGCAATCGTAAGTTGATCACCCATCAGAACCCGCTCCGTATCGAATACGTGCCGAAGCACAAAAAAAACCGCCTTTTCCAGCATGCCGGTTTGGCGGTGGAAGGCGGTTGTGACTTGCTTCCTACGCCGGCATTATCCGGATCAGGTCATGGGTCGGTGGTGATTTCCTGTCCACCCTCTCAGCCCGGATTACCCGAGCTCCCCAACAATATGTCGCCCAATTGTAGAACCCTCAGCGAAATCGTCAACCGGTCCCCCCTAACTGGTCTATTCGTTAGGTGTATGAACCCGAGCAGTTAGGCTGTATATTTCGCCCGTACCGAACCATCGCACCCTTGTCTATTCGTTCGAAAACGCCAAGTGCGCGCTAAGCAAAGTAACGTAGGAAAACCGGTTCAAATACTTGACTAAATTGCCAAACGGGCGCGTCCCCAAAGCACTGCTCATCGATCTCGATGGCACGGTTCTGCCCAGCTCTAATCAGCCCACTGATGCCGTAATGAGCGCAATTAGGGCGGCGTCCGAACTTATACCCGTCGCTATCGCCTCTGGTCGGGTTCAAGACGATGTTTGCCACTACGCACGCCTGTTCGGACTATCGACTCTTCAAATAGCCGACAACGGTGCGACGCTTATTGATCCGCTGACCAGCAGGGCTGTGATTCGACGAACGTTCAGCAAAGCCGACGCCATGCACACAGTAAGCATTCTGGAAAAAGTTGCGAAGCGAACACTGGTCTGCGACGCAGGCAATTTCATTCCGCTGTCCAAAGACATCAAAGACTGGGACATCACTGTTGTTATGGGCGAATTATCCAGCCAGTCTGAAGCGATGATTTGGGCCGAAAAACTGCGATCAAATACCGTAGAAGCCAGCGTGTCTATCGACAACGTCGACAAGTGGTACATCGATTGCACACCCGCCGGGGTCGACAAGGGATTTGGAGCAAGTCAGTTCGCCGAACGAGTAGGGGTCGAACTCGACGATCTGATGGTGATAGGCGACGGCTGGAACGACGTACCTATGTTCAAGGTCGCGGGCATACCGATCGCCATGAGTGGCGCACCCGACGAACTACTTCAACTCGCTGTCGCAGTGGTGCCAGACATCGATAACGACGGCGCAGCACAAGCTATCAAACAGTACGTGTTAAATAGCTAATTTCACCTTAGGTGGCTGAATCGACCGGCTCGTCGACATCGTCAATGCCGTCGAACTCATTGATTTCACCAACCAGCAGCTCGTCGCCATCCAGAAGCTCATCGTCATCAACAAACTGCGGACTGCTATCACTCTCTCCCGACTGCCGGAACGCCCTCACGCCAGCTGCCAGCCCAACCTGCCACGCCTTCGTCTCACGACGTAACGCCGTTCGGAACCGGTTACCGTATTCGCCAACCTTCCGGAACTTCTTCTGGCGACGGCGAACAAGCGTCTTGGTGTTGCGACCCACCAGATTCGAAAGCTCGCGCATAAGCGCCCGCTTCAGCAGCCGAGCGGCCTCATCAGGCGAACCGTGCGCACCCATTTCAGGCTCAGGAACAATATCGTCGACTATCTCCATGTCGACACAGTCGACCGAAGTCAGCTTCAGCGCCCTGGCTATATCCGAAGCCTTGCCCGGATCGCTCATCTCCGACTGCGCCCCACGTTCAGGAGCGATCGGCGTGTATATAGCGTTTTCGAGCATGAGAACCCGGTCGGCCAGCCCGAACGCAAGTGCCGCTTCAGAACCACCCTCACCAATAAGAATCGAAAGCGTAGGGATTTTTGCACGACCCATTTGGTCGATCATCCGAGCGATAGCGCTGGCAAGCCCACGCTGCTCCATGTCGATACCAAGACGAGGACCCGGCGAGTCAACAATCGTCACAACCGGCAACTTGAACGTTTCGGCCAGAATCACTCCACGGCGCGCCTTGCGGAACCCGCCCGGCGTGATATCGCCGTTACGAATGTTGCCATCGTCATCGGCATCACCGACTGCTGACTTCTGCTGAGCGACGATCATCACGCTCTGCCCACCCAAACGTGCCAGACCAATGATTACCGATTTGTCGTCGGTATAAACCCGATCCCCGTGCAGCTCAAAGAAATTGGCGAACACATTGTCGATGTAGAAGCGGGCACGTGGCCTGTCTGGACGGCGTGCCAGCTTGACCATCTCCCACGCTTCACGAGGTCGTATGGCGAGATTGTCGGGTGTGATTTTGCGAGATGACGTGAGCTGAAACTCAGGTGAAATAAGATCGAGCACAGACGCCAACTCGTGCTTCAAGTGATCCCGTTCGATAATCGCATCGACGTGTCCACGTTCGAGATACGCCTCGGCTTTGTGCTCGGTATCAGCCCGCTTGCCATCGATTTCGCGCAAATCAGCGAGCGGGGCGAACCCGATGTGGGATCCTGGCTCGGCAAAAATAATATCGGCCATCGATGCGAAGCTTCCAAGCACCTGACCTGTCGAAGGATTGCTTAGGGAAACGATAAACGCCTGCCCCTTATCACGCAGCGCCCGGGCAGCCAGCGTCGTCTTGGCCATCTGCATCAGCGAAAGCACGCCTTCCTGAATACGGGCTCCTCCTGAAGTAACCATTGCGACACACGGCATCTTTTTCCGAGCCGCTAGTTCAAGCGCAAGCGTGACTTTCTCGCCAACAACCACGCCCATCGATCCGCCAAGAAAGCTTGAATCCATAACGATGATCACAACAGGCGTGCCACCAATTAAGCAGGTTCCCGTTACGGCAGCTTCAGACAACCCTGTTCGGGTCTGGTCCTGCAGCAGACGCACCCGGTATGAAATTCGAGGCGAGAACTCGAGCGGGTCGAGCGACTGGATCCACTTACTCGTCTCTTTGAAGCTGCCTTCGTCGGCGATTGCAGCAATACGACGTCGTGCCGAGATCGTGTAGTGGTATCCGCAAGTTGGGCAAACGCGTAGCCGACGGTACTTCGTCGACTTGGAAAGATCGGCTCCACAGGAGAGGCAATCCTTTCGAGGAGCCTCAAGATCGATTGGCGCGAGCTCTTCCAGCTGATCGGCCTGATCAGAACTAATCTGATCGCCGTTCAGTTTGCCGTTTTGCGGCTGGTCATCATTCTCTGGAAATAACGGAGTTACATCTGCCAAATCGGTGCGTGGTGCTCCTGATCACGTGCGGTTTCGATCATTGCGAAACTCGCCTTAGTTCATTCTAAGCCAACGAATAGGCCACGAACGAGAATTGGCCACCTGCTAGCGGGGCTTGGTTAGTCACGGGTGTGCCAGTTAGCGGCAGGCAGAAGATACGGCCCTAAATAACCGGCCTGGGCTTCCCGGGCTCTCCGGCCCCCACAACACCCTCATCCTCTAATTCATCCATCAATCGTGCCGCCCGTGGGTACCCGATGCGCAACCTTCGTTGCAGCAGCGACACGGAAAGCGTCTTCTGAGACTGAGTAAGGCTTACAGCCTGATCGAATAGCGAATCGCCATCGGTCGCACTCGAAGAAGTGCCGTTGCCGTTCTCGGCACCAGCGTCATCGAACGACACAACCAACTCGGGCAACGCCGGGCCACTCATGTTCTGATACGCCGATACAACCCCTTCGATCTCAGCATCGTTCAGGAAAGCTCCCTGAACACGGGCAGGTTTCGGCTTGTCGATCGGCATGTAAAGCATGTCGCCACGACCCAGCAGCTTCTCAGCACCAACCGAATCGAGAATTGTTCGAGAGTCGATCTGCGACATTACAGCAAACGAAATCCGACTCGGGAAGTTGGCTTTGATCAACCCCGTAACAACATCCACAGAAGGGCGCTGCGTTGCGACAACGAGATGAACACCGGTTGCCCGACCCAGCTGTGCCAGCCGAACAAGCAGTCGCTCGACGTCACCGGCAGCCGTTAGCATCAGGTCGGCAAGCTCGTCCACAAGAATCACCAAATACGGCATCTTCTCGGGCATCTTGTCGTTATACGAAGCGATGTTCTTCACGGCAGCCTGTTCAAGCTGACGGAACCGACCCATCATCTCGTCGACCAGCGATCGCAATACGATTACAGCTCGATCAGACTCGACAATTACAGGATGATAAAGATGCGGAATTCCCTGATACGGAGTCAGCTCTACACGCTTTGGGTCGATCATAATCAACCGAAGTTCAAGCGGCGTCTTGGTCATGATCAGCCCGGTAATGATCGCGTTCATGCAAACGCTCTTACCCGAACCTGTCGAACCAGCCACCAATGTGTGCGGCATCCGTGCCAGATCGGCCATCACCGGCTCACCACCGCTGCCAAGTCCAAGGGGAACCGGCAGGGCAGCAGTCTGTTTAAATTGTTCCCACTGCGGCGTGTCCATCACCGAACGTAGCGTCACCTGTGTGGGGTGAGAGTTAGGCACTTCGATACCAACAACCGATTCGCCCGGAACCGGCGCTTCAAATCGCAAATTCGGCGATGCCAACGCCAGCGCAATATCTTTTTCACGATTGAGAATCGTGTCGACTCGAACCCGCTGACCGGTGTTCTCTTCTGAACGACCCTTCCAGCCTGGGCTGAGTCCGTACATCGTGACAGTTGGACCCTGTCGAACTTGATCAACGCTCACATCGATTCCAAATTGACCCAGCGACTGGACGACTTTGGCACTCGTGACATCAATCTCATCCTGAGTAATCCCGCCAGGCTTGGCGATCGCCAGCATTTCCGGGTTCGGTAGCTTCCACGGATATCGATACGCAGCCGAGTAGTCGGGCGGCGGTGCCGCGGCCTCTTCGGCTTCTTCAACTTCGCTCTCAGTCGGGAACGCGGTTGTGACTGGTGTGGCGGTACCCTCAACTACCTTGAGTTCACCTACCGCAAGCTCATCGGATGCTTCAGCAGTTTTATCTGCGTCCTCAACGTCAGAAGATACATCGTTAGCAGCAGGCTCACTCGAAATATTAACCGTGCCCTCGGCACCCTCGGCAACCTGTGCGCTCTGATCAGCCTCATAGGCCTCGGAATCGGCCTTCCGCAACGCCTTCAGCTGCGACCGTTCATAACGCCAGTTCTCGAACCGGTGATACAGCGATTGAGCCCCGGTTGCGATAACTGCGAAAAGGTAAACGCTAACCTGCAGAATTCCAGAACCAGTCGATTTCGCTACGCCGGGCGCACCAACAGCAAAAGCGATTATCAGTAGTCCAACCACCCGAGCCCACGCAAAGGAGTACTCGGTAATCCCAACATCGAATCGATCCCACTCAAGCGGCAATCGAGAAATAGCAATTCCAACGTCGCCACCAAATGTCTCACCACTAAAAGCAGCGAGCGGGGCGTAGAAAATTCCCATGCCACCCGAAATCGCCAGCCCAACAGCCAACGATGAAACAACCCAACTCCACTTATCGAACAGTTGCGCTCGCTTGAAAACGATCAGGAACAGTGTCGCAACGAGCCAGAGCCCAAGCGGAATCGCCGACCATCCAACAAGCTTCCCGGTGTCATCCTGAAAGAAGAAGTAGGCCACTGCCGCAACAGCGGCAACCGCAACCACGAACCAGAACTGCGACGGCGCAGCCACCAAAAGCCGACCAACAAGCCTCGCCACCGAGCCGATTGCTCGGCCAGTTTTCACGGCGATGTTGCTGCCGGCTTTTTTCGACTTGGATTTAGACGTCAATTGCGCTTGTGATTATCAGTGGGCGTCGTTTCGTGCGACGACCCAGAAAACTTCCCACCGTGTTTCGCACGATGCCTTCTAGTTGGCCCCACTCTATGGCCTTCTTCAAATGTTGGTCAAGGACAGGCGTCAACGCATCTTCGGCTTCTTGCAGCAACTCTTCGGCGTCGGACGTGTGAACAAATCCGGCTGAAACGATTTTCGGCCTGCCCACGAGCGACCCGTCGACGGTGTCACGTGAGAACGCCACGGTTACGACTCCGTTTTGCTGAAGCGTACGACGCTCAACGACAACGTTGCCCGATTCGTCCCACATACCAAGTCCGTGCACAAAGATGTGCCCCGCCTCGATCTTGTCGATTACTTCGCCAAAATTAGCATCCAATTCAAGCACATCACCGTCGGTAAGCAAGAATGCGTTTTCTTTTTTAACGCCAGTTGAAATCGCCAGGTCGACGTGTGCCTTAAGCATTCGATATTCACCATGCACCGGCACGAAATACTTCGGCCTAGTGGCGTTCAGCAGCATTCGCAGCTCTTCTTTGCGAGCGTGACCAGGAACGTGGGTACGAGTTTCGTGGTTCGTAATTACCCGTGCACCAAGTCGAACCAGATCGTTGATCGATTCGTTGACCGGCACTTCGTTACCCGGAATCGTGCTAGCAGACATGATGATCGTGTCATCGTCCTGAATCGTGATATCACGGTGATCGTTTCGCGACATGCGAACGAGACCCGACTGCGGCTCGCCCTGGCTTCCCGTTGTAAGAATCAGCACCTTGTCATCGGGAAGACTTGCAGCTTCAGAAGCCGAAACGATCAGATCGCCCGGAATGTTCAAGTGACCTAAATCTCGCCCGATCTTGGTGTTGTTGATCATGCTTCGACCCAGAATGCACAGCTTGCGATCATGCTTGATGCAGGCATCGGCAACTATCTGGATACGAGCGATCTGCGATGCGAAGCTCGATACGATGACGCGGTTTTTCGCATCACCAATAATACCGGGAAGATTATCGACAACTTCGCGATCTGAAGGCGAATAGCCCTCTTCTTCGGCATATGTCGAATCGGCCATCACAAGTAGAGCGCCGTCCTGGCAAATATCAGCCAGCACACCAAGATCCGTGGGCTGCCCGATTACGGGAGCGTTGTCGATCTTGAAGTCGCCAGTGTGAATTACCACTCCAGCGGGGGTGTCGATAGCGATTCCCATCGAATCGGGCACCGAGTGGCAAACCGCGAACCATTCGACCTTAAGGTCACCAATGTCGTGTTGCTCACCGGCGTGAATAATCTGTATTTCAGATTGGTCACGCATTTTCGCCTGACGCAGCTTTTCGTGAATAAGCGCTTCGGCCATTGCTGGCGCGTACACGGGCACGTTGACCCGTTTTAGGAAGTGCGGAACCGCACCGATGTGGTCTTCGTGACCGTGGGTAATAAGTAGCGCTCGAACGCGGTCGGCGTTCTCTTCCAGATAGTCCATATCCGGAATTACCACGTCGATGCCGGGCATGTTCCATTCGGGGAACAGCACACCAGCGTCGATCACTACGATATCGTCGACGGTCTCGAGGACCATCATGTTCTTGCCGATCTCACCGAGACCGCCAAGAGGTAGGACGCGAATCCATGGCGCGTCTAATTTTTTCTTTGATGTCATACGTAAAAAATGATGCCGTTTGGGGCACTACGCGCGAGTTACTCGGCTGGCGTTTGGCCAGCGATTTTCGAACTCTGTGACGCAGCGGTTAAAACATTCCCAGTTGGCGATCTCCTTGTTCTTTGTTTGTTTCGTTCGTTAATAAAGGTTCAGATAAAGGTGCTTCGGCCTCGTTGGTTATTGGGGCTTCATCGGTTTGGCTTGAGGGCCGGTTAGTTTCTTTGTTCGGTTCCGGGCTTTCTTCTTCGTTATTTTCTTCTTGTTCAATTAAGTTTGTGTTCGATATTCGGGTAGATGCCCGCAATGCTTCTGGGAGTTTGAGAACGTCTTTTTGGAGTTCTCGCTTTATTGCGGGGTTTCTGAGTCCGGCGGCTGGGTGGTACAGCGGAAACAGGATACGACCTTCCCATTCGAGAATTTTGCCGTGGTCTTCTGAAATTTTACCTTTTGGGTAGTACCTGAGCATTGAAACCCGACCCAGTGTGACTATTACTTTAGGGTCTAAGAGTTCCAATTGTCGCTCTAAATAGGGGCGACATGCAGCGACTTCGTTCGGCAGCGGATCACGATTATCGGGTGGCCTGCACTTCACAACGTTCGTTATAAACACTTCATCCCGTGAAAGTGGCACCGTAGCAAGCAACTCGTCGAGCAGCTTCCCTGAACGCCCTACAAACGGCAAACCCTGCTGATCTTCGTTGAACCCGGGACCTTCACCGATGATGAGAATTTTTGAGGTGGCAGATCCACTACCCGGCACAGCGTTCGTTCGACCCTCGTGAAGCCCGCAATTTGTGCACGATCGCACAGCATCTGCGAGTTCTTCTATGGTGTCCCAGCTACGGGTATCGGTCTTGGTCAAAGTGTGGGTGATCGAGCGATCATCTGAGTCCGGATACGGACATGGGTAAGTGCTTTCAACTTATCACACCAACATTATCCAACGCGATAGCGTCCACTTCCCCGCGGTAGCTTCTAATCCCTTCTCCTTGGGGAGAAGGTTAGGTTGAGGGGGAATACTGGCGGAAGGATTCAATCGCTCTATATGTCATTGCGAGAAGGAACTTAGCCTGCCCTGAGCGGAGTCGAATGGGTGGCAATCACGACCACCCGCAAGCAAACGGTTCATTCCCGCTAACATCGTAGGCGCGGGCTTATCGCATCGTCCCCGCGGCTCAACCTCGAACCAGAATCCCGTCGTTATCCCCAATCAACCATGATTGCCACGTCGTTCTTCCTCGCAATGACAGGCTCCGAGCCCAAGTCATTCGACGACGCCCGGAGCTAACGCCGCGCCCGGAGCTTGTTCTGGTCCTCCCCCGGAATGGGGGAGTTAGAATCGCGTCGCAGACATGCGAGCCCAAGTCATTCGACGACGCCCGGCTCTAACGCTGCGCCCGGAGCCTGTTCTGGTTCTCCCCCGGAATGGGGGAGTTAGAGGGGGAGACTGCGACGCGCGACCAAGTCGTCCGACGACGCCCGGAGCTTAAACGCACAAAAAAACCGCACCCGTTCTCTACTACAAAATAAAAGAAAACAAGTGCGGCTAAATTGTTCGAACGCCTCATAGCCCAACGCGTCCGGAACCTAACAAACGAAGCGAAAATCGATTATTCGGTGATTCCGCGGTCCGACAGGTACTTCACAGCATCCTGAACAGTCTTGATACCTTCGGCATCCTCGTCTGAAATCTCGAGAGGCTGGTCATCTGAACCAAATTCCTCTTCGATCGCCATGATCAACTCGACAACGTCGAGAGAGTCGGCATTTAGGTCCTCGGTGAATGAAGATTCCGCTGAAACTTCTGATGCATCAACACTCAGCTTGTCGGCCGCAATATCGCGGACTCGATCTAACACACTGGCCATTTACTTCAACCCCCGGGAGGTCATGCGGAACAGCCGTTCCGCTCGAACTGGTAATAAAATTTTCCAAATAACGCCAACCACTCACATGGTCGAACGGCAACCTATGCTAGCAGAGCGCCGAGCACTCCGTTGACGAATTTAGGCGATGTATCCGACCCGAATAATCGGGCCAACTCAACCGCTTCGTTCGCCACCACGTTTTGTGGGGCAGCATCGGGCATTTCCAACTCGGCCATGGCAACCCGCAAAACGTTACGTTCTACGAGCGGCATCTGCTCTGTTGGGTACTTCGACGCTATATTCGCAATGCGGGAATCCAGCGCTTCTCGCTGATCTTCACACACACGCACCAGACGGGTTGCAAAATCAATGTCGTCGTCGTCCAGATCTCGCTCCATAGCGAGGCGCCTAACGGTTGCGACGGCGGGGTGTCCGGAAGAATCGGACTCATAGAGCGCTTGCACTACAGCAGCGCGGGAACCGGTGCGACCACCGCGGATCGGCGGATCGTTTTCACCAACCGGATCGCCATCGACTAATTCGTCTAAGCGATCGGGTTCTTGGGGGGAGAAGTTGGAGTTATCTGGAGACACGGTGAGTCGGCCCAATGGGCAGCGTACTTACTGAAAATAGGCCGAAATGCTAAGCGGGAATCCTACGACGCCGAAGCTGTTGCGTACTTGAGCACCGATGCGAAATCGCCAATGCTTGTAACAGTCGCACCACGATCAATCCGCTTCACCATTCCGGAAAGGATTCGTCCGTGGCCGATCTCGTAGAAATTAGAAATACCGTCGTTCACCATGAACTTGACGATGTTGTTCCACTGCACACACGAAGTCAGCTGCAATCGAAGCTCTTCTCTGACCTCTTCGGCAGTACCCAGAGACTTCGCAGTCACGTTACCTACCAAAGGAACCAGCGGATCGTGGAACGTCAATGAATCGATCATCGCGTTCAGGCCGTTCTGAGCCGGGCTCATCAAACCTGAATGGAAAGCGCCGCTAACCTGCAACGGAATCGCCTTCTTGGCGCCTCGAGCACCAGCGATATCTATCGCCATTGCGAGGCTACGGTGGTCACCGGCGAGAATAATCTGCTGCTCGGTGTTGATAGTCGACATCTGTGCGCCAGACTCACGACATATCTCTTCTGCGGTTACTTCATCGAGACCAATCAGGGCAACCATGCCACCCGGACGTTCCTCGCAAGCACCCTGCATCAGTCGGCCTCGTTCGAGAACCAGTCGTACTGCGTCTGTAACGCTAAGCACGCCTGAAACTGCGAGAGCGGAATATTCACCGAGTGAATGGCCAGCAGTTGCATTCGGAACCTGAAGAACCCCAGTGGCTTCTTCCATCGCTCGCCATGTTGCAACCGAAGTTGCCATGATGGCGGGCTGAGTGTTCTCGGTCTGTCGAAGTTCGTCGTCAGGGCCTTCGAACATCAAGGTCGAAAGCTTATGACCCAAAGTGTCATCGATTTCGTCGAATACCTCGCGGGCAGCGATGGAATTCAGATAAAGATCCTTACCCATGCCAACGGCTTGTGAGCCCTGGCCTGGGAATAGGAACGCAATCTTGGAAGCTGTTTGGGTGGTCATTGCTGACTAACTTTCCTGCTTACGCAGTACTTACTTACTTACGAATCTGAATCGCCGGCTGCTGCTGCAATCGGCGCTACTTGTTCGAGAAGGTTCACCTGCGGCCAGTTGCCTGGAAGCGTGCGACCCTTGAAGTTTCCACACTCCGGGCAAGTAATGTGCGGCTGGATTCGTTCCTGCCGTGAACATGGGCAAACTGAACTCGCTGGCAACTTAATAGCGTTGTGAGCGTTTCGGTTTCCCTTACGGGCTCGTGTATGTTTTTTCTTTGGTAGTGGTGCCATATCTCAATATCGGTTGGGCCTTAACCCATCAGTCTGCGGATTCTGCGTCTTTTTCCAGTAATCCTGCAAGCCCCGCCCAACGCGGATCTACAGAACTTTTGGCGCACGAACATGAAATTATATTGCGGTTTACTGTGCAAATGGGGCAAATTCCAAGGCAATCATCCTTGCAAAGTGGAGCAATTGGGATTGCGCTGAGTAAAGCCTGCCCGAGTCCTTCAGTTAGATCTAAGTAATTTTGCTCATCGATAATAAGCGCAGAATCGAACGAATACTCGTCCTCATCGGGTCGGTTTTTACCCTTACCCATCAAACTTGCGTTTATCGGAGAGAACTCCTCGTCCATAGCAACGCTCACGTTTACCGACGCCGGTTCAAGGCACCTGGAACACGAATCCTGCGTTACAGCTTCAATCTCAGCATTCACCAGCACAGTAGCGTCGGTCCTCATCAATCGAACCGGACCACTGACGTTTATTAGCGAACGATCGCCTAATACGATTCGTTCGTTTTCTAACTCATGATGCTCACTGTCACCGAGTTTTCCGGTAAGCAGATTCGCAACGTTATAGATCATCAAGTAGCCCAAATCCCCGTCACGCTGAATTTCGTCCTGACCGAGACCTGCCCTGAGCGAAGTCGAACGGGTCGAAGAGTCTATTCAGTCTCAAAAGGAACCAACTAGTACTGCGTGCACTACATATTTCACTAGGTTCGCACTTGCTCGTTAGAGCATGCAAGCTGAAGCCCACATGGGCATACACGCTCGCGCTTACCGTTCGTGAAATATCGCACACAGTTAACTACTGTAAGCACCAGTATCCACGTGAGCAAGTGTTTACGTAGGGAGGAGGAGGAGTGTGGTTGGTGTGGGGTGGAGGGATTAGATGCTCTTGATCGACACCAGCATCCTGAACCTCCCACCATCATCATCCTGAACTTGATTCAGGACCTCGCACAGTCGCACCGACAGAACAGGCATGACTAAGTAACGGCATGCGCGACAATACGTCTCATGTTCCAAATTCGGGTTCAAGTCGTCCGAACGAGCAAAGCGTAACCGTGGCACAGTCGAACCCGGAGTACTCGCGGGTCGCAAGCGCGAAGGGTTCGAAGGGGTACCACCACGTAAGCGACTTTGGACGGGCAGCAAACAACGGAGGTTGTTTACATGACGAAATACAGGTAGGGCGGACACCTGACGAATCGAGAGGAAACAGCAGCGTGATTAAGAGATTCCGGCGCATCGACGACTACCTAGTGATAGGTGTAGGGTCGTTCGCCACCTTCCTCTTCGGTTTAACAGTCGGCTTAGTCGTGGTGTTGTTCGGCTTCATCCTGATTCTGGCGATGTGGCGAACGTTGACGTCGCTATTGGTGAAGTGGCGAATGGTGACGTGCCAACTGGTGATCTCGTACCTGTCCATGTACCTGCTCATGTACCTGTACGCGTACCTGTTCGGCGTGTTCATCTTCTCGGCAGCTTTTAGTTGGCTTGAATTTGTTGACGGTCGGTCTGACCGCAACAGCGCCCTTGTCTGGTCCGCGACCGCGCTGTTCTTCGGACTTATTTGGGGCTACTTTCGCCTGAAGACGAAATCTAAAGAAAGATGAACGAGATCAAGCCTCAACACACCAAAGCAACCGGTACCGCTAGTAGAAAACGGAGATTGAATCAATGGCAAAAGGCACAAGTGACACTCAAATGAAATGTCAGCTATATGCAGGTGAACTCTGGATTGGCTTAGGGATCGTCACAGTCGCTGAGAAAGGCTACCGGTACGGTGGTTCCCTTTCGAATGGATTAGCGTCACTTGGCGGGAATGATCTCGTATTGAAAATCACCAGCGCTGATGACAGTGAAATCGAATATCCAGTAATTGCTTCTGGCTTTATTGATGAAATTGGATCGTATAGCGGAATGTTGAGTTATCGAGACCAGTGACTCGCATGTGAAATGACCTCACCACCCGAAAGCAAACGGAGTATACGAATTAGATTGGCATGGATCAGATGGAATATTACGAACGACACGAAGACCGAGTCAAAGCATCAGAGGACGATGCGCGCAATAACTTAGGCACGCTTGCATCAGTGTTATTGGGGTTCTCATTACTCGCGGTTCAAGCTAAACCTACGGAGCTTCTCGACCTGTTAGTGATCGCATGGATATGTCTCGGTGCAGCCGTATTTCTCAGCGCACTTCATAGTGTCCTGTTAACGCGATGGGTTCGTGGTTCGACTTTTTCGTGGGCGACAGTCAAATTCACAATCAATATTTTGAATTTGGGCTTGTTGACTGTCGGTCTTACAGCTTTGCTTATCGTGGCTATTGCCAATTTGAGTAAATAATCCCAACCCCATGCACCGCACCGCCAAGTCACTTCTTCTATTCACCATCATTTACAACATCGCTGAAGGTGTCGTGGCTATCTGGGCCGGCATCGCAGCGGGCAGCATCTCGCTACTCACTTTTGGAGCCGACAGCTACCTCGAAGTAGCCGCAGCCTCCGTCGTTTACTGGCGACTCGCCGTAAAGCAAGACGACCAAGACCCAAACGATGATGAGAGCGAGATCGAAGAGCGAATCGAAAAGTTCATCGGGTGGACCTTTTTGGCTCTGGCAGCAGCCGTTGTGGCTCAGACCGTCGTTTCTTTCGCCAACCGTAGTGGCGCAGAAGAATCAGTCCCCGGCATCGTTTTGGCGCTCGTTTCAGTCACGCTCATGCCGACAATTGCGCTCTGGAAACTGCGAATTGCGTCCGACATGAACCTGCGTTCGCTCGCAGCCGAAGCAAAAGAAACCCTCGCCTGCTCCTATCTCTCGGTAACGCTCCTCATCGGTCTCGCCTTCAACGCTCTGCTCGGCTGGTGGTGGCTCGATCCTCTCACCGTAATTCTGCTCGTGCCCTGGCTCATCAAAGAAGGACTCGAAGGCGTTCGAGGAGAAGATGAAGACGAAGAAGACGAACCGACCCAACTCTGCTCTTGCCGCAACTGCCTGTTCGGACTAAGAAAACGCCGCTCAAACTGCCGCCTCGCCTAAAGCAACATCCGTGTGGCTGGCTGGCACCTACATCACCCTTCACGACGCTATCTACTCCCTGCGCGCCATCCGTCGCCTAAAGCCTGACCCAATCTCGGACGACGATCTCGCCACCATCCTCGATGCGGCGCGACAGGCACCGAACGGCGGGAACCAGCAGGAATGGCATTTCGTGGTAATTCGTGACGAAAAACTCATGGAGAAATTCGGAGACCTGTACCACGAGGCGTGGTGGGCCAAGCGAAACGACGGAGGCTACTCCAAGCCCGAAGACCTCCCTGCCCACTACAAGTCACCGATGGGTCTGGCCGATGTGATGGGCAACTCCCCGGTCATCGTTCTCGTGTGCGCCACCAATCCCGGATTTCGTGAGTCGGTAATTCCAGCAACGCAGAACATGCTTCTCGCAGCCCGATCGCTCGGTATCGGCGGAACGATCTCAACTCTGCACGCCTCGGTAAACGACCGGGTGAAACAGCTCTTCAAAATCCCCGAATCAGCAACCATCGTCTACTCGATCCCGCTCGGCTACCCCAAAGGCAACTTCGGCCCCGTAAAGCGCAAACCCCTAAACGAAATAGTCTCTCTCGACAGCTGGGGCGAAACACCCGACTGGGCGTGAGCGTAATCTGGATACGCCCATGCCAATAAAACTAGCCATATTCGACGTTGACGGCACTCTCCTGCGCGGCGACACCGCTTGCCTCTGGATCGCACGCAAAATCAACCGCTACGAGCGTATGAAAGAGCTGGAAAACTCTTCAACCAAACAGCAGGTGGCTGATTCTCAGCGCGAGATGGCGGGCTGGTACACGGACATGTCGCCAGAATCTCTAATGGGCGACATGAAAGACTTCCCGTGGGCACCGGGAATTCACGAAGGCATCAAGATGCTCCAAGACGCCGGAGTCACCGTCGCACTCGCATCAATCGGCTGGGACTTCGTACTAGAAAAAATCGCCAGCCTGTTCGGCATCGAACACATCCTCGCATCAACCCTCGACTTCGAAACCCTAGAAATCGGCCATGCATTAGACGTACACAAAGCCGAATACGCCAACAAGCTCTCCGGCGAATTAAACATCCCGCTAAGCCAAATCGCCGGCATAGGCGACCGACCCAACGACTTCTACCTACTGGAATCCTGTGGCCTGGGCATCTACGTCGGACCAAAACCCCCACCACCCGATAAACACTTCACCCACCTACCAAACGCCGACATCCGAGACGTTGCAACAGCGATAATCGGCTAGGCAAATATCTCAGCAGCAACTTGTACGACCAGATCGGGAATAAATGAACAGAATCGAAATTGCGTCGAGAGTCACCAACGCTGCCTCTTTGACAGGTGAGTTCAAACTACGCTCAGGCGGAACCAGCAACCGATACTTCGACAAGTACATGTTCGAGTCTGAACCTGATCTACTAAAAGCCATTTGCGACGAATTAGCACCGATGATTCCTGATGAAACAGAGGTATTGGTAGGCATGGAAATGGGCGGAATCCCAATCGCCACTCTGCTGTCGCAACTCTCAGGACTACCCCTTGCTCTGGCAAGAAAACAAGCCAAGACCTACGGCACTCTGAAGCAGATTGAAGGCGCAGTAACGGATGGAAGAAATGCGCTGATCGTCGAAGATGTGATCACATCAGGAGGAGCTGTCGCCGATGTGGTCGACGTGATGCGGGCGCAGGGAGCCCTAATACAAACGACACTCTGCGTTATCAACCGGAATATCGTGAACCCAGCGGTGTTCATCGAGCGTGATATCGAGCTTCTACAACTGTTCACGCTAGAAGATTTCGGAGACTGACCATCGACCCCAACGATCACCGAAACGAATACCGCGATTCAACCCCTCAATAATCGCCAACTTCTTGGGCGGCCGAACCATCACCGCCAGCGAGCGAATCACGTCAGGCAAATCGAACACCAACATCAAGCTCGAACTCGGCGACGGCGAAACGGTACTAGCCCGCCTATACAGCGAAAACGCCCAGAGTAGCCCCGCACGAGAAAAACGAATCGCCGATCTAATCGCCAGCTCAATCGGCAACGCAGTCCCAATCCCCAAAATGCTCGATCA
>Ga0209501_10002344_pt1 | contig 19947 bp, 17 predicted proteins | sample ArcticOcean_MG_C_4_FD_187434 | JGI IMG/M metagenome (GOLD analysis project Ga0209501, IMG submission 187434) | Marine microbial communities from western Arctic Ocean - ArcticOcean_MG_CB4_134 (SPAdes) (version 2) | ecosystem: Environmental > Aquatic > Marine > Oceanic | place: Arctic Ocean...
CGCAAGAGATTGCGAGCTTTTATTATTTTTAATTTTATTAAAACCTTCAGCTGAAAAATTTAATGCTTCATCCCATGTCGCCTCACGAAAAAACTCATGCATATTTTCAGGCGCAATTAATTCGGATGTTTTTTTACAATTTTCCCGCCTAATCATTGGTTTTTTTAAACGATCAGGGTGATGGATATAATCAAATCCATAGCGTCCTTTGACGCATAATCGACTTTTATTCGCAGGGCCATCTCTGCCATCTACATATTGAATGTGATTATTTTTTATATTAAATGAGAGTAAGCAACCAACACCGCAATAAGGACAAATAGAATCAACTTTTTTATCGATTTTGACTAAGCCAACATTTTTTGCAGGCATTAGCGCGCCTGTTGGGCAGGCTTGCACACATTCACCGCAGGCCACACAGGTACTTTCACCCATAGACGCATCCATATCAAAAACAATCTTTGAATGTTTGCCTCGAAAAGCATAACCAATAACATCATTTACTTGTTCTTCACGGCATGCACGTACGCAACGGGTACACTGAATACAGGCGTCGAGATTTACAGCAATTGCAGGATGTGACACATCAGCACGAACTTGCTCTCTTTCTTCGAAACGAGGTTTGCAAAGGGAAAGTTTTTCTGCCCAGTGATCTAGTTCTGAATTAAGTTTATAAGGGGACTTCCCTTGTTGTGGCATGTCCGAAAGTAATAACTCTAATACCATTTTTTGAGATAAACGAGCTCTCTCATTAGCGCTATTAACCTTCATTCCTTCGGTTGGTTTTCGACAACATGATGGTGCAAGAACGCGTTCACCTTCAATTTCAACAACACACGCACGACAATTGCCGTCAGACCGATATCCGTCCTTATAGCAAAGATGAGGGATTTCTACATTATTGCGTTTAGCAGCTTGGAGAATTGTTTCATCACCAAAAGAGGTGATTTCTTTATTGTCTAAACTAAAACTTACTATTGTTTCGTTTTCTTGTTCTGGGTTGGCGGCCACTTTTCAAATTCCTCAGGAAAATATCTAATCGCACATCTAACTGGGTTTGGCGCCGCCTGCCCTAAACCACATATTGATGCATCACACATTGCGATAGAAAGTTCTTCTAATAAGTCTTTATCCCATTCCTCTTTTTCCATCAATTGTATCGCTTTTGATGTCCCAACGCGACAAGGAGTGCATTGGCCGCATGATTCATGCTCAAAAAAGCGCATTGAATTAAGTGCCAGCCCCCTAACCTTGTCATTATCAGAAAGCACAATTATAGCTGCTGAACCAATAAAACAGCCATGTTTTTGTAATGTATCGAAGTCCAATGGCTCATCTCCTAGCGATGCCGGTAAAATTCCGCCCGATGCTCCACCAGGGTAATAGCCATAAAATTTCTGACCATCAAGCATTCCGTCACAATATTCATCTATTAGCTCTTTTATACTGATGCCCGCAGGAGCTAGATGGACACCAGGTTTTTTAACGCGACCGCTAACTGAAAATGACCGAAGACCTTTTCGTTCACGACGACCATTTGATGAAAACCAATTAGGACCTTTTTCAATAATATCTCTAATCCAATGCATGGTTTCCATATTTTGTTCTAGAGTAGGGTGCCCAAAAATCCCAACATCAGCAACATAGGGAGGGCGTAAACGAGGCATACCAGCTTTTCCTTCGATAGATTCAATCATCGCAGATTCTTCACCACATATGTAAGCCCCTGCTCCTCTTCTTAAATGTATTGTTGGTAGTTTACATGGGGGCGACGTTTTAATTTTATCTAATTCTTTTTCTAACAACATCCTACAGCCCGCATATTCATCTCTTAGATAAATATAAATATCATCTGCTTTAATTGCCCAGTGAGCGATTAACGTTCCTTCAATAAAACGATGCGGATCATTTTCAAGGTAATAACGGTCTTTAAAGGTACCGGGTTCACCCTCATCAATATTAATAGCAATCAATTTAGGTGATTTTTTTTCACTTAAAATGCGCCATTTTTGACCTGTTGGAAAACCCGCACCACCTAAACCTCTTAACGAAGAGTCCTCAAGTAAACTTATTATATCTTCACGTTTATATTTTCCATTAATACAATCGATAAGTGTTTTATAGCCGCCATTATTTTTGTAAGCACTATAATCAATATAAGATTTAGGTAGTGAGTCCGATAATTTATTTTTACTAAGCGTAGAAAGAACAGTTTCTACCTCAGCATGCTCTATGGGATATGTTCCAGCAACAGCAACCGGCGCTGCCGCACATCTTCCTACACAAGGGACAGGTTGAATGCGAATTTTTTTTGAATCTGTTGCTAATTTTAATTCCTTTATTAATTTCTTAGCGCCAAACATTTCACAAGTAACCGATTCACAAACGCGGACTGTAATTTCTGGCGGAGGTATTTCGTTTTCATTAGTAATATCAAAATGGTGGTAAAAGGTAGCTGTTTCATAGATTGCAGCCATGGATAAATTCATTATCTTTGCTAATGCTATAATATGACGGTTTGAAATAAAGCGGTAGGTATCTTGAATTTTATGTAGATGTTCTATAAGCATATCGCGTGATTTAGATTCATCACCAATTAACTCGTTTACTTGGGTTAATGCTGTTTGATCAAAAACACGGCCTGTAGTACGTCCTTTTTTCCCACGAGTTCGCTTCATTTAGTTTATCTTCTATTAATTAATTGTAGAATTAAAATCTCACCCTTACCATTTCTCGCTAAATCACCAGAAAAACGATGTGCTATTGGACCATACTTCTTAAATATTTCAAAATCAGGATCCATTTTTATTAATTGCGTAAATAACAGTCGCAAGAATTCCATCTTTAAATTTCCGCAACTTTTAAATGTTGCTGAAATATGTTTCGGTTTCTTTGCCAAAACAATTGTACCACGACGCATACCATCGCCTGGATGTTTACCAACCCTGTCTAAAGCAATAATTGTACCTGCGTGAATACGGTTTCCACAGTAATCACCTGATTTACCCTGAATCACAATAATTCCACGACGCATCCGATCACCCACTCTATCACCTGCATTCCCCTTTATATTAATTAGACCATTTGTCATGCCATAAGGGTCACCAGGCAATCCCGCACCAACATAATCACCTATATTACCGTTTATATTAATCCGCCCATCAATCATTCTATTTCCAACCCATGATCCCGCATCCCCAGACACATTTATTTTTCCATTTTTCATTTCCTGGCCTAGAAAGTCGCCTGCATTACCTTTTACATCAATCAATCCCTTTGTCATTCTTTTCCCAATACGAATAAGTTTGTCACAACTTTTTTCAATACAGACATGATTAGAATTTTTTCCTTTTATTAGAAATAATTTTTCAAGCTTAACAATTTCCTTTCCATGCCTAAGTTTAATATTTTTAATATGAGTTATATTTTTTCCTTCAAGATTATCGGGAATTAAAGGAGATACATCGAGTGTAAATTTTGGCTGTGTTATTAATGTAAATGTAAGCGCATTCATTTAAATAATTTTCTAAGATGAAATAAATGTTTTCCAAGATTCCCACCATAATTACCAGCACTTATTCGGTAAATACCTTTGGATGGCCCAAACGAACACGCGGCTTCAATACCAATACGCATTGCTTTGCTGATTGATTTCTCATCAATTCCGTCTATTACAATCTCTAGTACTGAACCAATTTCTGCAGTCAATGCACTTTTGACCTGTCCTTTTAGAGTAGGGCAGTAAGCCTCATTTGTTGATGCAGTTAAGAAATCATATTTAGACCCAATTTTTGACCCAGAACCAACAACACCTCCCGGAAAGGCTGTAATTACTCCCGAAACTTTTTGAATTTCATCGACTGCTTTTTCACATGCGGTAAGAGCGTGTCGTGCAGTTTTCCCCAATACTAGAAAATTACCGCCTCCGATTGCTTTTGTAATACCGGTCGACTCTTCACAAATAAATTCACCATGCATTACTGGAATACGCCAAAACCGTTTTCCATTTATTACTTTGGCTATTTGATAGCCATCTCCAAAGAAACGTAAGCTTTTCCCAAGCGAAATTTTTTCTTTAGTTTGTAATCCTGAAAAACATGCTGTTGTGACAGTTGTCATTACAGATTGCCCAACACGCATTGGAACTTGTTTTTCAAGATCTTTTGTTGACATTGCAAATATCATTACAGAAATTCCTGGCCGCCCATCTGGCGTTTCTGATGGCTTTAATTCTTTTTCAATATCTGCCTCACAGCCACAGGCAATTACGGAGGATGCAAAGCCACGTATTGCATTTGCAGCTCGGTATGCCCACTTTAAATTCATAGCTGTGATGATGATGCGTGTTGCTTTCATAGAAAATGCTTCAGCAAATGTATCATCAATGTAAACGTTATTGAGTTTCATATTTATCTCTACATACAGGGCTGAATAACTATTTTTCCATTTCCGTGCTCAACTATTTCATCATCATCAATTTTAAAATTTTCTAGACTAACTGTTTGATATTTTTCAAAGTAACTATGGAGAGTTTTTTCAATACTTTTATCAAATTCAGGTCTAAGCGTATGTGTGACCCCATTTTTTACTTTTGTAACTTTTCCTTTGCGAACAACGAGCTCACCATCTTTAAAAACATAATCAGGTTTACTAAACATTTTTTCTTTGTTTTTATTGTTGCTATAAACAGTAATATCAGCGATTGCGCCAGAACCTAGATGGCCACGATTTTTCAACCCTAAGCTTTTTGCAGGACCTGCTCGCGTCATTGTTGCAATATCGTATAAAGAGTATTCTCTATCGATTGTACTTAAGATGCTATGAGCCGCAGCATCTTTATTGATGGTACTTAAAATGTCATTTCTAAAGCTACGATCCATCAATAATCGAATTAAATGGGGGTAACTTGTAAATGGCGCCCCATTAGGATGATCTGTGGTTAGAAACACTCGCCATGGATCATCAATTAGTAAAAATATCTCAAGGCCGATACACCATTGCAGTGCATTAACAAAACTTTCGTCTCTATATTTAAAAGGAACTACACCACATCCCGCATCACATTCAATATCCATTACAACCCATTTTTTTGGGTGAGCGTGCCAATGGCCGGCATATTGAAGCATTGAATCACCTGAGGCTGTAACAGTTTGACCAAATAAGATTTGCCCAACATCGATAGATATATTTGGATTTTTATTTACTGCTTCAGCAATTTGTCCAGCACCAGAGGAAAATTTTCTATCACCCTCAGTTCCATAACTATGAAACTGTATATGAGTTAGGTGCATTCGCATGCCTTCAGCTGCATTGATTGTATCAATTGTTGTTTTTAAATTACCAGGGACCCCAAGATTACATCCATGTACGTGTAAGGGATGCGGAATACCAAGCTCAGTCACGGCTCTTGTCAGCGCTTTTAGAATGTCACGTGGTGATACGCCGTAGTGTTTATTTAGCTCATCTAATTCTAGGCTGCGTTGGTTAAATTTAAAGGCATTAATACCTCCTGGATTTACAACTTTAATTCCAAGTGCCTGAGTAGCATTAATAATCCAGCCAACATAATCACTGATTGCTGCCTGGTCATTTTTTTTTGCAAGCATACGAAGTAAAAAATCATCGTTACCCAGCACGGCATAGGCGCCTTTATCTACGATCGGTATATCTGCCATCTCCATGTGCGCCTGTCTTGCATTAGTAGGCAACATTGCAGGTTCAAAACAAGCTGTGTATCCCATTTCCGCATAACGATATCCTGTTGTTAAGGTAGATGGCGCAGCATTACCACACCCGGAGCGTGTTAGGGGAGTTTTTGAAACAAGATCATTTTCATGATCCTCGGGCAACATCATACGAGCAATATTAACTTTACCTCCGCCAATATGAGTGTGGATGTCAATTGCTCCTGACATGATGATTTTATCTTTCATATCATAAGTTTGATTTATTCTGACAGTAGAAGAGGGTTTCCGTGTAATAAGCCCATCGCGAATATAGATATCACGTTTTTCACCATTAATACCATGAACTGGATCATAAACAACACCATTTTTTAATTTTATATACATAATTATTTAATATTTTTTAAGTACTTCATTAAGTACATAGTCAACGTTTGGGTATGATGATTTACGAATTTTTTTTAAAGGCAAAGAAACAACACTGTCAGTGCGAAATAACTGACCTGAATGATCAACCCCGGGAGTTGCAATAGGTATAAATACATCAGGATTAAAATTTAATTTTATATCAGGTTTAGCCAAAATAATTGATGGGATTGAAGCACGAGGCGGTTTTATGGCAGCACTAAAACTTGAAATCCACATAAGCGCATCTACTTCTTTATTTTTTAAAACATTATATGTTGAATAATGATGTGGGCTGTAGTCAGGATATCCTTTATTAAAATTAACTCTTAAAGGATAGCCGCTTTGCCACGCACAAACATTGCTTGATGTTGTTGAGCCGTCATCGCCTCCTAATGAAAAACCCGCAAATCTTGTAATTCGAGTTAGGTACTTTACAACTTCACAAAAACTTTGAATGGTTAGTTCAGCATGAGGAGTGTCAAGATCAGCCGGAGACCAGATAATGACGCCATACTTAGCTGATTTCATTTGTTCCGCTAGAACTTCTAATTTTTTAGTTTTTATGCCGGCAACATTAGCTACATCAAGCTTTGCACCAGTAATAATTGCATGAAGAGATGAGATTATTTCGCCTATTTCCTCAGTTTTACAATTTAGTATATTTGGTTTTTTACCAGTTGGGCTGATTCCTAATTTTGTGTTTAATTTTTCCCCAATATAAACTAATTTTAATTTATTTTTTTGGCGAGTAAACATAGATTGTTTATTCCAGATTACTCGCTCATAAAAACGCTGATATTTAGCTGCATCAGTTCCAGCAAAAATAATTAAATCAGCGCGATTCTTAATTTCAGACATTGTTGTCATGATCCAACCTAGATCTTGTAATACAAGTGTATTACGAGTAAGTGCATTACCATGCATATGATCTAAAACAGCACCTGTTTTATCGGCTAGATGCATCACAGCGCGCATACCATTTACATCTGTACCTAATCCGGTAATTAATGGCGAATTAGACTTTTTTAGAACTAGAAAAACTTTATCGATAGCATCTTCAAGCGTACTTTTTTTGCCTGCTATTTTTGGGAAACTCTCAGGAACTTGTTTTTCAAATCCGGAAATTGCTTTTGGGCAATGATTTTTAAGAATTTTTAAAGTTTCTTTTTTATTTTGAATGACAAGATCGTCACAAAGAATCCCACAAAAAGGGCATGCCACGTTATTTGTAATTTTACCTACTATTTTAGTTCTCTTTTTCAATACTTTCTCTCAAGAATTTAAAAAATAATATTTCATATTAAACAAAATATACAATAACACTATTATTTTGCATTATTATGCATATATTTAACGTTACTAAGAATACAGAGATTAGGGTAAAACAGATTAGAATCAGTATATTAACAATGTATATGCGAGCTAATTTATTACCGATAACATTTCATCAACATAAGTGTATTTTTCGCGTGGTTTTCCTTTGGGTTCGCCATGTTTAACTTCCTCAGTATCAATCTTTGTCCAATCATCAAAGTTAATATGACGAATATTTTTATTATTTAATATCGAATATATTCCTTCAGCACCGGATTTTTTTGTTTCGATATTAAGTTTATCTAGATCTTCAAGTAAACATCTAACTGTTTCAACACTACAAGCTCGATTAGTTCCAATAATTCCGCTTGGTCCACGCTTTATCCAACCACCCGTATAGAGTTGCTCTACGATTACACCATCGGTATCAGTTACTCTACCTTTTTCGTTGGGAATGGTACCCCAGCCTTCGTGAAATGGTACATCAGAAATTGGGACACCTCGATAGCCAATGCTACGAAATAATATACCAGCATCCATTTCGATCGTTTCATTTATCCCTTTAGCAGATTGTTTAAAGGCCTCACCGGAAAGTTCATTTTTTTCAAGTATTAGTTTTTCAATACTTGTATTTCCTGTTATTTCTTTTGGCCCTAATAGAAAACTAAAAAAACATTTTTTTGATTTATTCGAATCGAGTTCACGTTTTGAAAAATTAGCAAACAAGTCGTAGATTTTCTTATTAGTGATGTTACTTTTTTCTTCAAGCTCTTTTTTACTTTCATCATTAAGGACTAAATCTTGTTCTTGGACGATTGGATTGCAGTCAGACAGCTCCCCGAACTCACGTAATTCTTTTGGAGTAAACTTTGCTTGAGCAGGACCGCGTCGCCCAATAACATGAATTTCTTTTAATTTACTTTCTGCTAACACATCTAGTGCATGTTGTGCTATATCGGTGTGTCTTAATTCATCGACTGTTTTTGACAATATTCTACTAACATCGGCAGCGACATTACCTTGCCCAATAATAACGGCAATATCATGAGAGAGATCAAATTCTAATTCTCTATAATCGGGATGTCCGTTATACCAGCCAACAAATTCAGTTGCCGTATGACTTCCTTTCAGTTCTTCGCCGGAAATACCCAGTTTTCTATCTGTCTCAGCCCCGCATGTAAAAATTACTGCATGGTGAGTTTTACGTAATTCTGCTACAGAAATATCCCCACCAACCATTACATTGGCAATAAGATTAAAATCAGGCGTATCAGCAATCTTTTTATAAAGATTGATGGCTTGTTTTAATTTTTGATGATCGGGCGCGACACCACTACGAACAAGTCCGTAAGGAGAGGGAAGACGCTCGATGACATCAACTTTTATTTTAACATCAGATTTAATTAGTGCTTCCGCAGCATAGAAGCCACTCGGGCCGCTCCCCACAATTGCAACCAATAAGGGATTATTATCGGTACCAAGATTATCCATAATTAAAGGCCTCTCTAATTTATATTTAAAAGCCTAATTCAGTTTTACGTTCTTCAGCGCCAGGTAAAGGCTCCATTTGTTCTTCGATGACTGGAAGTGCAGCAGCTTTTTCTGCATTAATCTCAATCCAGTGTTCTTGATCTTCAGGAATATCATCGTCTTCATAAATTGCCTGAACAGGGCATTCTGCGATGCAGGCACTACAGTCAATACAAACTTCGGGATCAATGTATAGCATCTCGTCGTCATAATGAAAGCAGGCAACCGGACAGACAGATACACAATCTGTGAATCGGCAGTTTTTACAATTATCAGTTACGATTGTTGTCATTGTTTCCTCCTCTACCTTACTCAGGTAGCTCCTCTGATGAAAAATACTAACACTATTATTTTATTTACTTTTTACTCATTAATAAAAGAATTTCTCCACGATTCAACTCAATTGAATCACCACTCCAGCGCTCAAAAGTGCTGTTTAGATGAGATGGGTCAATTTTGAATCCAATTTCCTCTAGATATTTAAAGTAAAATTTAATAAATGATGGATGATATTCGCAATTACGAGAGAATGTTGGTAATAATGCTGCCTGATTAAAGCTAATTATTGAGCCACGTTTCATGCCGGCTCCAGTTCTCATTCCCATTTGCCCTAGGATGATGATTGTACCGGCATGCATATTGACACCAGTGAAATCACCGGAATTACCTCCAACAACAATTAAACCTCTGCGCATGGCATGTCCTGTTTCATTTTTAACATTACCATGGACAATAATTTCTCCGCCCTGCATTCCAATTTCACTTCCACGATAACCACTACCTGTCATATGCCCGGCATCTCCTTTTACAGTTATTCTCCCTCCAATCATTTCTGGACCAAGCCATCCGGAGGAACTACCTTCAATAGTGATTTCGCCTCCACGCATAGCTGCACCCGCATGAAGACCGACGTTACCTTCTACTGTAATTTTTCCAAATGACATAGTTGCGCCGATATGTTTTACATTTGATAAATCTCCATCAATCACAATTTCTCCATCAAATGTTCCATTACAGTCAAAAAATTCACCAAGCTGTACTTGTCGGTTTCCATGAAAAAGTATTAAGGAAGAGATTTCATTGTTTTCTAGAGACTGTAATTTATCAGGACAGATACAGTCAGCCTCTAGCGGCACTTCTGGCTGAGTATGCAATTTAAGATTAAGCGCCATTAGTTATTTCTTTCCAGAAGTTTATGTAATTGAATTTGATACTGACCTAATCCGCCGCCATAATTTCCTGCTGAAATTTTTTTAATACCGGGTTTAATGGAAGCATTAATTCCAATATACATAGCTTCCTCAACTGCATTTAGTGTAAGACCATCTATGACAATCTCGAGAACACTATTTATGCCTTTACTAATTTCTGTTTTCTCAACTATGCTAGATAGCGTTGGGCAATAAGCGTCATTTGTTGACGCAATCAATGCTTTATATTTTGAGCCAACTTTGCTTCCACTTCTAACAACTCCATTAGGAAAAGGTAATATTATATTTGGTATTTCCCTCATTGCTTTGACGGCAGATTTTGCTGCTTTTAATGTGGTATTTTGATCTTTTCCGAGAATTAAAATGTTACCGCCACCGACAGCTTCTTTTGTTTTAAAAATATCATCAACTAAAAATTCACCATCCATTACAGGTATACGCCATAATTTTTTTTCAGCTATCTTTTTACTTATTTGAAAGCCATCACCAAAATAGCGAAGTTGCCCACCAACTGTGATTTCATTACCCTGATCAATTCCGTTATAACAAGCTGTACTTGGACACGTCATTACACATTGTCCAATCCGTTCCATTAAGCGTTTACCGAGGCTTTCACTGTCCATAGCGAAGAGTAAAACACTTACTCCAGGTCTCAAGTCGGGGGATGCATTTGCCGATATTTCTGTCTCAATTCCAGCTTCACATTTACAACCAATGACTGATGTAGCAAACCCTGTGATAGATTGTGCGGCCGCCATTGCCCATTCTTTTGTTTCAGCGGTGATGATAATACGACTACCATACATCTTAAATGCTTCTGCAAATGTATCGACAATCTCGGTTGATTTTATTTTCATACCTTATTTATTCCTGTCTGAATAATTTCATGATCATGTAAATAACGATCATCAACAGCATAATTAGAAAACTCGATTGAGTAATAATTCTCAAAGAAAGGCTGTACGACTTCTTCGATTTTTTTATCATATTCTGGAGCGATATGTAATAACTTACCGGTAAAGTCAGTTTTAAATTCATGATTTTCTATAATCAGGTGTCCTGATTTAATAACATAACGAGGCGTACTAAACATCATTTCTTTGTCATCCATTACATCATAAATTGTTATATCTGCGTCTGCTCCCGCACCTAGATGTCCTTTTGATTTTAGACCTAAAGCTTTTGCAGGTCCCGCTCTAGTAATAATTGCTATTTCATTTAGTGTGTATTCACGTTTTAATTCTGGGAGCGAGCATTTTAGAAGTGCTTTTTGATTTACTCTTTTCATTTCTTCGTGCCGAAATTTTTCATCCATTAAAAGCTTTATAAGTTTTGGGTACGCCATAAAAGAACCACCATTTGGGTGGTCAGTTGATAAAATTATCCGCCACGGATCCTCAGAGAGTAAAAATAACTCGAGACCAATTGCCCACTGAAGCGTATGCATGTAGATATGTTCCTGGTATGTGAAAGGCAAAATTCCACAACCACTTTCACATTCAGTATCAACATTTACCCATTTACCCTTTGAATGACCTTTCAAAACGTATGCTAAGGGTGCGTCTGCAGTCATGATTGTTGATTTGCCGAACATAACCTGACCAACGTCACACGTAATGTTTGGGTGACTGTTTATATATTCAGCTATTTCAGCAGCCTTTGAGATCGGGTTTTTACCAAGTTCTCCGCCATAACTATGAAATTGAATATGCGCAATATGTGCACGCATATCCCCCGCCGTTTTCATTGTCTCAAGTGTGGTTCGGTAGTTACCACTATGACCAAGATTATTGCAATGTATATGCGGAGGGTGAGGGTAACCTTGTTTGTTAACAGTCTTTATGAATGCTTCAATTATTTGACGTGGCGATAAATCATCATCTGTTTTTTCATCAATATCAGAAACATTAGAGTTTCTTTTTCCTTTCCATGGTTCATCACCGCCGGGATTAACTAGTTTGACAGCATAAGCTTTTGTAGAGCTCACCCACCAAGCAACTGCTTGATCAAATTCTTCCATACGTTTTTCACGTATTAAATTTTGAAGAAAAATATTATTACCTAAAAGAACATAAAATCCTTTATCAATAATAGGCGTATCATGAAATTCTTCTAATGTATGTCGCGCGCCAATTGGGGATACGGCAGCCTCCATTGCTGTTGTGTATCCTAAAGCCGCATAGCGGTAACCGGTTGCAAATGTTGATGGCGTTGTTCCACCGGAACCAGAACGGGTGAAAGGAGTTCCGGGATGTACATCATGACGATGGTCTTCGGGCTGTAGTTTTCTTGCAGAATTAACCTTTGGTCCTGCAATATGACAGTGGATATCAATACCTCCCGGCATAATAACCATTCCTTGCGCGTCAATGATTGATGCTTCATCGGACACGGAATCAGCAATTTTTCCGTTTTCAATGCAAATTTCTTTTATTTCGCCATCGACATTATTGGTAGGGTCATATACTTTGCCATTAACGATGCGCATAGATGCAGACATTTAATACCCCTATAGATTACTCTTATATAAGTTTTTATTTTCAACGCAGTTTGACGCTTGTACGTAAGACTAGAGCGGGTTTATAGCTGCAACTTTTGCCTCGCCAGAAGCACCCCCAGCATAATGTTTTGCCAATACTAACTCGTGCACACGTTTCTTTATGCTTGTTAGTATTGTTTCATCATCAGGAAAAGGTGAATCAAATGCAGGCCTTAATGTAATTGGAACATCATCCATACGGTATACAGTTCCAGTAGTATTAATACCATAAGTTGCGGTTCGAAATGCAACATGTGATAGTTTTGTTGTGTGAGTGTTTTTTGTATCGAGCGTAATAACTGGAATATTTTTTAGATGCTCGATTGCCTTTTTAGGAAAATTTGAAGCAGGATCACTTGCGATAATTAATGCAGCATCGGCATCACCATTTGATAAAGTATCAACGGTTGTGAATTCACCCGGATTAAAACGAGGATAACCACGACTGAAATTGACACCAAAAGGATAGCCCGTTTGCCAAGAGACGACATTATCGGCTCCAGTAACATTCCCATGACCGCGAACTGGCATGGCAACGAAATGCGTATATTTATTCAAATCTGTAGTTAGTGCGAGTAGGGCTCCCGAGTTAAAATGACGACCTCTTGTCATAGTTAATCCCATTCCAAAAAAGAGTACGCCGAAACGACAATTTTTCATACGTTCAGCTAAATCACTTAGTGTTTCGAGCGGAACACCAGTTTCTTCTTCTATATTAGATGATAGTTTACTTCCCTTTACTAAGGCTCGAAGTGCCCAGAGTACTTCAAAGTCTTTTCCAGGAAATGGCCTTATAAGAATATCAGCAACAGGCGCACTTTTTGTTTTTCTTACATCGACCAGAACAACGGTACGATCTTTTTTACCATTTGGTGTAAACATACCTTTTGCTGTGACAGCATAGCGTCCAAAGTGTCTTGGGTGAGATTCAGCAGGATTCCCGCCCCAGTAGATGACTAAATCAGCTCGGTTTTTAACTTCACCTAATGTACTTGTACTTTCACCGACACCTTGAAAAGCAAGACCACTAGGGCCGTGACAAACAGAAGTCGTTGTATCGATATTGCCTTTAATATAATCCGATATTGCAACAGCTTGGCGTTGGGCTTCGCAAGTAGTATCACTAAGTCCATAAGTGATTGGAAATTTTGCATTAACTAAAGTTTGTGCAGCCTCTTCAATTGCTTCATCGACTGATACTTCTTCCCCATCAATCATTGCTGCCGGCGCATCTTCAATCGTATGTTCAGCAAACCAAGCACGACCTAGTACACAAGCATTTTTTGCTTTTGTTATTCGTTTCTCGTTTAGATCAACATGAAGCTCCATATCATCACAAACACACCCGCAAAATGTACAGGTCGCATTTTCAACAATCTTAATATTTTCGTTTTCATTTGCCATTAAGTGATCTACCTCTAATAAATTCTATCTGTTATTATTTAACTTTTTCAATTTCAACCATCATATGTTTTGATAATGGCATACCAGTTCCAGCTGTATCACTTGCCATTAACTGACTTGAGGGCGGCCCATAAGGAATAAACAATAATCCTGCGGATAAATCTTCGGTTTTTTTACCGATGCAACTTACTATTGTTTCACCAATTTCATTCCACATTCGCACTTTATCACCATCAACTAGACCCCTTTTATCCATATCGTCTTTATTCATTTCTAATGTTGAGGTGACCTCTTTATATTCATCTTTGAATTTACCCTGATTCAGGGATGTTCCTTGTTTGCTTGTACGTCCCGGTATAAGCATCATTTTATCTGCCACAAAGCTCTCTCCTTAGTATCTGTTATTATAACTTTGATACCTCAATGCCACAACATTCTGTATAATAAGGATTTTTTCTGCTGAGACTGAGAGCCACTAATTATATCTTATGATTACTGATAATAGAAAATTAAATACGAAATCAAGATATGTCAGCGTAAGAGCTCTAGCACGCCTACATTTAGGTTTTTTGGATATGCATGGTGATTTGGGCAGAAAATTTGGTAGCTTAGGTTTATCTATTACTAATGTAGAAACATCACTTACTGCAAATTATTCCGATAAGATTGATATTACAGGGATTTTTTTAAAAAGAGCTGAAAATTATGCGGAACAAATCTTATCTCATTTTGGTATTGATGGCGGGGTAAGATTATCGATTCATTCTGCTATCCCGGAACATGCGGGTCTCGGTTCAGGCACACAATTATCGCTAGCTATTGCAAATGCAATTGTTCATTTGTATCAATTACCAGACCACCACCCAGCACATTTAGCAGCGATATTGCATCGGGGGGCCAGATCCGGAATTGGTATTGGTACTTTTATGCATGGCGGATTTGTTGTTGATGGCGGACGAGGCGAAAAGACCGAGGTTCCGCCAGTAATTACTCATTTATCTTTTCCTGAGCATTGGAGGATTATCCTGGTGTTTGATGATGAAGTAGAGGGGATTAATGGAGTGGAAGAGAGGCAAGCATTTAATACCTTACCAACAATGGAAAAAGATATATCAGCAACTTTATGTAGACTTACGATGATGCAGGTACTCCCAGCAATTGTTGAACAAGATTGCAGTCAATTTGGTAGTGCAATAACAGAAATTCAAAATATTATTGGCGATTATTTTTCTATTGCTCAAGGAGGTCGCTACACTTCACCATTTTTAAAATCAATATTAGATACTATGGGAAATATGGGCGCAACAGGCATGGGACAAAGCTCATGGGGGCCAACTGGTTTTGCAATCTTTCCTAATGAAACGATTGCTTTTCGGGCGCTTAAAAAGATTCGTGATAAATGGAAAGCACAATCACGTTTACGGTTTGTTCTAAGCGAAGGATTTAACCATCAGGCAGAAATTTCCGTGAGTGAGCAACAACCACCTATAAAAAATGAAAATATGAAGGTAAAGAATCTATAGAAATCAAAGAACAATATAATAATGAACTTGAATGAGCGTATAGCATATCTCATAATTGCTAGTTCTGGCAGGGCATTGGTAAATTCTGCAAAAAAAGCAGGCTACAAAGTAGATGTCATTGATGCATTTCTTGACCAAGAAACTGTTTTATTATCTTCATTAGCATTCAAAGTAACTTATACCCATCAATTTGGTTTTGATATAGTTGAACTTGAAAAGCTAATCAAACAAAAATTTTTAAATTCTATCGTTGTTGTTGGTTCTGGTTTTGAAATAAATCCAGAACAAATTAACCATATTAGCAAATATGCTCCTGTATTAAGTAATAGCGCCGAAATAATTAATACTGTTAAGCACCCAAAGTCTTTGGAAAAATTATTAAATGAGGAATTTATTCGCTATCCATTTACAACTTTTCAGCGAAATGAATGTAGCGATAATAAGACATTTTTGTTAAAAGAGATTGGAGCAATGGGGGGCGGGCATGTTCAAAGAAAATCTCGATTGTCAAATACACAACCCTTAGCAAATAATAATTTTTATTATCAGGAATTTATTAAAGGTAATGTTTTTAGCGCTGTCTTTTTAGCAAATAGAGATAGAGCAACACTAATTGGGCTAAATAAACATTTAAAGTCAAACCAGTTTTCTGATCAGCCGTTTTTGTACGAAGGCGCTATTAGTATTATTTCAAAAAATCAAAAAGATATTGATAAAATTAATGCAATTATCAATAAAATAACAAAAAAAATAAGTTTGGTTGGTCTATGTGGTATTGATTTTATTATCGATGAGTATGGTATTATTTTTGTGATTGATGTGAATCCACGTCCACCATCAACATTTGAGCTGCATGAATCTAAGCAGTCTTTATTTCCAGCTCATCTTGCTTGTTTTCAGGGAGATTTAATTCATTATCTTTCTGATAATGATAAGTGTTCGAGGGGGCATGCAATTTATTATGCAAAGGAAGATACAATAATTTATGAAGAACTTAATTGGCCGGAATGGGTTAAAGACAGACCGTCAAGCAGACAAACAATAGCTGTTAAAAATCCAATATGTAGTATATTTGCTGAAGGCGATTCAGAAACTCAAGTTGAAAATATACTATATAAGCGTTTAGAGGAAATCGAACTCTTTGTAAAATCAATATAGAATAGGATGCAATATTAATTAAATTTAATTTTTGAGGGAGATTAGATGAGCCAACATTTAAATCCAAGTCTTAATAAATTAACAGTACCATTAGTTGAAAATCTAATTGTAAATGCAAAATCATTACGATTGGCAGTATCAAATCTTGATAATGGCGTCTGTGTAATTGATGCGGGTATTAATACAAAAGGCGGTATTGAGGCAGGACGGTTAATTGCGGAGATATGTATGGGTGGCCTTGGGATTGTTAAATTGCGTGCATCGACAAATTTTCGTCATTGGTCATGGCATATTGATGTGTATAGTTCTAACCCAGTCCTAGCGTGTCTTGCAAGTCAATATGCGGGATGGAGTCTAAACTATGGAAAAGGAAAACAGGCATTTAATGCATTGGGTTCTGGACCTGCTCGAGCATTAGGTAGTAATGAGCCTTTGTTTGATGAGCTTGGATACCGTGATTCAGCTGATAGCACATGTATAGTTGTCGAAGTTGATAAAGTGCCGCCAATTGAAGTGACCACGAAGATAGCTGAAATGTGCGGCATAACAAATAAGAAACTAACGATTATTCTTACTCCAACATCGAGCTTAGCCGGCGCTGTTCAAATTGTTAGTCGAGTTCTAGAAACATCATTACATAAAGCACATGCATTACATTTTCCATTGAATAAAATTATTGATGGCGCTGGAAGCGCACCTTTATGTCCACCGTCACATGATTTTTTGACTGCGATGAGTCGTAGTAATGATGCAATATTATTTGCAGGCCAAATTCAATTATTTGTTGAAGCAAATGATGAAGATACACAAGAGCTTGCTAATGCCTTACCAAGCAGCGCCTCTAAAGATTACGGCAAACCCTTCGGCGAAATATTTAAAGACGTTGAATATGACTTTTATAAGATTGATCCTATGTTATTTAGTCCGGCTTGTGTTGCAGTAACTTCTTTAACAACAGGGCATACATTCCATGCCGGTAAAATAGATCTTGATCTATTAGATAAATCATTTAATTAGAACTTGTGGATGATATTTCTAGAAAAGTCGCAATAATTACCGATGACCCTGGCTGGCATGGTAAACAACTAACCGCTTCTCTTAAGGACCGTGGGTTGGAGGGCTGTTACTTATCACTGACTGATTGTTTAATAGAAATAACTGAAGATGCTTGTGATATTAAGCTGCCAGGATTTGAAAATCTTCCTTTGGGTATATTCGTTCGAGGAATTCCAGGAGGTAGCTTAGAACAGGTTATTTTTCGACTTGATATATTGCATGCACTACAGGACTTAGGAATTGTTATTTATAATGCACCAAAAGCAATCGAGCGGACTGTTGATAAACCACTAACAAGTCTTTTGTTAGGCCGATCAGGCTTGCCCACTCCAAAAACATGGATTTGTGAAACAACAAAACGCGCAAATGAAATCTTGGAAAATGAATCTAGTAATAGTAAAAAATTAGTACTCAAACCATTATTTGGCTCACAAGGTATTGGTATACATCTGATCGACAAAGTAACTGGTCTTGTACATGATGAGAAATTTGCGGGTATTTATTACTTACAAGAATTTATTGAACGTAAAGGTAATGATTTTACTGATATACGAGTTCTCGTGGTTGATGGAATCGCAAAGGCGGCAATGACAAGACGCGGTGAAAGTTGGATTACAAATCGTGCTCAAGGCGCTAATTGTGAATTTTTAGAACTTAATCAAGATTTAACTTCTCTCAGTGAGGCGGCATGTAAAGTTCTCGATATTGACTATGCTGGCGTTGATCTTATCCAAGATAAGGATGGTTCATTTTATATTATAGAGGTAAATAGTATTCCTGCCTGGTATGGTTTGCAGAAGGTAGTGAGTTTTAATATTGCTGATTGCTTAGTTGAGTCATTTATTAAAAATATTGCCAAGAACAGCTCTCTGCTGGCCTGTTCAAATTAAATTATGAGAAAAAAAACGATCGAAAGTGTTGTAATGGCAAGTTTTATCGGAGAAATTGAAGCATTTAAACCAGGTAACGTTAGTTCTTATGCCGATGGGCATAATATGACTGCCGAAGATTTTCTTATTAGTGCAGAGGTTGCAACTCCACTATTATGCGAAAAAAACTGTAGTTTAGGCGTACGAATCCTAAATTGCGTCAAAGCAACAAAGAAATCTGTTTCCTGTAATACAAATTTAGGGATGTTACTGCTATTTACCCCAATTATTATGGCGGCAGAATTAGGTTTTGAGAGTATCGAGAAATTAAAGAAAAATCTTGAAATTACTTTAACTTCATTAACTAAAAATGATGCTAATCAGGTATTTGAGGCAATTTTTATAGCTAAACCTGGAGGTTTGGGAAAAACAGAGGAGCAGGACGTAACCAATAAACCTGATTGTTCATTGCTATATGCCATGGAGCTCGCGAGCGACAGGGATTCTGTTGCATTACAATATTCAAACAACTTTAGTGAGGTATTTAAGCTAGGTTTTCCAGCCATTAAAGACTTTGACAAACGCTGGAATAGTGTAAAATGGGCAACAGTTTCGTGTTATTTGACTTTTATGGCGTCAATTAAGGACTCCCATATTGAACGGAAGTATGGAAGTGAGATAGCCGAACAGATAAAAATAAAAAGTGGGATTATTGTTGAAAAATTTAATAATTCTATAGACCCCGAAGCGTCAGTAGAGCTTTTGCGGGGTTTTGATAGGAAACTTAAGGCAAGAAACTATAATCCAGGTACAAGTGCTGATTTAACAGCAGCAAGTCTCTTGGTGTACAGCTTAATTAACTAAGAGTCTATATAGTATGCAGTTGATGAGATTTATTTAGTCTCTCAGCGGTATTTAGAGCAGGGTTGAGGTAACTCTCCCTTTAGAAATTAACCTTAGCAAACACAGGGTGGCAGAAATGTCGATATTAGGAAAACTCTTTGGCTTTTTAGGAGGAGATAAAATGGCGGTCATTGACAGAGTATTAGTAGGTGAATCATTGGTGGGTGATGGGAATGAAGTTGCTCACGTTGATTTGATTATGGGTCCACGTGGCAGCGCAGCTGAATCAGCATTTTGTAATGCATTAACAAACAACAAAGATGGTTTTACATCTTTATTGGCAGTTGTCGCACCAAATCTAGCATGCAAACCAAACACAATACTTTTTAATAAAGTAACGATAAAAGG
>Ga0209501_10002345_pt1 | contig 19946 bp, 17 predicted proteins | sample ArcticOcean_MG_C_4_FD_187434 | JGI IMG/M metagenome (GOLD analysis project Ga0209501, IMG submission 187434) | Marine microbial communities from western Arctic Ocean - ArcticOcean_MG_CB4_134 (SPAdes) (version 2) | ecosystem: Environmental > Aquatic > Marine > Oceanic | place: Arctic Ocean...
AGACATAGCGAACAGTTCGGTGAGATTAAAGATATGTTGAAGTCTCTTGCTGACAAGATAGATAAGCTAGGACAAAGACGTGAACGATGAACATTACCCCTTTAGCCGAGGAGAGGATCAACCAGACACTGAGCGGTTCAGAGCTTTTAAGAATCGAGGTCAATGGAGGTGGTTGCAGTGGCTTCACCGTGGGTTTAATGAAGATCGCTGGACAAGAAGAGAACGATATCTTTCTGAGATCAAACGTGGTAATAGATCCCATCTCGGAGGAGTATTTGTTACAGGCCACACTAGATTGGAAAAATGATGCATTTTCTGAAACCTTTCACTTTGATATCCCCAACACTAAATCATGCGGTTGCGGGAGCTCTTTTCAACCTGAGGATACTTAATGGAAACTTTAAAAGCATGGGCAAAATCAAAGCCCTTTTTAGCCGTAATCGTAGTATTAGTAGTCGTTACTATATTTTACCATTTATTCTTTGGTGGTTCGGCCTTGCCGGATGTACCAGCCTAAAGAAAGCAGCCCTGATAGGGACGGGATCTCTAGGAGCGGGTGCGATTGCATCGATTGCGACCTCGGGGACTGCTCCTGTGTTATTGGCGGCAGCGGGCGGTGCCTCTGTGACAAGTGTGGTTGCGGATCTGATGAGCCCGTCGAAAGGAGGAGACATGCCTACAGCAGCTAGTTGTGCACCAGATAACTTCTGGACACTTTTGGGAGACCTAGTGAGTATGGGAGGTTGGTTACTTATATTGGTGATTGTAATACCTATGGTGCTCGGTTGGCTACTACCAGGTCCGCTTGAGAGGGCGAAGAAGAAACGAAAATGAATATAGATGCTAAATTTTTTGGTGCAATAATTTTCCTCATTGTGCAGACATGTGGTGCAATCTGGTGGGCTTCTGGACTCTCTGCTGAGGTAGAGCGTCTAGCAGGCATCCAGGGACGCGCTATACCGGCTCTAGAGGCCGAAGCTAAGCAATGCGGTATCGAGATACACAATCTGAAAAAGCTCACAGGGGATCAGAAAGAGGTACAAGAGTCTGTTAAGAATCTTGATGTTATGCTGTATAGATTACAGTCGATAGAAACAATGTTAGACAAAATTTTAGCAACAAAGGTTAGATAGGAGGTTATTATGGAATTAGGCGGCAGCGCAAACGATCCCTCAGGAGGCTGGGGCGGTGATGGTCCTAGTACAGAAGGTCAAGGACATCCTGGTAATAGAGGCAGAGGACGCGGTGGCCCAAGGGGTGGACCGAGGGGCTATGATGCTCCAGGCTACAGTAACGATCCTTTCGGAGAGTTTGGCTTTTTCGGGCAACCAAATACGGTAGGTCCTAATGTAGATAATTTTGCTGGCATTGGTCAAGGAACGAGGGGCAGAGACAGTGCTTATGGCGCTAACGCTGAAGCTGAGAGAGGTCTAGCTCAGGCTATGGCTAATGCAATGGCTGCTAGAGGGCGAGACAGAGGTTACCGCGCTGGAAACCCACATACAGATGTGGTTAACCCAGATGTAGCACGAGCAACTGGTTGGAAAGGCGGACAAACTATGGTAGATAGATATGGACGACCCGTGACTCTGGATAATCTTTCCTTTACTCGTGATGATCTTCTTGAAGATGAAAACTATAAAGCATGGGCACAGAAGAATCCTGACAAAGTAAGGAATATGCCAGGTATGCTTGGTGGCCTTCTGAATAGTATGGGCTTACATGATTTGAGTGGCGCCATGACACCTGAAGAGAATGCTTTTGCAGACTCTAGATGGGGTGATCCAAGTATGGGCGCCGGTGGTACTTCACCAGCTGGTGGCGAACCGCAGCAAGGCATACCTAGGCATGGTCCAGCGGGTATGTCCGGTCCTATGGGTAATTGGGCGGGCGCTATTGGTAACGACGTTCTCCGTCAGTTCAAACACGCCCAAGCATTACAGCAAGAAGGTGGTGATAATTATGACGGTCGCTATGAGCGTCGTAATCCTCGCGCTTATGATGAAGAGGCAAGATGGGATGCACAAGGTGGTTTTGGCGGAGGCGTGTAAGGTAGATGGAAGTTATTACGTTCGATAGATTTGAGGGCGGTATAGATCTTCGGAAGGCCGAACAGGTCTCCGATGCTAACCGCCTTGTCGAATGTAAGAACGCATATATAACAACTGGTTGGGCTGTGAAGAAGCGTCCTGGGCTGGATAAGATATCCGTTGCTGGCAGCGTTTTAGGTACTCCAACTCCATCCTTTTTACCTGCAACAACAAAAGGTTTATTTGTTTTTAACAAGCAGACTCATACGTGTAGTCATGCTGTTGTTCCTAGCGCAGATATGCCAGCGTTGGCTGGTTATGGCATTGGAGTTGGCAAAGTAAATACTACAATAGAAGTGCATGTGCTTCCGAACCCAGCTGATGCCACTGATGTAATGGCAAAGATTTGGGACGCGCAGGTTTATGCTAACCAACTCTATATTGTGGTTGAATACGCTTCTGGTACTATACAGCACTTCTATAACGATGTGGCTGTGACAGACGCTAACTGCCCGCAGAGTAACTCTATTACGATAGCTGCTGACAAAATATATGCAGTTAAAACCGATGATGGTTTAGTTCGTTATTCTAAATCTGGTGACCCAACAAACTGGTCGGAGAAGATGGATGCTGGTGGCAAGGCTGGTTTACCCACCGGTAGAGAGGCACCAGGCGATGCTGCTCCTTTGGCTCTTGGTAGTTATCGCGGTAAGTTAGTGGTATTCCAATCGGATAGCGCACAGGTTTGGTCTGTAGACGTAGATCCTAACAATATAGAGATTAGCACGGTATTATCAAGCATAGGTTCACAGTGGACTAACACTATACTCCCTGTTGGTGACGACTTGTTCTTCTTAACTGACTCAGGGTTTAGATCTATTGGGCAGCAGATATACACAGGTAATTTACAAGATACTGATGTAGGTAGTCCAATTGACAGCCTAGTACATGACACGTTGATGGCACAAACGAGATTAGGTGCGGGAACCACAGAACCAATCAGCGCTTTCTTCCACGGGTTAGGACAGTATATCTGCGCAATAGGCACCGAACTATTTGTTTTTACGTTTTCTAGGATGTCTAAAGTAACCGCGTGGTCGCGGTATGTTTTACCGAACGATGTTGTAGCTTTAGCTCCATATGGGGAGTATATGTTTCTTAGGTTATCTGATAATAACGTTTATATCTTTAACCCTGATTCTTATCAAGATAGTGCTGCTACAGCTATCCCTGTAGAGGTAACTAGTTCTTATCAGGCATTTAAAAAACCTGGAAGATGGAAGCAGATAATGGGGGCAGATGTTATGTTCAATGGCACGGCAGATGTGCAACACAGATGGGACGCAAGAAGTCCTTCAGAGGAAACTACCGCTATTTCTTTATCTAGCGATACAAGACCTGGACCTATGATTCCAGTAGAATTAATGACTACTGAGTGTGGTTTTAAAGTAACTCAGTCGGCTAATAGCGAGTTTCAATTGAATGGAGTTACTTACTACTACGAATTGTTAGGAGAGTTGTAATGGCAACAAGAACCCCTATACGAACCCCAGGGCAGGCTTTCGAGGCGTATGTGCAGGGACACGACGACCTCAATACAGCGTATGGCAATAGACCTGATCAAAACCAATCTATGGCTAACTGGGGATCAGCACATTGGCAAGGTCATGGCAAGGCAAATCCAAATCGTTTAACACCGCATTCATACAGGTACACAGATTCTGGTCGCAAGGGATCCGGTTGGAAAACCGACGCAGAGCAAACCCAGTATGATATAACCCAGGCCATGCAGGGTGTTAGTGATATGTTTGGCAACAGAGGTGGGTACTATAACAAATACCAAAACGATGTTTATGGTCTAAGCCAAACAGATATACAGCAGTCCTACGATGATGCTAAGCGTAAGCTGAACTTCGCTCTACTGCGCAAAGGTACTAACACCGGTCAAGCCGATGTAGATTTAACCCAAAGATTAAACGAAACTAAGACGAAAAGTTTAGCTTCTGCTATGCGGTATGCTCAAGGTCTAACTAATGAATTGAGAGCGCACGATGCCGGCTTGAAAGCCAAAATGATGGGTGCTGCTGGTAGTGGAGCATTAACAGCTGACGGCATCAGTAACTATCAAGGTCAGATGGCCCAAGGCAGTGTTGTGCCGTGGGACACTGGTAACATAAGTTGGACCATTCCACAGAAGATGTTTGGAAGCCCAGCCGGCGCTAAACGACCATTTGACGCAGAAGATAACGATGCGCTTTACAGTGGGAGTATTTCATAATGGCGTGGCCAATGGTTGCAATGATGGCAGGCACTGCTCTTGGCATGTACGGTAAAAAACGCACGGCTGATAAACAGACTAATTATGATTCTGCGATACAAGAGATTATGGACAAGTACAAAAAAGATCAGCATGGTATTTATAGTCGAGACATTGGTTACGAAAATGCTCTATCAGACAAGGTAAATCCATTCTATGATAAGCAAGTGGCTATGGCTATGCTGCCAGCAGCTGCTATACCTAATACCGATTCACAGGTAGCGGCTATAGAAGATGCTGCTGTGTCTGGTATAGAGATGGATCCAACCACGGTTGGCGCGACATCTGATTCTTATGCAGAGGCTATGGCCGATGCTAGCGGTGAGGTATCCGCTGACATAGGATCTGGTGGCAGTGGGTATGCTGGCGCAATGGGAAGGACTATGGGTCCTGATATGCAGAAGTTAGCAGGGCAGGTTGGTAATGCTCGGATGCAAGGTATAGAAGGCATGGGCATGGGCATCAACGATGTCGCTCGATTCCTAGCAAGGGATAGACATAGACAGATAACGCCTAGTCAATTAGCAGCTAATACGCAAAAGAATCTAGACGCTGTTCCTGGACCTAAGAAACATTGGGGTGAAGCCGTTGGACAACTGCTCTCATCCGGTAGCAACATATATAATAACCAGAGAATGTACGACGCGATTTCTAAAATAGGATAATCACATGGCTCTTAGACAGTATTTACCACAGAAACCATACTTACCAGAAATTAGGGTAGAGCGCAAAACCCCTCAACCTGGGATGCTTGATTATATAGCTGGCTTAACTAACGCGTACTCCCAGTATCAAGGGCAAGATCTTAGGTTTAAGCAATTCGAAGCTCAGCAAGCGCGTCAAGGCCAACTGGACGAACGGTATGATGCAAAACTTGCATTGGACGCGGAATCTTTAGCACATACTAGAGACAGACAGGCGATGTTGGATACGGAACGTGCTACAACTACAGGCCTTCAAAATAAAAACCTAATTCAATCCATGCTGATATCAAGGGAAAAAGCAGAAAGAGAAAGGCAATTGAGAGAGCTTACATCACAATATATCCCGGGTAATCCAATGCAGGTTCTTAGTGACGAGGATGCATTCGGTGATGATGAGAATATTGAGACAGAAATACAGCGTGACGACAATTTGTTAGCGCAGATGATAAAATCTGGAGCATCTTTAGATTACATTAGCGATCTAAAGGGGTTGACTGGCGAGACGGCAACCACGCCGTTTGTTTATCACGAGGACCCTAAAGATACCGCGGCATGGGAGACGATGGCTGGTAAAAGAAATGCAAACGCTGGTACGTGGGCAACATCCATGGGCACTAATATGGATGAGCTATTGAAGGAATTGCAGGGATCTATCGCGTTGCCTTCGGAGCAGTTTAAAGATAATGCTTTTAAGAGATTTGCCACTGGCCAAAATTGGGATATGGATGAAAACGATGTTGATGCATATCGACGGAAGGAGTTTGAAGGTTTTAGAATGCAGTTACAGGACTATTTATCTGAGACTTCTCAATCATATCAAGCAGGCGACCCAGGGATTGAAAGTCAGATTTCCAAACTATTGCAAAGTGGACTTCATGGTGCGCGGCAGTCTTCAGAAGAAGGATTCTACGGCGCGACTAGCGCTCCTGAACTAGCGCAAATTATGCAAAGTTTACGCGATCTTAAGTTAAAGGGTGGCACGAGATTAACACCAATTTCAGAGCTTCGCGATAGAGAGGAAAAACGAGCACGATTAGAGCACTTACTGAAGAAAAAATAAAATGATGGAAGAATTCGAATTATTCGGTATAGATCCAACTGAGCGAGCTAATGCTTTAACGCCTGAGGAGTTTGCAGAGTTACAACAACTACTCGCTGAAGAAGCCGTTTTGCAGACAGAATCCCCACAACTTGCCCCACAACCTGCAATAGATTTAGGAGCTGGCGAGGGTTTCCAAGGTAAAGGTTTCACTAGAGACCCTGCACAGTTTCATCGCCCTAACAGGCAGGTCATAAATGCTCCGTATGCGTCCGCTATGGTACCAGATCCATCGTGGGGGCAAGAAGCTATTCCCTTAAACTTGCAAGACGTTGTAGCGTCTCCTGCCGATGTAGCACCTATGTCGTTTAATCCTGGGGCATATCCGCAAGCATATGGAGCAGAACCACAGGGTTTGTCACCTGATTTTTATAACCAGCAAACAACGCCTATAATAAACACGAACCCAGACGAAGAATACATGCGGTTGCACACACCGACTGAGGAGTTATCTCCACTAGCACAAGGCCCTGACGCACCTGCGCAGATTGCAATGAAAAGAGAAATGGCCATTAAAATGGGTATGGATCCCAACCTTGTAGGTGGCTGGAATTTAGGTGGTATTGGGATTAGGAACCTTGAAAATTGGATTATAACCAGTCAAAACGCTAGGGCTGCTGGTGAAACATTGAATCCAGGTCACTTCTTGCGTGGACCAAAGGGTCAATTAGAAACGTCTGGCGTAATGGGTATCAGTCAATTAGATGCAGAAGCCGCGGCTATGAAGGATGGCGGTATACAAGCTGCGCAAGACGTTATAGGTGAAACGGTTGAGAAGCGAATGTCTCCTGATGTGTATGCTGCTGCTATGGAAGAACAAGCAGCTGGGATACAAGAGCAAGGCGTAAAAACGCTAATTGGTAATGGACCACGTGCTAGGCGTTTGCGAGATGAGTTAGGTGTTTTAACCAAGGAAGTTCCTCAGGTAAAAGATTATGCTGGTGATAGGTACCAAGAGTTCTTGGGTGCCACTAAGCATCTTCTTATGGATCCCATACGCTTGTCACAGATTGTTGTAGAAAGCGCTGCTAGCATGCCTGACGCGTTAGTTGGTGGTATTATGGCTGCTCCTGCTGGTATGACGATGGCTGCAATATCCTCTATGGTTGGTGCATATAACTCTGAATATTCTCGCCGATTAGTGGACGGCTTGCAAGAGGTTGGTATTGATCTCACTAAGGTAGAAACAGTTAACGAGCTTAGAGATAGTCCACAAGACTTCTATGATAGATTCAGCCGCGCTAATAAGGATGCTGCGGGCGACGCTATGATTATCGCATTCTTCTCTGGGTTAGGAGTTAAGTTAGCGGCGGGTATTGGTGCAAAAATAGCTGGTAGGGCCGCTCCTGGCGCGAGTGTCACGCCTCGAACATTCGCTGGCGCTACAGCTGGTGAATTAGCGACTGCACCATTAGAAGCCGTTGGAGAAGGGTTAGCTGGTGGTAGTATAACGGAAATGGTCGATGAGATGTTTGGTGGGTTGGGGGCAAGTGCTCCAACCACTGTGTATGCTGCTGCTCAGGCTGCTAGAAACGCGGGTATGAGTGATGCTGGTATAAAAAAGATGATTCTTATGGAGGCTAAAAAACACGGTTTTGACGCTGAAAGAGTGGATACAGAGCTAGATGCTGGACCACAAGTAGAAGCGCAGTACGATAGATCAGATGCTACTGTTGCTTTTAACGTAGATTCTATACGCAGGTATGCCGCGAGCGGTGGACGTAAGGATGTCAAAGCTAGAATAAAGCAGTTAATAAGACATGAAGTTGGCGTCCATGGTGGTCTCATCGCGTGGTTCAAAACTGGAAAAGGGAGCAAGGCTTTAGGTGGCATAATAGATGGTATGGATGCGTACATCGATTCTTTTGATAATGCCAACAAAGCTAAAATTGATGATTGGTTAACTAATAATGAAAGGGGCAAAGTATATGCAGAGGATCTCGATGGTAATCGGCGTAAGCAAGTAGAAGAATATATTGCTATACAAATAGCTGAAGGTCTAGGCAGCGGGCCAATAAGGAACGTGCTTAGTAAGATGAGATTGTTATTTAAAAAAGCTGCAGATGTTGATTTCTCAGAAGGTGAGTTAAGAGATATCTTGCGTCAGATACAGTCTGATCAAATATCGGGTAGATTAGCACCAACCCCAACGGGCACTATAGCACCAACCACCCCAGAAGGCGCTAGAAGAGCCGTGTTGAATAGAGGTGCTGAAAACGTTGATGTGGATACATTGTTATCTAAACAATCTAGCGATAGAGAACTAACAGACTACCAAAAACAGCGTCGTGGAATTCTTAAAGCAGGTGCAGCTGTAGCAGCGGCGCCTAGTTTAGCTTTTGAACCTGACCATATGATAGAAGCAGCTGCTGAGCCTACTTCTACTTTTGCTGGCGGTATATTCCCTCCTGGTCTTGGGGCGAACCAAGCAGAATTTTTACGAGAAGGCGCGCTTGAGGCAGCATCTGGATTAGTCAGTGATACGGCTGGTAGAGCTATCCCTGAAGAAGCGTATGATTTCGAAGCCGATCAAGAGATAGCTCGTCAAGAGGAAGCTGATCTCAAAGCAAGACTGGATAAATACGAAGCTGATCAGGAAGAAAAGAAGGTACCACAAAAATGGCGAGAGCTAGACACAGAGGATTTACAAACATTAGCTGAAGCTAATCGTGCTAAAGATAATCCTATTTGGCAAGCGCAGTATAAAGAGCTCGAGAGTAGAAAAGAGACATCACCGCCCGACCTAGAGGCTGGCTCTATGGAGGCATATCAGCAGGCAGTGGCAGAGAGGCAAGCAGCTCAAGATAAGATGGACAAGCTGACAGGTGATATAGATGATGCCGTTATGGATACCGCGCGGTCAACAGATCCTACGCCGAAGCTAGTTGATCAAAGGGTTGCAGAGGATACGCTTTTCTCCAAGCAAGCAAAGGACATGAACGATCAAGAGAAGTTAGGTCGTGATGTTGGATATGATGTATCACGTTTTGGCTACAAGCAGATAGTTGGACGGCCTGATGAGGTTGAGATTCGTGGACGCTTAAAGCGTGTGCAATCATTATGGGGTAAGCCTGGTCAGATACGTGAAGCTAACCCAGGCACTAGAGAGTTTGCCAATGAGTTGATAGATAAAGCCAAGAACGATCGATCTGGTTTTGAAGAAGCTATGGCGGCGTTTGAGGACGTTATGGCTACAAAGGCTCAATCTAGAACATTGCGTGGACAACAGACGGCAAGAGCTAAACGTCTTGGTGTAGACATAGATGCATTCAAACAATATCGTGCAAGAAATGAGATACACCCAGTAGAAAAGAAAATGACGTACACTATGGCACAACAACAGATAGATGCCTTGGAGAATGATGGCACTATCGATTCTAAAGAAGCAGAGAACAGAAGGCGTGCTGTCAACACTCTAAACTCTGAGCTAGAGGGTAGATTACCTCCGCTCGCTAAGCGTAAGCTAGCTGGTATTACATATGGCACGGGCACTAAGTTTAATATCGACCAAACACAGAAAATGGATCTGGAAAAAGAAGCAGAGATTGCTAAGGCTGAGGAGCGTCTTAAACGTACTAGACGAGTTGCTCCCACATCAGAGCAAGCTGCTACTACAACATCTGCATTGCCGACGCCAGCTGAGACAACGCTAATAGAAGCTATGCGTGAATCTGATAGTTACAAGGAACTAAAGACTGACAAACAACGGCTTAGGTGGATACGTGAGAAGGAGAGCATGTCAGATAAGGACAGACGCCAGTTTGATGCTTTCTCTAAAGATCCAGAGAACTGGAATCAAGCAGAATTCGAAGCAGCGGAAGCTGCTGGTATAGAGGCCGCTATAGCAGAGGTTGGCGTAACTAGAATAGAACAGACGCCAGAGCAGAAGAGTGCAGAACTGCGCGAGATGCAAAGAGCGCGTCAGTCCTATAAAGAACAGCGGAAGATCTTCCAGGTTGAGGGTGGCTACTATGATACCTTGGCTGAGGGTGAGATGTTATCCGAACAAGATGAGATATTGCCTGAAGGGTTCGAGATCGATGAGGGTGCTACACTGCAGAGTAAGAGACCATTGAAGGTAAGCGACGCGAAGGTAGGCACAAATATAATGGTGCGGTTTCGTGGCAACAATTGGAGCCGCGCGGAAATTACAGAGGTGAATGAAGGGAAGACGCCACATATAGTATACGAATTACCTCTAACTGGAACTGAAAAAACACATAGAACAGGTCGCGTCAATATAGATGAAATACCTGACAAGGTGAGAGAGGGTTTAGATAAAAACGCAATTGATCGCGCAGAGGCAGAGCGTCGCACAAGAAATGTATACGGTCCCGATAAATTAAAACGAGAGGTAAAGAATGTTGTAACCAGAGTAAATAGCGTATTAGAGAATAAGACTGTAGAAGCCGATCACGTGGTAGAGTTGCTCAACATCGCTATCGACCCTCAAAGTCTTGAAGAGGTTATTGACACAGGGCGATTACAAGACAGGGGGAAAAATCTCGCTGTAGTAGGTATACGCTTGCATAAGATCAAATCTGACTGGACCCGAAATAGAGAATGGTCAGAAGGCTTCCAAGAGACACAGGATAGGCAAGACAATCCCTCTCCCTATACTGCTATGTTAGACTGGATACGTAATAGTGGAGATAGGGCGAAAGTCGCTAAGTTTCTCAAGGCACATCCTGAATTAGGTCGCAATGGTATACGATTAGCTGTATTCAAAGCACAAATGCGCTTGGCTAAAGCAAATGGTACTCTGATAGAAAGCTTGGTTGATGGTATCAATACGTTTGAACCAGGCAAAATAGATTTAACTCCAGCACAACGCGCGGGGCTACAAGCAATAGATGCAGATATGGCGAATACAGAGGTGGCTGACGCATTAGGAAATCAATACCTGATGATGTCAAAGAGACCTAAGGCACCTAAGGGTTCTAAGGGTTATTCAGAACACTTCAACGATCACTTCTGGTATCGATTAACATCCTTCCTGTGGGGTAAGCCTGTACAAGCTATACGCGACTTCAACAAATTGTCTCGCTTCGGTCAAGCTAAAGGTTCTGTGCCTGCGGCTGATCAGATAGCTGATGAGATACAGAGAGCTCACTCCTCTACACAGAGGGCTGATGAGCTAGTCTATGGCACAGACATGATGCAAGACACGTCCCTGAAGTCAGGGGAGTTCTACTCTGAGTTGGCTCAACTGTTTGCCTTAATGACAGGTAGAACTGGAGCTATCAACACTCGCAATAACAAAACCCTTGTTGACGTATTAATAGGTAAGATTAGGGTACAGGAACTTACGGATAAGAAAACACGGGATGCTGCAGAGGGTTTACAAGCGCTAGTGCAGAAGGTGTACAATTACGCAAAGAGTGAAACTAAGCATCTAGCTAAACCATTAGACCTGCGAGGACATGGTGATACACTACTCCCGCGTGTGTGGAATATCGAATTCCTAGCTACACGAGCTGGTAAGGCTAAGTTCTTACGTGTTATTCGTAATGAATTAACCAATCCAGAGACGGGTAGCAACATCCTAGATGAAACAGATCTAAGCATCGACGATCTCTATGACGTGGTGATCAACAGTGGGGGCTTTGTACAGGGTGATTGGACTAATCTTAAAGCTGATCAAACACGCAGTCAGAAAGATATAGACAGAGACTTAAGAGCGCAAGAATATTTAGATTCACTGGAGACAGAGAATCTTCTAGACGATGGTCTAGTACTAGATGACTTACAGGCTATCATCCCGCGATTTATACAGAAGGCTATAGAACGAACAGAATATTCTAAGCGCTTCGGTATTAATGATGAACTGTTGAGAGACAAAATAAAAGAAGCATTAGCACAGATAGGCAAGCACAACGCAAGCGTATTGAAATTAAACCCAAGCAAGGAGCAAGCAGGCTATATAGATCCCAAACGCTTTGAGAAGTCAGTATGGGATATGGCTCGTATATTACGTAACAAGTACGGTTATGATATTACGAATATGAATACACGCACTTGGTTGCAGCGATTGGCTAACGTGCAGGTTATAGCTAAATTACCATTGGTAACATTAGCATCTATGCCTGAGTTATTCACGCCTATGTTGCGCGGTAGTGTGAACCCAGCAGCATGGAGTGTTGATCTTATGGCTGGCATGGCTTGGGCTGGTTATAAAGCTATGAACGGAATAAGTAAACTGATGTTCAACACTCACCTGCCAGCTATGCGCAAAGTTTCTGGAGAGATCGGTGGATTGGGCATTATTAGGGATGTTCAGATGCTAAGAGAAATGGGTATAGCAGAGATACAAGCTATGGGCGATCTAGTGTCCACAAGGTATGCTAACCCCAACTTCGCACGCGGCGGTTTGAGAGCCGGTGCTAGAGGTACTATATCAGCTAAGATTCCTAAGCAGGTGAGATCTGTATTCAATATGCAGGTCTTTATGCAAGCCACTCTGTTGACGACACTCACAGAAATGCAGCAGTTGATGGCTATGCGTAACTTTCAACGCCACATGGTTAGACGTGTCAAGTTTGTCAATAAAAACAAGGACAAGGCATTAAAGGGTCGCAAGCTAAGATTGTTCAATCAGTTTAAGCAGGACATGGCTGACTTTGGAATGGATATGGATGTCAACCTTGATACATCTAAGGGTGAAGCAGAGTTTAATGCTGGTGCATTGAGATTTATAGATCAAGTGATAACGCGCCCTAACGACGCCACCACAGCGAAGGCTTTCAAGAATCCGCTGACAGCTCCTATATTCTTATTCAAAAGATTCATAACAACCTTCGGTAACACGCTAATGACCGCTGTTGGTAATGATATGGCAAACAAAGTGAATAATGTAGAGCAGGCTAAACAAGCTGGTAAAATATTAGTAGCTATGACGACTATGTATGGCGCTGTTATGTTCGCGGAAATTATAAGAGGCGCTATAAAGGGTGACCTAGACGAGGATGATGCTACTATAACCGGTGGTGACTTTAAATCCTTTGTTAGGCGCTTAGATCGCACTGGCTTGTTAAGTGCGCCTGGAGCCATGGCTGTGAACTTGGCATTCCCATATAAGCGTGGCTGGTGGGATACTCCAGAAGCCAGATTGGTAGGTGAGTTGGGTGGCCCAATATTAGGAGACTTGACAGAGATCTTAGGTCAAGCAACTGATCCCAAGGTTGACTCTTTTGGGCGCTTAGTCAGGCAGGTTATGCCACTATCCAAGAAGGTTATCCCGCCAAATTACAAGAAGAAATCAACAAGTAAGACAAACAAGAACAAACCCTCTTACAGCTTTTCAGGATCCAAATCTAGCGGAGGTTATAAGTTCTAGTGGCAACCACAGCAGCAACAATGGGGCAGATAGCCTCCAGCTCAGCTGGCTCACCCGATATTAAACGTTTTGGCGGCGGAAATACAACTGGATCGATCAGCGGTGGAACACCGGCTATGGGCCAGCGAAGAGGTGGTGCGAAAGCCTACGCTCACCAAGGCACGTTCCAGCCGACCGGAGACATAACCGGTGCTATGCAGCAGTCTGATAAAATTATGTTTAAGCCTGTAGAGATTCCAGGCATGATGCCTAACGCTGGGGTTGCAAACGCTTACACAGGGCAAGGTAACTTTGCAGGCAATAAGTTAGATGCTATGATACCGATGCCTATGACAGCTAGGAAAGCCATAGCGCGCTCTCCTTTCTCACATAGTTTCTCTGATGTATTCGTGCCTGCAGGCGAAGAAATTATTGCGCCAGGACCTGACCCAACTTGTGCGACTCATCCTGATATGGAAGGATGTGGTGAAGATGAGCCAGTTGACACGACTGTAGATACGCCAAGTGGAGGCGGCGATGATGACGAGGGTGGCAGGTACGCCGATGAGGAAGAGAAGGCTGAAGACGATAAAGCTCACCCTTATGGCGGTGGCGGATCGTCAATAAGTGGTGCTACAGGGAAATCTGGAAAAGCTCCAACTCACGGCGGGCATCACCCTGGTGTAACGAAAGGTCGTTCAACAGCTGCACCGGCTAGTGGACCGCACGGTGGAGGAATGTCTAGTTCAGAGTCTGCCGAATCGTCTGGGTTTGGTAGTGATCCATTAGGGGAGATGGGTACAGGGCACGCATCAAGCGCATCAGGTGAAGGAGAAGGAAGCAAAGTTATCTGTGGCGAATTACACAGACAAGGCCTAATGTCTGATGCGGTATACAAAGGTGATCTTGATTATCAAACTAAACATGTAAGCGAACACACAAAGAACGGTTACCTACTATGGGCTAAACCAGTTTCTCGTCTTATGCGACGCTCTAAATTAATGACGCAAATTGCAAGGCCGTTTGCATCAGCATGGGCTGAGGAGATGGCTTATAGAGCTAACGGTGTAGGTAATGGAAACGTTTTCGGTTCTCTCATACTGCTGACGATCGCACCAATATGTACTGTGGTCGGAAAGATTGCTGGGCCCCGCTCTAAGAAAGCGTTACTCCCTGCGTAAGTACAGGGCGGGTGTCCCAGCTTAAAATACTTCGACAAGGTCTACACTTCCTGAGAAGGATGTAACCCTGTGTACACAGCCTTTAGGTATAGCAGTAATACCGTAATACTCGTCTTCGGCTACGGTATCCGCTAGTTTCAAGACACCCTCTTCAGACCACGTTGACTCGTTAAGGAAATAACCGATTTGGCTAACTTTCATAATGTTAACCTCGTCGGCTTTATCCCAACCAGACGATTGAACTGTATCCCACCATTCAACCTTGACTAGTTTCATATCTCACAGGCTCCTGCTACACAGGCATACTCTTGACTACCTGTAGTGTCATCAACATGTTCAATAAGATTATCCCACGTTAGCTTAATCTTAGAGTATTCCTTGTTCCATTTCTGGAATGTAGGTTTGTCTATATCCTCGTAGGGTGCAGCTTGGTAGATGTGACTCTCGTCAGCACTAGGTAGGAAACTGATACCATTTACGATATCGAAGTTATCCCAGATCCAGGCACCCACAGATGGCCACTCTGTCTCCTTTACATAGCATGTCATACTAGGTTTGTGTTCACAGTAGTGTAGCGCAAACTTCTTCCATAGTTCTAACTGCTCCATAGCAGAGACATCGTGACGTGTGATAGAGCCTGTAGCCTTCATGGGAAACTCAAAGGCCCAGGCATCTTTATTGTAAGGATCCTCCAAGTACTTGACCCCATTGTCTATCAGCTTCTGAGAAAGTGGGTCCTTCTTATCATTACGTACACGGCGGATGTAATATCTAGCGTGACGAGGATGAATCCCACTGCTGCTATCCACCAGCTGACTAACAGTCCCGCTAGGCTTGACACAAGTAACAGAGGCAGATGGGTTAATACCAATTTCCTTTGCAAAAATTTCATTCGTTTTAACTGCATGATCACGTAATTCCTCTAATTGTTTTGGCGATGCTTTCAGTAAAGCCGGACAATCAAAGATACCTGTTATACTTACACCTAACAGGGCTTCCTCTTCACAGTTCTTCTTCCACTGGGCACCTAGATAACGAAAATCCGTGAGGCTAGCCTGCACGGTACCTAACATGGTCGCAGCTTCTATCTTCGTAGTAAGCGTTTCCATGGTGTCATCATATCTAGCTACCACTTCGGATAGATTACAGAACTGCTTAGAACGCAGAACTATTTCCGAACAGGGATTCGTTCCGAATTCCCACTCTTTGTCTCTCCTCTCTGGAGCCATGGCTTGGCAGGCTCGTCTGTTAAAGATACCACGTTCACCTGATCGCGACTCGTAGATGGCCAGCCATTCTCGCAGGAAGGCCCCAACATCAGGGCGTTCAGTATAGCATATTGAATTGTTGGCCAACGCTCTTTGAGGATTCTCGATAAACCAGTTTCCCATTTTAGCATTGCGCATCCTCTCATCTGAATGATTACTTAACGATATCTCAGCGGTACGTCTTACTCCGCCGACTACTACTGCCTCTCCGATATAATTCATAATATCATGACATTCTAATGAAGTCAGTTGACGACCTTTAGCACTAGAAATTACATGAATGGTTTTCTTGAATAACCCATCTAAAGGATCCGGACCAGAGGCACGGCCACCGAATGTAACTAGTGGTTCGCCTGCTGCACGGATCTTAGACAAGTCCCATTTGGGTATTAACCCTTGAAACAAAAAGGCTACAAGCTCTTTGTAAGCTTTAGCCCAGCCGATTTTAGAGTCTCGGACGACTATAACTGTGTCTGTTTCGTGAAAATCTTCTGCAATGATTGGGAGCTTCGATATATGCTGTCGTTCAACGCTGAACCCCAGACCAGTGCCACACATAAGAATATAGAGACACTCATCAAAAGCGCGCAAACTATCAACAGCAGTATAAGCACAATTGTATCCAGCCACATGGTCCTTCTCCAAGGCCTTGCCGGCCGTCATTAAAGCCCTCATCGAGGGCATCACATCCATCCCTACAATAAGGGATTTAAATCGTTCAAAGTGATTGCGATCCAAGCGAGTACTAAAAAAATCGATATAGCGTCCAATGGTCTCCTCCCAGGATTCCCTTCGGTGATGCTCCGGTAGATACCTAGCGTACCTACTCTTATGGATGAACTGTTGATACGGCGTCATATGCATGTCCTAGAGCTCCAGAATCGCCCTCTAAGGCGAAAGAAAAAAAGAGGCAGGGCCTAAAGTAGACCCCGCCTCCGAAAAGTAGTGAATAACAGCTGATATTAGAAGGGTAGGTCGTCGTCCATATCACTGGAACCACTACTCTGGCCTGCTCCCTTTTTCTGTGGCTCTGAGAACCTCATGTTAATTACCGCATTTTCTGCAAGGTAATCAAAGGCCTTCCATACCTTATTATTGTCAGCATCCTCGTTCGGGTTGACCCATGCTGCTACCCGCATGTCTGTCCCATTATAATTACCTGGTCCAGATAGTGCGGGATCTTTAGCCGTTTTTCTCTCGTTAAGAAAGAATCGTCCCTTGTTCGTATTATCAAATGCCTGCTTTCCTGCCATTAGCGCTTCTCCTGCCTCTCGGCTCTTAGTTGTGGACAAAAATTTCGTACATTACAGTACGACCAACATCGCTTGGGTGATCCCTCTCTATGCTCAATGTAAGCTTTCTGTGGGTCAATCAAGTCGTTCAAATAATCCCCTGCCTCTCCTTCAGCATCGAACAGCTTCAATGCGTTCTTACGCCCGTGCTTCATGACCGCCCATTTCTCTTCAGACTGCCACCGCTCTTCAGGACTACAGTAATGCTTTTCCTTGAAGTGCCTGCTTAACTGCTGATCTATATACTTTTTGCGTATAGAAGGTATCCACAGTGGAATATCAACCACTGTCATAGCATGATTAGGATACGCTTCTTTTTCGGATGCTTGCCTAGCATTCCAGTCTCGAGCTACAGCTACAATAGCTAAACCCTTGACCTTCCAAGCATTAGCAATCATAATGTCAGCTAACACATTCAGCTGATACTCCCACGACTTTTTATGACCGTTAACTAAGTTCCAGGCGCTGACCGTTTTAACATCGTATAGTATCTTAGATGACATGTCATAAACGTCAATCTGACCTGTAACTACTTTACCGTCATAATCGTTGTAGAATCGCTTCTCTGTTAGTACATCTGAATTACTCTCGTTAGTGTTCTCCACCACTGAGTGTACTGCGGATCCCCAAATAGACCACACTCGGTCTTTAACGTCTTCGATGAGTTCATTTGAATGTTCGAACCGTAATTGGTTTACTTGGGGACTATCTATCAGTCGTGTTACAGAAATGTCACTAGGACGAGTACCCTTGGAGTAGTTGTTTGTGGTAAGAGTATGGTACAACCAATGCGGATAGTTGTTCTCATTTGTAAACTGACGAGCCATTCATTTCTCCTTTATTTGAAGTGTCTATTATACTAGAATCCGCCACTTCGGTTGAAACCTGAATAGGAATATCCTTATAATATCTACAAAAATGTTCTGCTTTAATCACGACATAGGAGTCTTCGAACTTTGTGTGTCTCTCGTGGAGTACTACGATGGGTATCCTGTGCTCTTTTTCACGATCAGCCTGCCCATAGGCTGAGTGTAACCAATCGGGGAAGGTCTTCCGATGCTTCACTTCAATAGAGAATATCGGATGCTCCACGTCCCTGCGGCTATCACCGTTATTGCCTGTGCGTCTACCTCCAAATAGCTTTGCTACTTCTCGTTCTACGTTCTTCCAATTGTTAGTTCTCATTAAAATGGTATCTCCTGGTCGTACTCCATATCATCCGGCGCTCTAAAGTATACAATAGATGGTGCTGAAATACTATCTGTAAATGCTCCTGTATCAGGTCCTATTTGGTTCCACCACAGCTTGATACGACATGGCTGTCCATACCGTACCTTTACAGCCGATATAAGTCCATCTGATAGCTCTTCCCAAGTGCGGGTATCAGACGAGCTTATAGTCTGAGACCCCCATCCCTCATTTACTTTCTCCTGTTTCTCGATATTACGGTTAACTATAAAAACGTTATCAGCTAGGTTGGTTATGTCTCCAGATCCTACTACGTCGAACTTGTCTGGCTGACTCTTCTCTGAATCCAATTTACGGATGTGATGCACAACGTGTATCATTAAACCTAACTCCATACAGGCTTTCTTTAGGTGGACGATCAGCTCCCTCTGATGCATCCACAGATTGTCGGAAGTTAATCCAATTGATGTGAGATTGTCTATAATTATATGATCTATACCCTGTTTCTTCGCGGCATCCAAAAACGTAAACACATCCTCGAACCGCATGCTTGGCTGGTGCCACACCATAATCCAGTCGTTAAGCCACTGTGCAACTAATGCATGAAACATCTCTGTCGGTTTAGGAACGCCGGTCGCCTGCCTAATGAGATTAGCGTAGACGGTTTCGCACGGCATCTCCTGCGACCAGATGGCAGTTTTCTTACCTTGTACTGCCCAGTGCAGAGCACATTGCTGAAGCGCAACTGATTTCCCATGCGCGTTGATACCAGCCCATACATTAAGAGTCTTCGGTTTGAATCTAAAGTCCGACTCCCAGGGAAGAGTATCCCCGACCATGTTATTTCCGTCTTGTATATATTTCCAGATCTCTTTAAGTAAGTCTTCCGATATGGGTGAGACAAATTCTCCATGTGTTTCCTCAATAGGTTTCATTCGAGCAGGATCTTGCTCGTACATCCATGCTACTTCATCCATTTGATTCTTCCCTTGTTAGAGCTTCCACAGCTTCGAAAATCTCCTCCAGTGTTCGTTTCAGTTCTATGCTGGCAATAGCCATATTACAATGATTTATTTTTGCATTATTGCTGAAGTGATCTAACTTACAAGCTATTGGTCTGTCTTCGTATATACCACAAGTGTAATCTTCTTGCAAGTATTGACAAGACTCTATTTGCTTTGTTTTGCCATTATATCTTTGACAGCATCTACCACATTTTATACATTCCCACGGGTCAGGTATTACAAGATCTTCGGCTGTAGCGAATTTTACATCCATCAGAAATACCTCGTGTCAGATGTTTCACGGTCTGTCGTCGTGCGACCCTCCATAGGTTGTGTCCACCACTGCTGCTTGAGGTAGGTAGCTGGATTCGGCCAGTATTCCACGTCGCGCCACTCTCTATGTAAGCGGTCACGTATGTCCAGAAATATTTGATCCTTGATCTCTTCCAGTCCTTTGTCTTTCCATTCTTTAGTTGCATTAGCCCATATGTAGCTCTGCCAACCGGATGGTGGAGATGGTTTGGGATATTGCTTCAAAAACTCTCCTA
>Ga0209501_10002346_pt1 | contig 19931 bp, 22 predicted proteins | sample ArcticOcean_MG_C_4_FD_187434 | JGI IMG/M metagenome (GOLD analysis project Ga0209501, IMG submission 187434) | Marine microbial communities from western Arctic Ocean - ArcticOcean_MG_CB4_134 (SPAdes) (version 2) | ecosystem: Environmental > Aquatic > Marine > Oceanic | place: Arctic Ocean...
ATCGGTGGTGACATAGGGATTTCCCGTGCCTCCCACGAACAGCACCACGCGCCCCTTCTCCAGATGACGGATCGCTCGACGCCGGATATAGGCCTCCGCGACCTGGGAGACGTTGATCGCGGACATCGTCCGCACTTCTAGTCCTTCGGTCTCCAGCGCGTCTTGCAATGTCAGCCCGTTGATCACCGTGGCCAACATCCCCGCGTAATCCGCGGTGGCCCGGTCCATCCCTGATTCTGACGCGGAACGGCCTCGGAACAGGTTGCCCCCGCCCACGACCAACGCGATCTGGAAGCCTGCGTCGTGGATCACCCGGATCTGTCTTGCCACGAAGCGGAACGCGGCGGGATCGATACCGAAGTCGCTGGACCCCAGCAGCGCTTCGCCGCTGAGTTTGATCAGAACACGTTGGGTGGTTTTCTTGGCCTGCACGCCCGGATGTTACTCGCCCAGGGCATACCGGGTGAAGCGTCGGACCTCGATCCGCTCCCCCGTACTCGTCACCGCTTCGGCGATCAGATCCCGAATCGTCTTGCCCGGATCCTTGATGAAGGGCTGGCTGAGCAAAGCCAGCTCAGCCGGCGTCCCCTCAGCATCGGACGGCACATCTTCCTCCCGGACGGCAAGCGCCCCCATCGATGCAATCTGCATCGCCACATCGTGGGCGAGATCCTTGAACACGTCCGTGCGCGCCACGAAGTCCGTCTCGCAGTTGATCTCCACCAACACGCCAACGCGGCCCCCGTGGATATAGGACTCCACGCGTCCCTCGCTGATCTCGCGGTCGGAGCGCGTCTCAGCCTTTGCGAATCCCTTTTCCCGCAAGACCTCCATCGCCTTCGTGACATCGCCGCCAGCTTCAGTCAGAGCGTTGCGGCAATCCATCACTCCGGCGCCGGTCTGCCCACGCAGGCTCTTGATGTCGTCAACGGAGATGGCCATCAGCCAGATCCTTTCTCGCGCTGCCTGGGTGGAGCGCAGTCGTGTGCAGTTCTCGTTCGCCTGGCTGGGGACGCGGGGACCAAGCGACCCAGCGCCGTGGCGATCGGCTTCTTCGTGGGCGCTATCGAGCGGCCTGCGCCTCTTCCGCGGCGGCGGCTTCGCTCGCTTGATCGGCAGCCTCGGCCTGTCGTTCCATTGAGCCTGAGACCGCTGCGTCCGCGACGGCCGCCGCAATGAGCCGGATCGCGCGCAGCGCATCGTCATTGGACGGGATGGGATAGTCGATCCCGTCGGGATCGGCGTTTGAGTCGCACAAGGCGACGATCGGAATCTTCAGCCGTCGCGCCTCCGCCACGGCGATCTTCTCGCGCGGTACGTCCACGATGAACATCGCGCCAGGCAGACGGTTCAGATCGCGAAGCCCGTCCAAGTACTTCCGCAGGCGATCACCCTTTTGGCGGCGCTTCAGCGCCTCGCGCTTGGTCAACAGCTCCAACTCGCCGCTGGCATCCTGGTGCTCGATTTGCAGCATGTAGTCGATGCGCCGCCGGATCGTCTGGAAGTTCGTCAGCGTGCCGCCCAACCAGCGGTTGATCACGAACGGCATGTTCACACGGCGCGCCTCTTCTTCGACGATGTCCTGCGCCTGCTTCTTCGTGCCCACGAACAGCACTTCATTGCCTGCGGCGGTCGTCTCGGAGATGAATGCGAGCGCCTGTTGCAGCCGGGGCAGCGTCTGGCCCAGGTCCAAGATGTGAATGCCGTTGCGGGATCCGTAGATGAACCGTTTCATCTTGGGATTCCAGCGCCGGGTTTGATGCCCAAAGTGGCACCCGGCCTCTAACAGGTCACGCATCGATATAGGATCAGCCATGGAGCTCCTGAAGTGACGGCCTGGGCGGGACGACCGCGGGGCAGTCTGAACTCGCACCCTTGGCTCTTGGTGGAGGTCACGTGGAGTGGACAACCGTCACACTCAACGGACCGGAGAAGCGGGGCTATCGTCCAACCGCGCCTGCCAAAGGTGGGACCGCAAGTATATGGCCGCCGCAGATTGACGAGCAACGAACCGGCTCCCCGAACCGCGCCCTCTTGTGGTCTGCGCTGCACCCCGAGTGTCTCTTCTGGCGTCCTCAAGACAGGGTCTGTAACCGTCTGCCGTGTTCCGGGTGGCGAGGGACCGTGCTTTCCAATATCGTGAACGTTCAACTGTTCCTTTCATTATGCGGATTGTGGAGCGAGACGCGTGCCTCGATATCACTACGAATGCACCAAGTGTGCGCACTCCTACCAGTTAATCGAGGGCTGGGACGCCAAGCCCCAGAGGCGCTGCCCTGAGTGTCGTGGCAAGGCCATCCGCATTCCCAAGGCCCCGGTCATCATCTTCAAGGGCAAGGGCTTCTACGCCTCCGACAACCGCAGCTCCTCCTTCAAGAACCGCCGTGACGAAGAAGAAGGCCGTTCCTCTGACGGTGGTGCTTCCGACGGCGACTCCTCAGACGGTGACGGCTCTTCGAGCGAGAGTTCCTCTTCCAACGGGAGCGAGAGCAGCGACTCCGACGCTGCCTCCAGCGGTGGTGCCTCCAAGGACAAGAGCTCCAGCTCCTCCGGCAAAAAATCGGAATCGCAGCCTGGCGACTAGCCGCCCCTGGTAACTCAGATGCGAGTTGTCCTCCAACGCGTCACGAGTGCGTCGGTCAGGGTCGATCAGTCGATCGTCGGCGCTATCGATAGCGGCTTTGTGGCGCTCGTCGGTATCGCCGACGGCGACACCCCTGCCCACGTCGATGTCATGGCCGCCAAGGTCGCGGGACTCCGCGTCTTCGACGATGCTGACGGCAAGTTCAACTTCGCTGTTGCCGACGTTTCCGGCTCCGTGCTCGTCATCAGCCAGTTCACCCTGATCGCGGAGTTGCGGCGTGGCCGACGACCCTCGTTCAACGCAGCGGCGGCGCCAGAGATCGCGGAGCCGCTCGTTCAGCGCTTTGCCGATCAGTTGCAGGCGGCGGAGATTCCTGTCGCCTCCGGCCAGTTCGGTGCGCACATGCTCGTCGACATCGTCAACGACGGTCCCGTCACCATCGTCATCGACTCCGCCGACCTTGAGAAGCCGCGCCGCTCGAGCTAGCGCCGCGAGCCCCTGCCCGGAGCCTGCTAGCGATCCGACTGCAGCGTCTCTGGCACCACGTTGAGCGAAATGTCGAGCGCCGGAGCGGAGTGTGTCAGCGCGCCCAGCGAGATGAAATCGACGTCTGTCTCGGCGACGGCCCGGATCGTTTCGGTGGTGATGCCGCCGCTGGCCTCCGTCGTCACGCCCTTCGCCTTGGCGACGGCCGCCGCCTGGGTCAGATCGGCGACCGAGAAATTGTCCAGCAGCACAGCGCGCGCGCCGGCCTCGATCGCCTCATCCAGCTCGGCCGGACTCATCACCTCAATCTCCACCGCCGTACCCGGCCCCGCCGCCGCCAGCGCCGCTTTCACCGCATCTCCCAACGACCCACCCCGCGCCCGCACCGCCGCGATGTGATTGTCCTTGACCAGGATTCCGCTGCTGAGATTGAAGCGGTGATTCTGGCCGCCGCCCACGCGCACGGCGTAGCGTTCCGCCACGCGCAGTCCCGGCGTCGTCTTTCGCGTGTCCAAGATCCGGGCGCGGGTCTGTTTTACGGCATCGACTGCTTCCGCCGTCATCGTTGCCACTCCGGAAAGTCGCTGCAGGAAGTTCAGCGCGATCCGCTCGCCGCGCAAGATGGCGTGCAGCGGTCCCGCCACGTGCGCGAGCGTCGCCCCCTCCGCGACCGCGGTCCCATCCGTGCACGCCGCCATCCACTGCACACGAGGCTCCACGACGTAGTACACCTCCTGCGCGAAGTTCAGCCCGCAGACGATGCCGGATTGCTTGGCGGTCATCACCCCCCGGCCGAGTTGGTCGCTGTCCACCGTCGCGTTGGTCGTCAGATCTTGATTCGCGCCGTCTTCCTCCAGCGCCATCTGCACGAGTTGGCGAATCGTGACACGGTCGAGGGCAGCGAAGTCTGAGGGGGGCACGGCGTGCCTTTCTGCCTGGTGGAGCTAGCCGGCTTTCACGAACGAGAGATGTCGCTTCCAGTCCGGAACGGCCGTCGGGAAGTCCGACCGGTAGTGTGCCCCACGGCTCTCTTCCCGCCGCAGCGCCGCCTCCACGATCAGCCGCCCGAAGCAGGCCATGTTCGACAACGACGCCGGACTATCCGATCCCGCGTCCGCCAATCCATCCAGAACGGCGCGTGCGTTCAGCAGTCCGCTGCGCTCCCGCACGATCCCGGCCTCTCGCCACAGCAGTTGCTGCAGCGACTCTTCATCGCTTGGCGCCACGTCGTCCGGAATGGCTAGCTCGATCACATCGTGCGGCAGATGGGCCGCTTCGTCCGATCGTCGAGAAGCCTCCACGGCCCGCTGGGCGAAGACCACCGTCTCCAGCAACGAGTTGCTCGCCAGCCGGTTCGCGCCGTGCACGCCGGAACTGGTCACCTCGCCGCAAGCCAAGAGGCCAGGCAGCGTCGTGCGGCCCCAAGCGTCCGTGTAGACGCCGCCCATCATGTAGTGCGCCGCCGGCGCAACCGGCACCGCATCCTGGGTAATGTCCAGCTCGTATTGCAAGCAGTACTGGTAGATCCCGGGGAACCGCGTTGCCACGAACTCCGCGTCGAGATGCGAGATATCTAGCTCCACGTGGTCGGTGTCGTGGTCACGCATCTCGGTCGCGATCGCCCGCGACACCACGTCGCGCCGTGCCAGATCGCCTTGTGCGTCGTACCGGGCCATGAACTGCTCGCCCGCGGTGTTGCGCAGGATCGCCCCTTCGCCTCGCATCGCCTCGCTGAGCAGGAATGTCGGCGCACCGGGCAGGCGCAGCGCCGTGGGGTGGAACTGCACGAATTCCATGTCGCGTACCATCGCCCCGGCGCGATACGCCAGCGCCACGCCATCCCCCGTCGCCACTTCCGGATTCGTCGTCAATGTGTAGAGTTGCCCGGCGCCGCCAGTTGCCAGGATTGTCCATCGGGCAGCCAGCTCGATCCGGTCGTCGCCCGATGTCGTCACACACCCCACCACTCGGCCGTTCTGCTGCAACAGCTCGGTCGCCGTGTGACCGTCGAAAACTTTGACACCCGCCTCCCGCACCCGATCCACCATGACCGTCTCGATCGCGTCGCCGGTCCGGTCGCCCCCCGCGTGCAGGATGCGCGCCCGCGAGTGCGCCCCCTCCAACCCCAACGCCACCGCGCCCTGATGGGCGTCCCAGGGCACCCCCAACTCCGACAAGCGCCGGATCCGGTCCGCTGCTTCGCGCACCATGACCTCCACCGCGTCTCCGTCGCAGAGTCCCGCGCCGGCCGCGAGTGTGTCATCCAAATGCGACTGCACGGAGTCACCGCCACCGATCGCTGCCGCGATCCCGCCCTGCGCGTACTTTGTGTTCGACTCGTCGATCGCGCCCTTGGTCACCAGGCCCACGCTGCCCTGGCGCGAGGCCAACAGCGCCGCGTACAGTCCCGCGATGCCCGATCCGAGGACGAGATAGTCGTACTGCTTCATCTGCCTCGTGCTCTGGTCCCTGTGAGTCGTCGCGAATCCCGGCAAAGCGTCGTGCCTATGTGATCTCGAGCATCCGCTCCAGCGCCACCATCGCCCACTCCCGCGTCTCGTCGTCCACTTTGATCTGGTTCACCACGCGCCCCTCCACCAACGACTCCGTCACCCAAGCCAAATAGGCGGGATGGATTCGGTACATCGTTGCGCAGGGGCAGACGATCGGATCGAGGCAGAACACGGTCTTGCCCTCGTCCTTGAACTCCTCGTGCAGGCGGTGCACCAAGTTAATCTCGGTTCCCACCGCGTAGGTGCCGGGCTCGCCGTTGCGGATGTAGTCGATGATGAAGCTCGTCGATCCGTCGGCGTCCGCCGCATCTACCACCGGCTCCGGCGACTCCGGATGCACCACCACCTTGCAGCCCGGATGCTCCGCCCGCGCCTTGGTGATCTGCTCGGTCTTGAAGCGCACGTGGACGGAGCAGTGGCCCTGCCAGAGCAACACCTTGCTCGCTTCGACCGTCTCCGGGCTCAGCCCACCCAAAGGCTTGCGTGGGTTCCACACCGCCGTCTCCGACCGCACATCCACGCCCAGCTTCTTCGCGGTGTTTCGGCCCAGGTGTTGGTCGGGGAAGAAGAAGACCTTCTCGCCCCGCTCGAAGGCCCACCTCAGAACCGCCTCCGCATTGCTTGACGTGCAGACCGCTCCGCCGTTCTTGCCCACGAAGGCCTTCAGGTCGGCCGCGGAGTTCATGTACGTGACCGGAATCACGCTCTCCGCCGACACGATCTCTGTCAGCTCGTCCCAACCCATGTAGACGTCGTCCGGGTTCGCCATGTCCGCCATCGAGCAGCCCGCCGCCAGGTTCGGCAGCATCACGATCTGCTCCGGCTTGGTCAGAATGTCCGCGCTCTCCGCCATGAAGTGCACCCCGCAGAACAGGATGAACTCCGCATCCGCTCGCCGCGCCGCTTCGCGCGAGAGCCCGAACGAATCGCCACTGAAGTCGGCGAATTGGATCACGTCATCGCGCTGGTAGTGGTGGCCCAGGATGACCAGACGGGAACCGAGGGTGCCCCGCGCCTTCGCGATACGCTCCACCAACTCCGCCGGACTCATTTGCAGGTAGCGTTCCGGGATGTCCGGCTGCCACTGATTTAGGTGTGGCTCCTGCTGCAAGGGAATCGTCGCGATTCCGGGATCGCATTCCGTGTCCGGTAGGTTGGGGGGCAGACGTTCAGGCTCGTAGGTCGTTGGGCTGATGATGATTCCGGGCGTTGTCATGGGATCCCCAATCGCGGTTCGGCCGTCTGGGTGGCCTGGAGGACAGCAGACTTAGTGTCAGAGAGACACTAAGTCCAGCTCCCACATTCTCCTGAATTACGTGAGTAAGTGTCAAGTCGACACTTACTCACCGCTGTGACTCCCTGACCACGACTCGACATAACTCTGTCGATCCTGATGGCACCCCGCGTCGCTCTGCTGAACAGGCCTCCGGCCTCTCACCAACCGCGATGGACGAAAGGACCAACAATGACGACCGGTGAAGAACTCCAAGCAGCAATCGAAGGCATGGCCCAGTCACTCGAATTGGCAGCCGACGGCGCGGCCGACGCGATCGGCGACGCGCCGCAGGGAGAAGGGGAGTGGAGCCCCAAGCAAGTCCTGATGCATGTGCTTGGACCCGAAGGCGCGACCTATCAGCAACTCATCCAGTCCTTCATCGAGTCTGACAACCCGGCAATGGAGGGCGCCCCGGGCACGCTCCACACCTCGCCCGATCGTGAAGCGGCGACTTTCTCCGATCTGCTCACCCAGGCCGTTGAGGATCATCGGAGCCTCGCGACCTACGTCGGCGGCCTTAGTGACGATCAATTGAACAAGGTTGTCGACGCCCCGGTCTTCGCCGCGACCCCCTGGGGCGCGAAGCCCACCGTCGCCCAGATCGTGGAGTTCCTTGGCGACTGGCACGTCCGCGACCACACAGCCTCGATCAAGATGGCGACCCTGACGAGCAAGTCGATGGCGCGCGTCACGGCCTAGTCCGGCGAGCGGCGATCCAGTAGCGCTTGCAAGCGTTGCTGGATCGCTGGCCAATCGTCGTCCGTGATCGAGTAGTAGACGCTATCCCGACGCCCACCATCGCGGAGGCGGTAGTGCTTGCGGAATACACCTTCGCGCACGGCCCCGATTCGCTCGATTGCCCGCTGCGACGCGTCATTCCGGGTGTCGGTTTTCAGCGCCACCCGCACACAGCCCAACGCGTCGAAGGCGTGGCGCAACAGCAACCACTTACACTCGGTGTTGACAGCGCTGCGTTGCTGCGCGACGCCATACCAAGTCCAGCCGATCTCCAAGCTGTCGTGATACCGATCGATGTCCAAGTACCGCGTCGACCCCACGGCCGTACCCGATTCCAGATCAATGACGGCGAACGGGATCTCCGCTTCGGCCTCTAGGCCCTCCCGTGCCAGCTCGATCAATCGCTCGACGGTCTCAACCGATTCAGGCATCGCGACCGGCAGGTAGCGCCAAATGGTTGGTTCGCGAGCCGCAGCGAGTAGATCGGCGGCGTGACGAAGCTCCAGCGGCTCAAGCCGTACGACTGTCCCTGTCAGCGTGACCGGCTGCGGATCGATCATCCTGGTTCCCTCAACGCCTTGGCTCCCTCAAGATCTGGGCTTCCTCAAGATCCGGGCTCCCTCCACATGAGAGTGAACGACGGACCGTCGGGCAACTGAAACTCCTCGCGGACCTGGAAGCCATGCCGCTCGTAGAAGGGGATGTTGTGCTGTTTGGTCGACTCCAGCGCCGCCGGGACCGCTTCCGCGTCGCACAGATCCAACACGGGCCGCAGCAGTGCGGAGCCGATCCCCGCGCCCTGCACCTTCGGATCGACCCCAATGTTCGACAGGTAGTAGTGCGGCCGATCCTCGTGCAACGCCTCCGCGCCTGCCAAGGCGCGGTTCACACGGTGTACCCGTGGCCATCCGATGTAGCGCATTTTGGCCAGGAAGAGCTGCAGCCCCGCTCGACGTCCAGGCTCCGCGCTGGGCAGATCCCAGAGCGCCGCCCCGCTGCCGTCGTCGGTCACGTACGCGCCACCGACGGGCTGGTGTCGAAACAGAAACTGTGCCGCGAAGTACCGCCGCAAGTTCGCGATGCGTCCGTCTCCGGACTTCACGATCCAATTGATCACCGGGTCGTCATCGAAGGCAGCCGTCAGCACCCCCGTCACTTGCGCGAGGTCGGCGCGCGTCGCCGGGCGGATTAACGCACCTCGGGCCCGCGGTAGTTCGCTCATTCGACCGGGCTGCGCCAGAACAGTTGCAGCGTCGGTCCGCCCGGCAGTGCCGCTGCGTCCTTCAATTCGAAGCGATGTCGCGTGTACGTCTCCAGGACGCTCTCCTCTGCGCTCTCCGCATAGATGGGCATCCCAGCCTCGTCCGCTCGCTCCGTCACGGCACGAAGCAGCCCATCGACTATCGCTTTCCCTTCCAGTTCCCCAACTTCCGCCGACGCGCCCACTTGGTACAGGTAGAAGTGCGGCGTGCGCGGATGGATGTAGTTGAGAAATCCGCCGGCCTGCCCCGCGCGCCACAAGCCGCGCAGGCGCGTAATCCGGATCGTCTGACGCATCGCGCGCAGCGAGTCGCGCAGCCCGTATCCCGTCTTCCCTGCCGGCGGCGCGACGAACGCCGCCCCCACGATCGCATCGCCCTGTTCGGCGACCCATGATGCCCCCGCTGGGAGGTAGTACCGCTGTCCGAACTCCCGCAGCAAACGACGAACCGCCTCACCACGCTGCTTGTCCGGGCGTACCAGGTACCGGATCAGGACATTTTCTTCGAGCGCCCCGCCTAAGACACTCACGACCTCCTCCAGGTCAGCCATCGTCGCCCGCCGCACAGTCACTTCGCTCACGGCGCTAACTCACCCGCTCCCGCCACATGCTCCACAGCAACGGGCCGCCGTGGGGGATCTGCAGCGCTTCGACCACTTGGTACCCGAATCGCTCATACAACGGCAGGTTCCGCTCGTTGCTGTTCAGCAAATACGATGGCATTCGCTCCGCGTCGATCCGCGGCATCATCTCCTCCAGCAAGGCCGACCCGAACCCCTGTCCCTGCGACGTCGGGTCCACGCCCACCGACCCGAGGTAGTAGTGCGGCTCCTTGGGGTGTCTGCGTTCAGTGGCCGCAAACGCCCGCAGGTCTTGAATCGAACGCAGCGGACCTGACGCCAAGAACCAGGCCGGCAAGTTGCGCAGCACCGTCAACGGGTTCAACGATTCCTTCACACTGGGCGGCATCCAAGTCGTGGCCGCCTGCTCGTTCTCGGCCAGAAAGACGAGCCCCTGCTGCAAGAACGTATTGGCCTCCATCTCGAAGATCCGCCGCAGCGCCCCTTCCCGGCGGCTCGCGTGCGGGAAGACCCAGCGCATCAGCGGGTCGTCGTAGAAGGCGGCGGTCAAGATCCGCACCACGGCCTCGCGGTCGCTGGATGTCGCCCTGCGCACGCGCCGAAGGTCGACGGCATCGGAGTCAGTCATGCGTCTCCGTCCCCATCGTTCCATCTCGAATCTGTGTAGCGCAAACGACTCGTTCGTCGTGGACGAACATTCGCCAGGTCCGAACTCTCGCGAGGCCTAAGCTGCCTCCTCGCGTATCCTGGAAACACTATGACGGTCCCACCGGCTAAACGCGCGGCTCACCGGAACCCCGGTCGGACTGTTCTTTTCGCCGGACTGGCCGTCGTCACCGTCGTTGCGCTTCTTGCCGCGGGTACGGCCTTCGCCTGGCCCTCAGCGGACCCAAGCAACCCCACATCGATTGTCGTGCGCGCTTTCTCAATCCCCACGGCGGGAGGCGAACCACTCCAGATCGCGGAGGGAAAGTTCTGGCTCGTCAACCTGCTCCCCGGGGAGGGGCAGGTTCGCTCCAATCACCAACCAGAAAGCGTCGTCACCCCAGTCGGCGGAATCAGTCCCGGCGGGCTCCTCGCCCTCTCCTGGCGCGACCCCCATCTCGGCTGCACGGTCCCCTGGAAGTCGAACTTCAACTTCGGAGGCGAACAGGGCTGGTTCCGCAACCCTTGCCATGGTGAGACCTACTCGAAGGCCGGAATTTCCGTCTTCGGCCCCAGCCCCCGCTCCCTCGACACCATGCGGATTCGGCTCAATGACGATGGCTCCATCGCCGTCTTCTTTGACCAGCTGACCCTAGGCGATCTCTACAACCCCCACCGCGCCGTCCCCTACGATCGGCCCGACTCATGACCTCCCTCGGCGATGCACATCCGCGTGACCCGTCCACTCGAGACACCAGTCTCCTAGCACCCGCTCCCTCACGACGTGGGCTCTTGGCGTTCGTGGCCCTGTTCCTACTCGGCGCGGTCGCGCTGATCGTGGCCTTGCTGCTCTTCGCCTGGCCGTCAGGCGCTAGCTTCACGCCCGACCTCTTCACGATCGACGCTGTCGACGTCCCCCAGCCCGGCGAGGATCCAATCCTCATCGACGAGGGGCGCTTCTTCCTCGTGCATCTCGCGGCGGGCGAAGGGACCCATGGCGGCTTCGGCGACGCCGGGTTCTCCGGCCTCATCGCCCTCTCCGCACTGGATCCCCGCAGTGTCGCTATCGCGCGCCAATCGAACTCCGGTGTCTTGGTCAGAGACGACATCCCGTGGCGCCCGGACATGCGCTTCGAAGGCCGCACCGGTTGGTTCCGCGATCCCCGGGGCGGGTCCACCTATACGAAGGCGGGCGTCCGCGTCTTTGGGCCCTCGCCGCACGGCATGACCACCTTCGCCGTCGCCGTCCGCAACGATGGCTCAGTCATCGTCGACCGGAGCAAGCCGACCCCCGGCAGCGACACGAATCCCCGTCGCACTGTCCCCTACTCAGCGCCCTAGCGCCCGGGAGTTAGAACTCCACCGGCTGGCGTGCGGCGAACCGGTACAGCCGTGCTGGACGATGGCGGCCCATTGTCGCGGTCTGCTTCGTCTCCACCAGCAAATCCGACGCCAGCATCCGCCGCCGGAAGTTTCGCTTGTCCAGGCGTCGGCCCAGGATGCTCTCGTAGACGCTCTGCAGGTCGGTCAGCGAAAAGAAGGCAGGCAGCAGGCTGTACGCCGCGTTCGTGTACTGCAGTTTGTTGATGATGCGTTGCCGCGCTACATCGAGTACCCGCTCATTGTGCAGGGCCAAGACCGGCAGATCGCCCATACCAAACCAGTCCGGCTGCCAGGCTGTCCGTTCTGGCAGCCGCACCCGGTCATGGTCGACCAACGCGAAGTACACCACCGCCACCGACCCTCTAGAGGTTTGGTCGTCCAGGTCTCCGAACGTGTAGAGCTGCTCGAGGAACACGTCGGTGACGCCCGTCTCCTCGGCCAGCTTCCGCGTCGCCGCGTGGTCTAATGACTCATCTGGCTGGAGCCCCCCGCCGGGGATCGCCCACTTCCCCTCGTCTGGTGCCGCCGACCGCTGGATCAGCAGCACCTGAAACTCGCCCTCCACCACTGTGAAGATCCCCACCAACACCGCGACGATCGGCGGTATCTCGATGGGTGGGTTCGTTGCAGTCGTCGAATTGGGCATGGTGGCCATCGTCGCGCTCGCAGCGCAGGGCTGGCTAGTGCGCCAACCCTGCTGACACCGGAGTGGCTTGCGGCACCACCTCGCCCCGCAGCGACCAGGGATGCGTGTGCGTGATCCGGACATCCACGAGGTCACCCATGCCATGCGCACCGGATGCGGCGTCGAAGTGCACGAGCTTCGCCGTGCGTGTGCGTCCTGTTACCTGCTCGACACCCGCCTCGCGACCCGGCTTCATCCCCTCCACCAGGACCGGCAGTGTGCGGCCCCAGAGCTCGTGATTGATCGCAAACGCGATCGCCTTCTGCATCGCCTCGATCGCGTGCAGCCGCTCCATTTTCACCGCCTGGGGCACGTCGTCCGGCTGGCGTTTGGCGGCGAAGGTCCCGGCCCGGGTGCTGTAGGCCGCGACGTGAACCTTGTCGAAGCGCAACTCCTCTAACAGCCGCAGGGTGTTTTGGAACTGCGCCTCGGTTTCGCCGGGGAATCCGACAATGACGTCCGTGCTGATCCCCACCTCCGGCATCAGCTGGCGGATCTTCTCCACGCGGCTGACGAACTCAGACACGGTGTACCCGCGCCGCATCGCCGCCAGCGTTGCATCGTCCCCGGCCTGTACCGGCAAAGAGAACGACTCGCAGACCTTGGGTAGCGCGGCCATCCCCTCCAAGATCCGATCCGTCATATCCGGTGGGTACGACGTCAGTTGCCGGATTCGCGAGAGTCCCTCGATGTCGTGGATCGCCTGCATCAGATCGAATAAATCAGCATGCTCGGTCCCTGCCACAACCGCCGGTTGGTCCTTGCCGTAGGCCTCCACGGTCTGCCCCAGCAGCGTCACCTGATGTACGCCCCTAGCGACATGCGCCTCCACCTCTCGCCGCACCTCGGCGATTGGCCGGCTCCGTTCCCGGCCCCGGCGCAGCGGCACAATGCAGTAGGTGCAGAACTTGTCGCACCCTTCGATCACGGGCACGTAGGCAAACGCGCTCCCCGCCTTGCTCTCTGAATCGCCGTCCGGGAAGACGGACGGCCAGAACTCGCCGCCGGTGTCGTCGTCGGGCATGTCCAGAACTGAGATCACCTTGTCGAACTGTTGCGGCTGCGCGAACACGTCGACGAACGGGAAGCGCGCCTCCAGCTCGTCGGTGCGCGGGCCCACCGTGCACCCCATCACCGCCACCCGCAGGTCGGGGTTCTTCTCGCGCAGGAACTTGATCGATTCCAGCTTGTTCGCGGCTTTGTCCTCGGCCTGTTGCCGCACGGCGCAGGTGTTGAGCACGATGAAGTCAGCGTGATCGGCGGCGTCGGTCGGTTCCCAGCCCAGCCGGCGCAGGCCCGCCGCCAACTTGCCGCTGTCCGCGACGTTGACCTGACAGCCCACCGTCCAGATGTAGTAAGTGCTCATCCTTGTTGCCTGTCAGTCTCTGCCGGAGCAGCTGCTCTTACGTCCGCGGCACGCGGCTTCGCCGCTCCGGCTAACAGAGCGGCCACCGCGCTTTGGAGTGGTTCAGTGGCGGAGGGTGAGGGATTCGAACCCTCGATCGGGTTACCCCGAAACCCGCTTAGCAGGCGGGCGCACTAGGCCACTATGCGAACCCTCCACGCTAAGACTAGCAATGCTCCCCCGGCACGGTCGATTCTCCGTGCATCTCTCACGGTTGCTCCCGCGTATCCACGATGGACCTCGGTATGGTGTTGGGGGCCGCGCACTGCCGGATTGCGACGACGGAGTGCTGCGCAACGGCAACTCGCGCATATCCTGAGTACGATCGCCCAGTACGCTCCCCCGCGAAGGTGAGGACCCCTCCATGCCACTCCGCTCGCCCGTTCCCACACGACTACGAGTTCCGCGCTGGGCCGCGCTGGCCACGCTGTTGCTCGTTCTCGGGGTGATCGCGGCGGCTTGTAGTAGCGCTGGCGGTGGCGTCGAAACGGAGGAATTCCAACTCGAAGCCAACGATGGCTACATCTTCCCCGCCGAGTTCACCCAGGACACCATCGACGAACTCCAAACCTGGGTCCTCCTCGGCCACCAATTCACCGGCAACCTCCGCGACTGGGATTCCCTGCGTGATGACTTGGTCGTTGCCGGATTCGCCGTCCTCACGTGGGACTTCCGCTGCCACGGGGTTGCTGAGGACAGCTGCGAAACCGATACCAAGGGCGAGTCGGTTCTCAACATTTGGCGAGAGTGGAACGCCGCCCTCGATTGGGCTATCGAGCAGGGCGCCGGCACCATCTATGGCATGGGTGCGAGCATGGGTGGCACCAGCCTCATGCAGGTCGCGGCCGACCGGCCGGAGATCCAGGCTGCTGCTGCCGTCTCTAGCCCCAACCGCTTCAAGGGACTCGATGCCCTCGAGAATTTCGACCGCGTGACCGTCCCCAAGCTCTTCATCGCCGGTAACTTCGACATGGCTGCGCCGGACTTTTCGCGGCGCTACCAAGCCGCCGCTGTGCCACCCTCCCGCCTCGTCATCCTCGAGACCGAACTACACGGCACGACGCTCGTCCAGAGCCCCACCTTCGGCTCCCAGGTCCGCCGGCGCCTCGTCGATTTCGCCCTCGACCCGGCCGATCAAGCCGCTCTCGCCTCCATCGACCCAGGCCCCGTGGAGGAAGAGCCGGAGCAGGCAGAGGCCGAGCCGCAGCAAGCGATAGGCGAAGTGGCTCCGGACCAGCAGTCTCCCGCAGAGCAGCCCACTACTGACGAGTCCACCGATCCGCTGGACGCCGCGCAACAGACCGAGCCCAGCGCATCAGCGACGGCACAAGACACCGCTCCTCCGGAGGACCAAAGCGCCCGCCCGCCGATCGTCAAAGGCGACCCGGAAACCGTCACCCTCCGCACCGACGACGGCCTCCTCCTCACCGCCACCCTGCTTCCTGCCGGAGATATTTGGGTGCTCCTCGCCCATCAGCTCCGCGACTCCCGCGACGGCTGGGGCGCTCTTGATGACCAGCTCCACGACGATGGCTACTCCATCCTTGCCTGGGACTTCCGCGACCACGGCGACTCACCCAACGGCTCGCTCGAGCAGATCTCGCTCGACTGGCTTGCGGCCATCGACTTCGCCCAGGACAACGGGGCCGCAAAGATCTACGGCGTCGGCGCCAGCATGGGCGGCACCAGTCTCCTCGTCGTCGCTGCGGACGACCCGCGCGTCGACGGCGTCGTCACCATCTCTGCTCCCGCCATCTTCTTCGGCTTCGATGGCGCCGTTGGGGCCGCTGCTCTAAACGTTCCGCTTCTGATTATCGCTGGCATCAACGACTCCGAAGCCCGTGCCGGGGCCGATGTCATCCGTCGCGCCGCGGACAGCGCGGGCGTCGAATGGGAGCTGGTCATTTATGTCACCGGGCTCCACGGCAACAGCCTCGTCCGTGACGGGAATATCGGTCGTGAGGTCTATCGCGAACTCATCGAACTGCTGCCGAATCCGGATGGGGCTGCCTAGCCTCTGGGTCCCGGACTCGTCGGGTAGGATCGCCTGACTGATGCGCACTAGTGACGCGCACTGCGCACTGCTGGCGCGCCACTGAAGGGCTGAGCCGTGTCCCTTGGCTACCAGGCGTCCTACGAGTTCGAAGCCGAGATCGTCATCGAACGACCTGGTGACGCCGTCTGGTCGTTCCTCAGCGACCATCGCAACATCCCCACCTGGCGAGACGCCGCACGATCCGTCGAGCTCGTCTTCGGTGAGTCCCTAACCGTGGGAGCGCGCTACGAATACGAGATGCATGACCGGGTCCACGGTCTCTTGGGAAACCGCCGTGTTCCTCTGCAACTCATGCAGGTCTCGCCCGGAAGCTGTTTCACCTCGCAGACCTTGGGTGGCCCTGCCGACATTGAAGAGGAAACGAGCATCAGCCGCTTGGGTCCTGCGCAGACACGGGTCACGCTCCAAGGGTTGGTGCGGCTCTCTCGCTGGCGCGCCACGCTCGCGTTCCTCATCCCGCCCCTGAGACACTCCCGCCAACGAGTTCCGCTTCGGGACCTCGCAGCCCTGAAAGACGCAATCGAGCGCTCTGTCCCCCGTCCCCTGACGGCCCACGCCAGCTCCGCGGACCAGGACATTTGATGCCTGGCCGCACGATCGAAGTCACGGCCCGGATCCTCGTCGATCAGCCCATCGAGGACCTCTACGACTTTGTCTCCAACCCCACCCGACGCGTCATGTGGCTCCCCGGCACCATCGCCGTTGACCTGGTGGGCGGTGAGCCCGGCGTTGTCGGCGCCATGTGGCGGCGCAGCGTCCGGCAGGGCACCCAGGAGGCGCCCCACCGTCTCTCCCTTGTCGAAGCCCTGCCCGACCAATTGCTCACCTATCGCTCGGAGAGCGAGCGCTTCACCAACTCCATCCTCCGCCGCTACGAATTCGCCGTGGAGAGTGAAGACCAGACTTGGCTCGTCCTGCGCGCCCAAACCGACATCCAAGGCGCTCGTCTCTTCGTCTTACCACTGCACCGTTGGCTTGCCGAGCGAGCCGCGGGCCGCCACCTCGACCAATTGCGCTCAGCTCAGGAGTCCGCCCCAAGCGGCTAAGGAGACCCGGTGCCCCTTCTCACGATCGGCTATGCAGGCAGAGAACTCGAAGGCTTCCTCGAAACCTTGGCTCAAGCCGATGTAACGGACCTGGTGGACGTTCGCTACACGGCGATCAGCCACAAAAAGGGTTTCTCCAAGACTGCCCTGGGCAATGCCGTGAGCAACGCCGGGATGCGCTATCACCACCTGCGGTCTGTCGGGGTGCCGAAGGATCTTTGGAAACAGCTGCAGACCGCGGAGGGCTTCGCCGCGTTCGGCCAACGCTATCTAAAGGTCCTCGACGATCGCACCACCGAGCTCGCGGAGATCGTTGCTCTTGCCCGAGCGGGGCGTTGTTGCTTGCTCTGCGTCGAACCGGAGGTCGCTCGATGTCACCGAGGACTGCTCGCGCAGAGACTTGAGGTCGAACTCGGCACGGAGACCAAGCATCTCTGACTCTGAGTCAGTCAGCGGCCTTTGATTTGATCGAGACGTCTATTTGATCAGCTTCTTCTGGCGCAGCAGCTTCTCCATCGTCACACCGATGCGTGCAGGGCTCCGGCTAATCACCGCGCCCGCGTCCGACAGCGCCTTGATCTTGGCCGCCGCCGTGCCGCTCTTCCCCTCGATGATTGCCCCTGCGTGCCCCATGCGACGGCCGGAAGGTGCACTGGCCCCGGCGATGAACGCCACCACCGGCTTCTTCATGTGCCGCTTGATGTACGCCGCCGACGCCTGCTCCGCCGTTCCGCCGATCTCGCCGATCAGCACCACGGCGTCGGTGCCCTTGTCCTCGTTGAACATCTCCAGCGCTTCCACCTGCGACGTCCCAATGATCGGATCGCCGCCCACCCCCAAGCATGTCGACTGGCCCAGCCCCACTCGGGTTAACTGATCGACGGCCTCGTACACTAGCGTCCCCGACCGCGATACCACGCCCACGCGCCCCGGTTTGAAGACCGCCGTCGGCATGATTCCCACCCGGCAGTTCGCGGCGGGCGTGATGATGCCGGGGCAGTTCGGGCCAATCAGGCGGCTCTTACTGTCGGCCAACGCCGCCTTGACGCGCACCATGTCGTGAACCGGCACGTTCTCCGTGATGCAGATCACCAGCGGCACTTCCGACGCCAGGTTCTCCATGATCGCGTCCGCCGCCCCCGGCGCTGGCACGAAGATGATCGAGACGTTCGGCTTTGCCCGCCGCACTGCCTCCGCCACGGTGTCGTACACGGGGAAGCCCTCAAACTTGTCGCCCCCCCGGAACGACGGGTGCACCCCGGCGACCACGTTCGTGTCGTACTCCAACGACCGTTTGATCTGGTTCTGCCCTTCGCCCCCCAAGCCCTGCACCATCACCCGCGTATTCTTGTTGACCAGGATGCTCATCTGTCTCTCTCCGTCCGGCTCACTGCGTATTCTTCGGCCTTCAGTCCCAGGGCTCAGCGCTTGCGCTAGCCCTTCGCCGCTTTGACGGCTTTGCGCGCCGCCGAGCCCAAGTCGTCGGCGGTGATGAATTCCATCCCGGACTCATCCAGCAGCTTCAACCCCTCCGCCAGGTTCGACCCGTTCAGCCGCAGCACCACCGGATGCTTGATCTTCAACCGGCGCACCCCTTCAATCACCCCCGCCGCCACGATGTCGACTCGCGCCATACCGCCAAAGATGTTCACCAGGATCGCGCTCACATCCTTGTCCATGTTGATGATCCGCAGCGCGTCCACCACGCGCTCCACCTGGTTGACCGTGCCAATGTCCAAGAAATTCGCCGGCGCCCCGCCAGCCTGCGTGATCGTATCGAGCGTCGCCATCGCCAATCCGGCACCATTGACCATGCAGCCAATATTGCCGTCCAGCTTGATGTAGGACCCAATCCCGGCCTCTTCCGCGATGATGTCCATCGCGTCCTCTTCCGACTTGTCGCGCAGCTCCGCATGGGACTGCCGGAACGCGGCACTGTCGTCGAACGTCACCTTCGCATCCGCGGCGATCACGCGGTTCGCGCTGGTGATCACGAACGGATTCACTTCCACCATCGTCGCGTCGCTCTTCAGGAACGCGTCGTAGAGGCCGGAGAAGAACGCCCCAGCCTGCAGGATCGTGGCGTGCGGCATCTTCATCGTCTGCTTGGCGAACTCCCGCGCCTTGTACGGAGGGAGTCCCGCGTCCGGATCGATCGGCAAGCGCACGATCGCCTTCGGGTTCTTCTCCGCCACCTCTTCGATCGCCTGACCGCCCTCGGTCGACACGATCAAGACCGGCTGTCCAAGCGCACTGTCGATCAGGACCGCCGCGTAGTACTCATCGGCGATCGAGAGCTGCTCCTCGATCAGCAGCCGCTGAACCTTCTTCCCTTCCGGTCCCGTCTGGTGCGTGACGAGGAACTTTCCCAGGATCTTGCGCGCCTCAGCCACCGCCCGATCGGGGTTATTCGCCAGCCGCACACCGCCCACGCGGGCGCCCTTCACGGCGCCTTCGTTCTTGCGCGGCGCGGATTCGATCTTCTTGTACATGCTGGCGGTGCCGCTCTGTTCGTCGACCACGCGGCCTTTGCCACGGCCGCCGGCGTGAATCTGTGCCTTCACGACCACCTTGCCACCGAGATCCGCGGCCGCGGCCTTGACGGCGCTAATCTTGGTGACCATCTGGCTTCTCGGCACCGGGACCCCGTGATCGGCCAGCAGCTCTTTCGCCTGGTACTCGTGGATCTTCATCGCAGGGTCACTCCCTCAGGGTTGAGACACCGTCAAATCCAGCGAAATTGCCGGACTGCGGGCCAGAAGGAATGTACGCGAGTCGATCCGGAGCAGCAAGACGGAACCTCTCCTTCGATTCGGCGGCCTCCCGCTCCGATCGAACGTCCGGAACCCGCCCGCCTAGACTGGCGTCTAGGTTCAGAGACGCCCGCCTAGACCGGTGTCTAGGTTCAGAGATGAAGGCTTAGCGCGCGGGAGTTCGTCCGGAGGTTCGATGCAGCACCGCTCGCGAAACTGGCGGCCTCTCACCGTGCGTTCCCTTGATCGACGCACCTTCCTCCGCGCGGCGACGCGGGCATCCCTCGGCGCCGTCGGACTGGTCTTGGTCGGCTGTGGCGACGATGAACGCCAAGGCTCCATTCCCGTCATCGAATCCCCTGCTGCCGATGATTCCGGCGACCGGGCTCCCAGTCCTCAGTCCCAGACCCAGAATCCAGACGAGCAGGCGATCGTCGACGACGGAGCCCAGGCGCAGGCCGCGTCCCGACCCGCCGCGGATGCCCCTGATCCTCCTCAACCGCTCCCCCAGCCGCGCCG
>Ga0209501_10002348_pt1 | contig 19918 bp, 15 predicted proteins | sample ArcticOcean_MG_C_4_FD_187434 | JGI IMG/M metagenome (GOLD analysis project Ga0209501, IMG submission 187434) | Marine microbial communities from western Arctic Ocean - ArcticOcean_MG_CB4_134 (SPAdes) (version 2) | ecosystem: Environmental > Aquatic > Marine > Oceanic | place: Arctic Ocean...
TAGGTAATCATCTTCACCTAAATTTCCTCTAATGGAACTAAGGATATTATTTATGTTTAAAGAATTATCCATTGCTAAAATTTAAATTTTTTTGTTTATTCTTACTCAATAACCTAAAAAAATCAGCTTAGGAACCCCAAAGAGATATAATTAATTGTGCGTAGGAATTATAACTGCTTCTAAGTTACCTGCCACACCTTTAGAAGCATTGGATTAAATACATCTAACTAATGCTTCTTTAGGTTTTATTTCTGAAAAATAACCTAATTTGTCCACAACTTACTATCAGCTGCGTTATATTTATTAATGTCTTGTTTTCCGCCAATATTAGCTACTACTTCAGCTGAAAGATTTGAGATTTGATATGCCTCACCGGATATAACCAAGGGTTCATAAGAAATCTTTTTAGCAAAACTCGTAATATATTTATAAGCCTGCCTATCATTCATTTTTCCTGAAGTTGACTTAATATTTACGCCCTTAATCTTTCCTTCTTCATTAATGTTGTAATTAAAATAAATCTTTGTTCTTCCTTTGCTCAGCCCTTCTATTAATCTAGAAGGACGAACATTTGTTGCAGTACAGAAAAGAAGTCTACAAATAACAGCGTCTCCTGCTTGTTCTTTTTTCCAAGATTTCATTTCACATTCTTTACCTTCGCATTTTAGACATACGGAAGAAGCTTGCTCACGGAATTGCTTCATTTTCTGAAAATTATCCTGACTTAACTGCTTATCAATACTGCAATTAAGGTCTACTCCAAGAGCTAGACTGGAAAACATAAAAAGGGATAGGAATACTAGATACTTTTGACTCATTTAAAATTACTTATTTACTTATTAATTTACCCTACTATGTTCTGTGCTGTAGTCAAATATTTTATAAAATTTGAAAAGATGACCAATAAAATGAAGATAACTGGCGGAGAGGGAGGGATTCGAACCCTCGATAGGGGTTAACCCTATACTCCCTTAGCAGGGGAGCGCTTTCAACCGCTCAGCCACCTCTCCAGAAGGACGCTAATTCTAACTTCCTATTGAATATATCTAAAGTAAATTTATTGCTTCAAGTCTATTGATAGCAAGTGATGTTTAAACTAACAATGCAACTAATATAGTTGAGCGGGAAATTAAAAAGAACTTTTTATCTGATTCTAGGTCTTTAAACTTTGACAAATAAGAAAATTATGAAAAAGGTAGTCACTTTTATTTTAGTGTCTTTAACGCTTGGATGTGGAGGTGGATCAGCACCTGTGTCAGAGACACCGACTAACTCATCCCCTCAGATAACCTCTGCAGCTACTTTTTCAGTGATGGAAGGTGAAACAAATATAGGATCAGTTACAGCTTTAGACTTAGACAATGACACCTTAAGTTACTCAGTAAGTGGCACGGATGCCTCTGCAGTTATAATTACTTCATCAGGAATGTTATCCTTTATTTCAGCACCTGATTACCAAACCAAAGCCAGTTATTCAATTACTGTAACCGTTAGTGATGGTACTGCATATACCACACAAACTATTACTATAATTATCACTTCAAACTCTGAATTGGACGGAAACTATACTAATAATCCTAATCTGAGCGGGCAGTTCTTGGATGCTGTTCTTGTTAACAGAAATCCGGACTGCCGGGCGTATGTTGCCGATGCGAACGCGGGCAACTATAGCTCCACTCAAATTTCTGACTTGTCAAATGGAACGAGCGATGGGATCAGTCAAGTTCAAATTGATATGGTCATTGCGAGCAACTGGAATGCTGCGGTTTACAACTACGACGATGTTACAGTAGTTTCGGCTGATGCCAATGTAGCGACCCACTGTAGGATCATTTCAAATATGATTCCAAATCATATATTTGGCGTTGCTATAACAGGCCCTGGTGGTGGTGGCTGGATCAATGCCATAGATCATAGCGATACTGAGACAACCTACATTCCGATAAATCCTGTCAGATCGAATGTTTCCTCGGATACACCGAGAAACCCGCCTATCTACGACTTTGATGGCATTCTTCTAAATGGAGTCGGAATCGCAATGGACTCGGGATTTTGTTATAACCCTGGCGTCACAACTGGCCCTCTAAGACTTCAATCGAACGAGGCAGGCAACACGTCGGGATGCGGGCCACAGAACACCTGGTTCGAGCTGCCTGCCTACTCCATTTGGCACCATGGTGCCGAGAATATGGCCGCTGTCTTTGACGACTATTTTGCCCACGGCTACGTCGGGACTTATCACTACCATGCAATAACACACCCGCTACAGGAGGACAACGAGCAGATACAACCGCCTTCAAACGGCGATGGTTCCCCAGTAATAGGTTTTGCTCCTGACGGTTTTCCTATCTACGGTCACTGGTTTTTTGACCAAAATAACCAATTGGTAAGAGCAGAGTCTGGCTATGAAACTTACGCAACCGATTCTCGGACACCTATTACAGGTGCTTTACATGGTACTCCGCCAACGCCATGGGACATCGCTAATAGCTCGGGTGACTTCGCCAGCGACTTTGGATTGGAGATGGGTCGATACGAACAAGATTGGTATTTCGCAGGAACTGGAAACCTGGATGAGTGCAATGGTGCAGTCGATGTGAAAGGTGATTACGGCTACTACATCACGGACAAGTATCCGTTCACACCGCCGTGCACGTTTGGCGATCGTGATCCTTCTTTCGGCAAAAGATCACCTACACTGCCGTAGTGAATGTACCCGGAGGGATTTTTCTAAGATGCTATAGAGCCGTGGCATTACAAGTAAAAAAACTTGGTACTACAATAGTACTGCAAAATATACATACATCTATAGGTATATTAGGATCTAAGATGATGTTAATTCAGCGCTATTAAAGAGTTTTAGACTATAAGTTATGTCTTAGCAGGGGAGCGCTTTCAACCATTCAGTCACCTCTCCTAATAATCAGGACGGCAATTCTAACTTTCTATTTTCTATAAGGACAGTCATATATAAATATTAAATTTTAATGATTTTTTTGTGATTATTGTAAGCGTTAGTTATTTAATTTGATTAATTTGCAAAGAATCAATAAAACATGTTTAGTTTGACTTTCTATGCTGAGAGATTTAAAAATGTATTAATAAAATAACATCAGGAATTCGTATGAAAAAAAATATTTATGGAACCGCACTTTTAATTGCCTCTCTAATCACCTCTATTAATACTTTTGGTGCTCATCATTTAGAAGGAGAAAATTCTTATAAAGAAGGCCAGCAAGCAGTTTTAGATGCTTTCGGATGGGACTTTAAGAAGGCTGAAATAACAATTGAGAGAATCAACGAGAACAACCATGTGTTATTTGGCCTAGGAGGAAATATATTAGTTAACTCCGGGAAAGATGGAGTGTTAATTGTTGATGATCAATTCCCTCAACTAAAAAATAAAATCATGAGTGCCATAAGAAAAATTGGAGGCAGAAAAATTGATTATATTATTAATAGCCACTGGCATTTTGATCATGCTGAAGGGAATATAGCTTTTGGTAAAACCGGATCTAGGATAATAGCCCATGAAAACTCTCGATTCATGATGATAAACCCTCAACCTATTAATCTTGTTAGCGTTGTTTATCCACAACAACCCTACCCTTCACATGCACTTCCTCAGATTACCTATCAAGATACGATGACGGTAAGTCTAAACGGAGAAGAGATAGGCTTATATAACTTTGGATCTGCTCACACAACCGGTGATACAGCAGTTTACCTGAAGCAATCAAACATCCTACATATGGGAGACGTATTCAATACGTCAGGTTTTCCATTTATTGATGCTGGAAATGGTGGAAATATAGATGGAATCATCAACTTCTGCCGATCCGTACTTTCAGTGGTTAACGATGAGACCATTGTGGTTCCTGGACATGGCCCTATCTCAACGACTCAAGACATGCAAAACTACATAGACATGTTGGTTGTAGTTAGAGATAGAATTAAAAACTTAATTGATAAGGAAAAAACTTTAGATGAGATTCTTGATGCTCATCCTGCACAAGAATGGGAAGCAAGATTTGGAGATGCAACCATGCTGGTTGATCGTGCTTATACTGGTCTAATAAATTAACTCAAAAAAAGCCGAAGCCCTAAAGCCTCGGCTATTTTTTTTATAAGAACTAAAAGTTTTTACGCCACTCAAGTCCCAATCTTCTAGGTTGACCCCAATAATCTGCAATCATACCAAGTGAAAAATCTATACCACCTACTTCTAAATCACCACCTTGGTGAAGCATGCCAACTATGTAGTCTTTATCAAGTAAATTAGTACCCCATAAAGTTAAAGATGTTGCACCATCAGCAAGATTCCAGGTAATCCTTCCATCTACTAAATTGTAAGCTGGAGCAAGAGAACTAGGAACATTTAATAAAGTTTGATAAGCACTATCGTATCTTGTAAATCCGATCTGACTCACTAAATCCCCTCCAGAAGAGAGAGAAGTTGTGTGAATTAAACTAACGTCAAAGGTATCACTAACTCCGTCATCACCAGCACCAAAACCAGTACCACTTAGATCTCTTTCAATAATGGTCTCTGTAAGAACGCCATCAATGATCTGACTGGTATTATCATCAACCGTAAACTTATCATACTGTCCGTCTAGATGACCCCAAGTAACTGACATGGTCAAAGCATCCGTTAGTTGTGCTAGCATCTCAAGTTCAACACCCGTTAAGGTAGCTTCTTGAGCATTTATCAGATCAGCAGTTGGCTGGCCATTGACTATCCTGCCCACCGTTACCTGTTGATTTTCATAGCTGTTATGGAAACCTGTTACGTTCAAACGAAGAGTGCCATCCCTCAAAGTGCTTTTCATGCCTACTTCAAAGTTATCGGATATTTCTGGTTCAAATGGTCTCATTCTTATATCTTGATTGAAACCACCAGAGGAATAACCCTTACTGTAACTAGCATAAACGAGTCGATCTGCATCGAAAGCATGAGCTAAAATTACTCTTGAGGTAGTCTCACTAAAATCAACTTCTTGAGAACAACGATCAGTAGTAGCACCATAGGCATCAAAAACCATTCCCGGACAAGTATTTCCATAATCAAATCCTCCATCTACTAGTGTTTGAACTCTCGTAAATTCACGATCATCGTTTGATCGTCTAACACCAACAGTTACATCAGTTTGATCGTTGATGGCGTAAGTACCCTCTGCATATATTGCGTCGTTTGAGTTGGTTACGATGCTACTTTGGAACCTACTACCATACGTTTGTGTTCCTACCAAAGTAGGTATTAAGCCGTACAAATACGGAATAGGCCATTCTGCTTGGGTTGGTATATTAACGCCTTGAAAAATAGGCACGTCTATACCATCCACACTATCTTCTTCAAATATATAAGCGCCAAAAGTCCAAGAAAGATTGCCTGTTTCACCAGAGAATCTAAGTTCATGAGAATCAATTTCATGCTTACTTGGGTTGTTGATTACGTCTAATAAATTAGAGTTACCTGCTCGAGTAAGATGAGGTCCATTACCCATGTTCCAGCCCCATGTACCGTTGTAATTATCTATCTCTCTATGATTTGAAATGATAGTTACATCAGCAAAAGAAAGGTCAAAATTCTGGGTTAAAGTGAAAGAATCTGTATCTGTAGTTGCACCTTGGTTAGGGTTGTTGTCAAGCGCATAATCCTTAGAAGTATTTTCACAATTTGCCACCATAGAATCGTAGGTTCCCATAAAGAATCCTAAGGAAGGAAAACCGCCAACCAGTCCTCCGTTCTTATTAATATTAAAACGACAACTACCTAGCATTGCCAACTCATTGGCTTCAAAATGATCGTAAGTAAATCTAGAATCGTAAGCATCACCTGTATATTTCAGGGAAGCTCTTAAAGATCTTGAATCTTCATCACCTTGTTTGTTGCCTGTTGCCATATTAGTAATGAAACCATCGGTTTCTTTAGACATAATTGCAAATCTGGCTGAGAGTCTATCTGTTAAAGGAACATTAAGTGTTCCTCTCACTACTTGGTGATTAGCTGTTCCAATACCGACGTTTAGCATGCCTTCTATTTCATCAGACGGTGCTTTGGTTATGATATGGATTAATCCAGCCGTTGTATTCCTCCCAAAAAGGGTTCCTTGGGGACCACGAAGAACTTCTACCCTCTCAATGTCCATTAAATCAACCAAGCCACCTTGAGGTCTACTTAAGTAAACTCCGTCAATATAAATACCAATTTTTGGGTCTTGTGTAGCTGACCAGTTACCCTGCCCTATCCCTCTGAGGAAGACATTCGTTACTGTTTGGTTAATACCTTGAGCGTCAAAAGCTAAATTAGGAGTTAACTTTTCTATATCTTTAATCTCAGTAATGTTTCTAGCATCTATTTGTGCGGCACCCAATGCAGTTATAGGAATGGGTACTGATTGAGCAGCCTCTTCTCTTTTACGAGCAGTAACGACTACCTCGTCAAATACTGATGAAGCTCCTTCTTCACTCCCTTCTGCAGAATAAACTGAATATGGCAGCATTAATAACGCTGCTATTAAAATATTAACTCTTTTAAACATAACTTCTCCTTAAATTTTAATTCAACTACTAATAGCCTATAAGTCTATAAGTAGTTGGTCAAGTTCAAAACGGTAATTTATTTCCAGTATGAAACAAACTCTTTCGGATCTAAATGAGGAATTTTTTTTACCCTTCCATCAGGGGTTCCAACGTAAAGATAACCTATGATTCTATTCGTTTCAGGTAATTCCATGTATTTAGTTATTTCGCTGTTGAAAGCCATACTTCCTGTTCTCCACACCCCTGCATAACCTAAGTCATGCAATGCCAAAAGCATGTTTTGAGCAGCTGCTCCGGTTGAGATTATTTGTTCAATCTCAGGTACTTTAGGGTGTTCTTCTATATCTGCTATTAAAACCAATACCATAGGCGCTCTATAGGGTGACTTCTTGGCCTTTTCTATCAGAACTTCTGATAAATCTTCATCCTGATCTTTAGCAGTCTTAAGAAAAGCATTGCCAAGCCTTTTTCTTCCTTCTCCGGTTACTTCTATAAACCTCCAAGGCCTTAGCCATGCATGATCAGGAGCTCTTAAAGCAGCTTGATAGACCAGCTCCATTTCTTCTTGGGTTGGTGCTGGTTCAGAAAGACTAGTTACCGAGTTTCTAGTATGGAGCGCTTTTAGAGTTTCCAAAGTCTATATAATTGAAGCTTCTAATTTAATATCTGAGAGCTGCCAGATCAGTCTAAATTTTTTGTTAACTTCTTCTGCTTCTTCGGTTTTACCTTGTGCCTCAAGCGCTAAAGACAAGCCAAATAAAGACCATCCATTTCTTGGATAATCTTGTAAATCTCTCCTATATACATTCTCAGCAGCAGAAATCTTGCCTTCTTTCATAAGGGAATTTCCCAAAGATTGTCTGGCAGGGTAATACCAAAAAGGCGGTTCAGTGTAAGGCAAACTATCTTGTAAATTAACAGCTGCCTCAAAATGTCTAGAAGCTATTGAGAAATTATTATTAGAGAAAGCTATTTGCCCCGTGAGAAGTTCGCTAGCTATTTCAAGAAGTAAGCCTGAAGGTTGCCCTCCTTTAATAATAATCTTTACTTCTTTACTTTCCTTTAAAGGAAGAATCTGTGATTGTTCTTCTCTGGCTTTTTGTAATTCCCCTCCTGCTGCGTAAGCCATTCCTTTAGCATAATGGTATATTCCTTGAGAATACTTAAACTCTGGTGCAGGTTTAGAAGAATTTAAGATTTCTTCCCATTTTCCAAATCTCACGTATGACAAGAGTGGTATGGTGTGAAAATACTCTATTGTCGGAAATAATTTAATTTGATCTAGGTTTACGTATTTTGCTACTTTTAATGCTGATTCAATTGAGAGTTCACTACGACCTTCCATAGTTGAAGCAGCCCATAAAAAATGAATGTTGTGAGGATAATAAGCTGCTGGATAAAAACCTTGTGCATTGCATTGGGCAATATATTCCTCATCTACCTTAGCAGCATTTATATTAGCCTCTGAAGCATCGTGGTAACGTCCTACGCGCCAGAAAATATGAGCTGGCATATGAACCAGATGACCTGCTCCTGGTACAAGGTTTCCTAACCTTTCTGCAGCTAATTCTGCTCTTTCAGGTGAGCTTGAAGCCTCAACCGCATGGATGTACAAGTGAATAGCCAAAGGATGATTGGGTTCTTTCTCCAATACTTCTTCTAACTTTGAAATAACTTTAATGGTATCCGGCTTGGGAGATCCATCGTCTGACCAATAATTCCAGGGCATAGTGTTCATCAGTGCCTCCGAATATAACGAAGCTGCGTCCATATCTTCTGGGTAGATCCGAACAACCTTCTCCATAGCTTCAGCATAAGATAAATCCAATACATTCCTATCTGAAGTTATATCTCCATCGTATCGTGAAGAAAGAGCAGTAATATAAGCCTGTTCTTTGGGCGTTGAATTTACCATTAAATCTTTAGCTTTAAGCGCTGCTTCAAAAGCTTTGATTCTTTCTCCGTCAGACATAACTGCCTTGCCATTGCTTGTTACATTTATATTAGGACCCCGTGCCAATGCTTCTCCCCAGTAGCACATTGCGCAACTAGGGTCTAAAGTTTGAGCAGCCTTAAAACTTCTTATTGATTCAGCGTGATTAAATGCAAAGGCTAAGACCAAACCTTGATCGAAATATTCTTGAACACCATCCTGGCTTGTAGTAATTGAATGCGAGTGATCTCCCAAGCCAGACAACAAAGGTGCACCTGCCCTATCTATTAAATCTTGCTTCGTGTTGCTGTTTGAACACCCGGCAAATAATGTGATAAGGACACAAAAGAATGAAATTTTGATTGCATTATTGAACATAAAAATCCTATTTTAATGAGCTTGTATCCTAACAAATGACCCCTATAGATCAATAAAATTTTGCCTTAATAATTAACCATTAGATTTTAACCTTTCCTAGAGAGGAAGAAATATTTTTTATAATCTATAACGCACTCCTAGGGTAAAAGAACGAGGTTTCTGTGCTCTAGCTCCATTCTTTGGCGCTCTTGCAACAACGTCTGTTTCATCAGTTAGATTGGAAACTACTAAATAAACATCAAGACTTTCATTGATTATTTGAGTTAGTGAAGCATCTATTACGTTATAAGAATCAATTTGCGTTCCAGAAACACAACTAGCGAGTGAACAAGTACTTCCGTATGAATAAAAAGTAGCACTTCCACTTAAGCCATTTTGATTTTTAAAACCAGCTTGAAGTGCTAATTGACTGTCTGGAAGATCAGGAATATCCATTCCCGACGTTACTGAGCCCCAAAAGTTACTATCAAAAGTGTTATCAAATTCAGCACCTGTGGATGTATAAACAACACTTAAAGGATATTTAGTTCCAGAAATAGAAGTTATCTCTGTTCTAGCGACTAACTCGATTCCAGTAATTGAGGCTTCTCCTGCATTGAAAGAATCTCCTATCTCACATGATCCAGTTGCTCCTCCTGATGCTGTACACTCACCAAACATATTTTGATAATCTGTATCAAAATACACTGCCTCTATAAAAGTTTTTTCATTTGTATACCTAACGCCCATTTCTACGTTATCAGCTTGTTCAGGGTCTGCTCCTCCGCTGGTCGGTGTGAAACCTTCATGGAAACCAAAGAACAATTGAGTGGTGTCATTCATGTCGTAAGTAACACCAAATCCCATTAAAGAATTATCATTATCAGATAATGTCATAGGGTATCTATTTTCTGTATTAACTGCAGACCTTGCCGCATCAGTCCAACGCTTTTGAATAATTGTCCATTGTTCAGAACGGTAGCCCAAGTTAACTGTTAGAGCTCCCATTTCTATTTCTTCATTTATGTAAAAGGCCTCTGCTTCAGCAGTTGTTAATCTGTTATTTGAGCTATATCCAGGATCAGATCCAACTGTTAATGCACCTAATTGACCGCCCGACCATGGAGTAGTAGCGTAAACTTGGAATCTGTCTTCAGAATCTTCAGTATCTCTGTAACCAATAGTAAGTGTATGGTTTTCTTGAGCCCACCGTAGTTTAAGATCCATACCTTCATTAGTATAGGCACGATTATTATTCTTAAGCTTAATTTCAACGGCTTCAACATTTGTACCATTTAAGATCGCAGAAGCAGTGGCTTCTCCAGCGTTAGCTGCAGCAATTATATTGTTTATGCCATTACCATGACCATAAACCTTTTGGTTATCAATCTTATCAACTTTAAACCAGTTTCTAGCAAAGTCATTCTCGTACATCGTTGCGCTGAATTCTAGATCTCCAAAATCAGCAACGTAGTTAAAAGAGGTAGTCTCATGTCTATTATCCATGTTGTCATAAGCTGAAAGGCCATAACGTAGGTGGGCATCTTGTCTAAAATCAGCATCAGCTAATCCTACATAAGTCTGATCTGAATCTTCATCAGAATCTTGATATTTGATATTTAATTCTTGATAAATCTCAGCAGCAACGTCTGTGTTAAATCTTAACTTAACAATCAAGTCGTCTTTATTAAAACCAGTATCCGCAGTAGATCCCTTAATAGAATCAAATCCATCAGTTTCCCAAGTGTGAGATTCGATAAGTATGGCTGCATTTTTTCCAACAAAACTATAATAAAGATGTGTTCTAGACGTCCCATCTTCTCCAAACTCTTGGTTTATAAGTCCGCCTGATTCATCAGCGATAGGTGTGCTCAGTAAGTTGATGGCCCCACCAACTGTGTAAGGTCCCTGAGAGATAGCAGCAGGTCCTTTTAATACCTCTAATCCAGAAATTCTTCCAGCTGTAGGGAAGTAGTAAGCTGAAGAAGCTGAATATGGTGCTGGTGCTATAAGCACCCCATCTTCCATTAAAGTTATTTTTCCTGAACGATCAGCATAAGTTCCTCTAATACTAATATTAGGTCTTAGACCATAACCCTCTTCGGGTCTAAAATTAACTCCAGGAATGTTAGATAAAATCTTATGGATGTCCGTATATTCATAAATTTCTAAATCCTCTTCTGAGATTACAGAAGCTGAGCCAGCAATATCTTTAGCATCTTCTTTTGTGCCAATAATTTCTACAACTTCTATTTCTACATAAGACGCAAAAGAGAAAAAAGTTATAAATATTGTAGTTATTACTAAAGCAAATTTTTTTATTTTCTTAATCCTTAATTCAATAATTAATAAAGTAAGTAATGATTCTCATTATACGAATGAGAACGATTCGTATTATAGATGAGAATAATTCTCAATTACAAGGATTAGTTATCTGAAAAATAAAATTTTCGCCAAAGGCCTATTCCAAAGATCAAAGATACGATCCAAAGTATAAATTCTGGCCAATTAGGATTACTGTTGTATCCCATAAAACCCTTCAAGAAAACACCCACCCTGCCCTTGTCGTGCATCAAGTGAGAATACTTTTCTTTACCGTGAAGGTTGTAGGAATAAAACATCTTATTTTGGTTTTCTTCAAGAATTTTCGAAGGTTTATGAACATTCCAAACTCTATTTATTTGATTTTTAGCCAGCAGAATTGTTCCGTCTTCCAAAGTTTTGTCTTCAAGACCTACCCATTCTAAATGATTACCTTTTACTAGAAACTCTTCAGCTTCATGCGTTCCATAAGCTACCATTCCTGAAGCAAATACTGCTAATAATAGGGTGGTTACTTGAAAGAATTTATTTAGATTTACTCTTCTTCCTTGAACTACTACTAAATAACCAATAGCAATGGCAAGAATCATACCCAAAAAGAAACCTAGATAAGAAAAAGTACCTAATACTGAAAAGCTTCCCATTAAGAAAATTGCAGTCTCAAAACCTTCTCTTAAAATTGCAAAAAAAACTAAAAAGAAAACTCCCCAGCCGGCTGTTTCCATGGCAACTTTTGTTTGATCTTGAAGAGCCTCTTTGTTGCTGACATGTTCGGCAAGCCAAAAAATTACATACCACAACAAACCTGCCGTTATATACATAAGAGTGGCTTCAACTAGCTTCTCAATAGATTCATTTCCTATAGATTCTTTAATACTATTTAGAAAGATTGCAACAACAACGCTTGCTATTACCGATGCGAAGACACCATACCAAAGTTGATTAACTTCCTTCTTTAATCCTTGTCTCGATATAACTGTATAGATGATGCCTATAATAAGAGCAGCTTCTAAAGTTTCTCTAAAAGTTATTATAAATTCATTCACGAACGCAAATGATAATGATTCTTATTTAAAAAGCAATTTCTAATTATGGTCTTCGTGAGAATCTAAATCTTTAGCTATATCTTCATGATCTCCAACCATAATATGACTATCACTTTTAGTGACATACTTTTCTAACAAAGGGATAAAAAGTAAAGGCAACATTCCTCCCATAACAATTCCTAGAGTAGCTGATCGCATAGTCGGATCTAAAATAGAAGCAATAAGATCCGCTAAAATATGTGCAACGACAGCACCAATAATTCCAGCTATATGTCCGCTCGTGGCAGTCTTAAGGAGCCTGTTAATACTCCATCCTGAATAATATCCAATAATCAATAAGCCGACATGAACAATACCAAATACAAAACCTCTCAGAACTCCTGGTTCAAGACCTAATAACTCTAGGATGACTTCCATTGATTACTAATCTAGCTCTTTGTCTAAATCAAATGCGTCGTGAAGACAAGCAATAGCATCCTTCATGTAATCCCTTTTTATCACTACCGATATTTTAATTTCGGACGTAGTGATCATAAGAATATTAATCTCTTGATCAGCCAAAGTTTGGAACATTTTACTTGCTATACCTGCATGAGCCCTCATACCTCTTCCTACTATACTTATCTTCGCTATATCTCTGTCAACTTCTACCAAACCCCCTCCAAAGGAATTAGACATATCCAAAAGAATTTTTTCAGCAGCTTCAGCATCCTCTTCATTGACAGTAAAAGTAAAGTCAGTTGTATTATCGGCACTTATGTTCTGAACAATCACATCAACATCAATTCCTGCTTCACTTACTGGACTTAAAATCTTTGCAGCTACTCCGGGAATGTCGGGCACTCCTCTTATCGTTAATTTCGCTTCTGTATCAATACTACTAATTCCAGATACTATTGGTCTTTCCATACTTTCTTCCTCCTCCTCTATAAGAGTTCCTTCTCCAGCTCTAAAACTTGAAAGGACTCTAATGGGCATTTGATATTTGCTTGCATATTCTACTGCACGAAGTTGTAAAACCTTAGCTCCCATACTGGAAAGCTCTAACATTTCTTCGAAAGTAATTTTTTTTAATAATCGCGCCTTGTTATACAAACGTGGGTCGGTAGTAAAAACACCATCCACATCAGTATATATCTGGCATTCTTTTGCCTCTAATGCTACGGCAAGTGCTACTCCTGTAGTATCAGAACCTCCCCTCCCAAGGGTAGTAATATCTCCTTCATCATTCATTCCTTGAAACCCAGTAATCACCGGGACAATTCCTTTGGATATCTCTTCTTTAATTTTGTCTACTTTTACATCTAATATACGGGCTCTGCTATGCATTGAGTTTGTTTTGATACCCAACTGGTAAGCTGTATAAGATTTTCCTTTGATATTACGTTTTTGAAGAGCCATTGCTAATAAAGCTACTGATATCTGTTCTCCAGTAGAAACTAACGCATCATATTCCCTAAGATTTGGATTAGGATTTATCTCTTTGGAAAGATTAATAAGTTCATCAGTACTTTCACCCATAGCAGAAAGTACAACAGCAACTTGATTGCCTTCCTCTACTGATTTGACTATTAGCTCTGCGACAACTTCAATGCGCTCAGCGTTAGCAACCGATGTGCCACCAAATTTCTTTACAATTAACTTATTCATAAGGCTTTAAATTTTAAAAAGCTGAGTATTCTAACTTACTGTTTAGCTAAAGAAAGAAGTAATTCTGGTACAGAAGATAAAGCTATATCAACATCTTCAAGATTCTCTACACCTCCTTGAGCAAAGTCTGGTCGTCCTCCACCGCTTCCGCCTAACTGAAGAACTAAATGCTTCATTATATCTCTTGCATCAATAGACTCAGCTTCATGGGCACGAGCTACGACAACAGGGATCTTGTCGCCCGAAGTAGAGATCAAAACAACTATAGAATTAGGAATCCGGTTCCTTAGTTGATCAGCAGCCTCTCTTAAGCCTGGCGTATCAAGATTATCTAGCTTTTGAGCTATAAGACTATAACCTTCAATTTTAATTACTCCGTCAGCAATATCTGAAATGGCTAATCCAACATTTTTGCTCTTTAATTTGCCTAATTCTTGGCTTAATAATTTATTTTCTTTCTTAAGCTGAAGAATTTTATTAACCAACTGATTATTGGAGGAATTTGATAAGCTTGGTTTTAATAAACTTATTTCCTTTTTAGTCAATTCACCTACTTCTTGATTTAACGATTCATTTTCACTCCTTAACTGAATAATTTTATCAACCACTTGATCATTAGAAGTATTTAATGCCGTAGACGCTTTATCAATCTTTTCTTGAGATTCTCTAAGTAATTCTAGGGCTGCAAAACCTTCGGTAGCTTTTAACTCAACCACTTCTGAGATATCTAGTTCATCAGAAATTCTTACAATTTTTTTCTGTAAATCTCCTAATAATTCTTTTGCTCCCAAGCCTGTAACTGCTTCAATTCTCCTTACTCCAGCTGAAATACCAGCCTCACTAGTAATCTTCATAAAACCTATATCTCCAGTCTTATTTACGTGGGTACCGCCACAAAGTTCTACTGAAAAACCTTCTCCTATATTTAAAACCCTTACTTCCTCTCCATATTTTTCTCCAAAAAAAGCAATTGCTCCTTTCTTCTCTGCTTCATCTACTGTCATTAACTCTGTACTCGAGGTCGTATTTTTGTAAATCTCTTTATTGATTAAATTCTCAATCTTTAAGATTTCTTCTTTAGAAAGACTTTTATGATGTGTAAAGTCAAAACGTAATTTATTTGAATCGACGAGAGAGCCTTTTTGTTCAATATGATCTCCAAGAACTCTTCTTAATGCAGCCTGTAAGAGATGAGTAGCTGAATGGTTAAGCACAGTTCTATTTCGTAAGTCTTCATTTATCTCAGCCTTAACCTTACTATCTTTTCTAATTTTTCCTTCTTCAACTATCCCTAAGTGACCAAAATGATCTCCTACTTTCTGGGTATCAAGCACTGAAAAAATGAAGTCTTTACCTGTGATTTTACCTTTGTCTCCTACTTGACCACCTGATTCAGCATAAAAGGGGGTTTGATCTAAAAAAACAATACCATGTTCTTGTTTAGATAAAGAACTGCTTTGATTGCCTTTCGAAGAATCAATTAACTCTAATACGTTTGATTCACAGCTATTAGCGGTATAGCCCAAGAAATCAGTTTTTCCCTCTATGGAAATTGATTCAGGTAAAACCGCGGCAAAATTGCTTGAGGCCCTTGCTCGCTGTCTTTGCTCTAGCATTAATTTCTCATAACCATTTAAATCAACTTCTAAGTTTCTTTCTCTTGCAAAATCAGCTGTCATATCAACTGGAAAACCAAACGTGTCATAAAGTTTAAAAGCTAAATTACCAGGTATAGTATTGCCTTTTATTTCTTTTACTTCTGCTTCCAACAATGCCATGCCTTGCATTAAAGTAGTGGCAAATTGTTCTTCTTCTTGTAGAAGATTAGCTACTATTCTGTCACTTTCTTTTTTAATTAAAGGATGTGCATCCCCCATCTCTGCTACTAGAACCGGAACCATCAAAGAGAGAAGTGGATCTTTTGCTCCTAGCTTGTTTGCATGCCTTAAAGCTCTGCGGATTATTCTTCTCAAAACATAACCACGACCTTCATTACTTGGGACTATTCCGTCTGCAATTAAAAAAGAACTAGCACGAAGATGATCTGCTATGACTCTCAGCGATGGGTTTGTTAAATCATTTCTATTAGTTAAACGTCCCGCTTCACTGATTAAAGACTTGAATAGATCCGTATTAAAATTATTCTGTTCATTCTGAAGAACAGCTGCAATTCTTTCTAGACCCATTCCTGTATCAACACAAGGGTTAGGTAAGGGGGTGAGCTTGCCATCTTTAGATCTATCAAATTGAGTAAAAACCAGATTCCATACTTCAATAAACCTATCTCCCGGATCGGAGCCCATAGTTGGTGGCTCTCCTTCTATTTGCTCTCCATGATCATAATAAATTTCACTGCAAGGCCCACAAGGCCCTGTGTCGCCCATCGTCCAAAAGTTCTCATCATCATCTAATCTAGATATTCTGGCAGGATCAACTCCAATCTTTTCTATCCAAATTATTTCTGATTCATCATCGTCTTTATGCACAGTTATCCAGAGTTTCTCTTTAGGTATATGGTATCTATTTGTTAAAAGGTCCCATGCAAACTCTATGGCTTCTTCTTTAAAGTAATCTCCAAAACTAAAATTACCCAACATCTCAAAGAAACTATGATGTCGAGCCGTATAGCCCACATTGTCTAAATCGTTATGCTTACCGCCCACTCTAAGACACCTTTGAGAGCTTACAGCTCTTGTGTAATCTCTCTTTTCCACTCCTAACAACATGTTCTTGAAAGGTACCATGCCAGCATTTGTAAACAATAAAGAGGGATCATTAACTGGAACCAAAGAAGAACTATCCACTAATTCATGACCTTGGTCTTGGAAATATTCTAAGAATATTTGCCTAATTCTATTCGTACTAAGGATTTCTGGCATATTGTTTAAGCAAAAATCTCGTTAAAAAAGTTTAACATTGAACTCCATGAACGCTTATCAGCATCTTCGTTGTATTGTGTTCCTAAGGCTGGATCGTTAGCATCAGGATTTGTAAAAGCATGGTAAGTACCACCATAACTATGTAATTGCCAATCTATACTTGCTGCGGTCATTTCTTTTTGAAACTCATCTACCATTTCTAAAGGTACCATTGGGTCTCTTTCTCCGTGTAACACTAAAACTTTACCCTTTACCCCATCGTTAGAAATCTCCGAGGGCCCCAGTAGTCCATGAAAACTTACAACACCATTCACGTCTGCTCCCGATCTTACTAAATCTAAAACGACTAAACCTCCAAAGCAATAGCCAATTGCAGCAACTTTAGCAGGATTAACACCTTCTAATTTTCTTCCTGCTTCAAGAGCAGCCTGAATTCTATTCTTAAGTTCATCTCTATTGGACAATAATGGAGTCATTAAAGATTCATTTTCAGCAGCATCTGCTCCAACACGCCCTTCGCCATACATGTCAACTGCCATAGCTGTATAACCAAGGTTGGCCAGATCATCTGCTCTATCGTGAACAAAACTATCCTTTCCAGCCCAAGTATGAGCTATTAGAACAAGAGGAGAGCTGTCGCTATCCGAATAGGCGACGTAACCAAGCATATTATTACCATTTACCTTATATTGAATTTGTTCAGTTTTCATTTTTTAATTCCCTGCTTTCTTAAGCTCTTTTTTAAATCTTTTATAATTCTCAACGTAATGAAGAGCAGACATAATCAAACCTTTCTTTTTATTTTCATCTAAAGTTGATTTTATTTTTCCTGGAGATCCCATAACAACTGAGCCATCGGGCACTTCCATTCCTTCTGTAATTAAAGAATTAGCTCCAATAAGGCAACCCTTTCCAATCTTTGCACCATTTAAAATAACTGCATTTATTCCTATTAGACTTCCATCACCGATAGTACAACCGTGCAACATAACATGGTGACCAATCGTTACATCTTTTCCTATATTCAAAGGAAATCCATGATCTGTATGCAATACAGCACAATCTTGAACATTACTTCCCTCGCCAATAGTAATTAATTCCGTATCTCCTCTTAAAACTGCTCCAAACCAAACACTAGCATCTTTACAAAGTTTAACCTTCCCTAAAACAGTTGCATTTTCAGCTACATAAAAATCCTGACCATCAGTTTCTACCGTATTCTCACCTAAGTTAAATATCATATACTTCTCCTATTGCCTTCCTTTATCTTGCAGATCTATACCAGCATCTAAAGTTAAATTAAGAAAATTAACGGTAATCATAGCCGTCAAGCCCCATATTATAAAAGAATCATACTTATAAGCGGGCATATAAAATGATTCTTCGCCCCTTTGTATGAAATCATTTCTATAACGCTTATCTTCTAAAAAGAACGATAAAGGCACTTTAAAACAAGCATCAATCTCATCAGAATCTGAGTTAAAATTTGCATCAACTGGGACGACACCAACATAAGGAGTTACGCTAACATTAAACCTTGATACTGTTGTATCAAGAGTTCCAAGAATTTTTACATCTTCACTCCTTAGGCCAGTCTCTTCGTAAGATTCTCTTAGAGCAGTTTCTTCCAAAGATTCATCCGAAAGTTCATACATCCCGCCTGGAAAAGAAACTTCTCCTCCATGAGACGATACTTTGCTCGACCTAAGCGTATAAAGAAGTTCAGGGTCATCAGCGTTAGATAAAGCTAAAAGCACTGCTGCCTTTTTGAGTTCTTCAACCGGGGGAGCGCTATTATGCTGACTCAGTCTTTTTGCTATCTTAGTTAACATCAATAAATTAAATAGGTTTTTGCTGAATAGTTTATACTTCCCGCGCTTTAAACCGAAATAATCCAACCTAAATGAAATATTGCAGCAATTGTGGTGAAACCGTAGAAAAGAGAATACCAGAGGATGATAATCGGCTGAGACACTGTTGTACAAGCTGTGAGTCAATACATTACCTGAATCCTAAGATTATCGTTGGAACGGTGCCGATCAAAAACGGTAAAGTCTTACTTTGTAAAAGAGCTATACCACCGAGATACGGCCTTTGGACCATCCCTGCAGGATTTCTTGAAAATGGCGAAACGATTGAACAAGGCGCTTTCAGAGAAACTGAAGAAGAAACCGCTACGCAAGTTGAAATGGACAAACTATATGCAATCTTTAATATTCCGCAAATCCATCAAGTTTATATGCTGCATCTTGCAAGGGTAACAAATGATGACTTCAAAGAAACTACCGAGAGCTTGGAAGTTAAACTATTCAGTGAAGAAGATGTTCCATGGGAAGAACTTGCATTCCCATTTGTTCCAACGGTTCTAAAATCGTATTTTAGAGATGCAAGAAATAATGATTTTCCTTTAACAATTGAAACTATAGAGAGACCTAAAAATCCTAAAAACTAATCTATAAATTCCCTAGCATTGAGAAAGAATTTCATCCAAGGTCCGTATGTTTCCCAATCATCAGGACACCAAGAATACTGATAGGATAGAAATGCTCTCTCCGGATGGGGCATCATTAAAGTAACCCGACCAGAGTCATTCGTAATTCCAGCTACACCCATAAACGACCCGTTAGGATTGTAAGGATATGCTTCTGTAGCTATCCCTAGATCATCTGCGTAAGCCAAAGAAGTTAGATTTCTTTTTTCTAACAAAAGAGTGTCTTCAATCGAAGACGAAACTCTACCTTCTCCATGAGCAACAGGTATAGGCAATACCGAACCTGCCATATCTTTAAAGAATATTGAAGGCGATTCTTTAATAATTGCCTGCACTAATCTAGATTCAAATTTTTCTGAAGTATTTCTAATAAATTTAGGCCATCCATCAGAACCAGGTATTAAGCTTGATAATAAAGCCAAGGTTTGACAGCCGTTACAAACACCTAAAGTAAAAGTACTTTCATTTATGAAGAACTCATTAAATTGCTTCTTTAAATTTTTATTATGCAAAACATTAGTAGCCCAACCTCCACCAGCTCCAAGAACATCGCCATAAGAGAAGCCTCCACATGCAACCATTCCGCTAAATTGACTGAGATGATATTTTTCATTAATTAAATCTGTCATATGTACATCAACACAACTGAAACCAGCTCTATCGAAGGCCGCTGCCATTTCTACTTGACCATTTA
>Ga0209501_10002353_pt1 | contig 19900 bp, 19 predicted proteins | sample ArcticOcean_MG_C_4_FD_187434 | JGI IMG/M metagenome (GOLD analysis project Ga0209501, IMG submission 187434) | Marine microbial communities from western Arctic Ocean - ArcticOcean_MG_CB4_134 (SPAdes) (version 2) | ecosystem: Environmental > Aquatic > Marine > Oceanic | place: Arctic Ocean...
GCGCTTGCATCGGTTGTCAGCTTCGCCGCCGTGTTTCTGGCATGTGGTTCGGAACCGGTCTCTCAGGACGGAAGTTCTCCAGTAGTTACTCCAGAATCGACTGTGACAGCTTTTGCGACGAGTCCATCCGAGATTGCGTCTCAGAACGTAGTTACGGACGTTCCAACCGCTGAGCCAAAAAATGAATCGGCTGACGACGTGGACCTTGTCGTCCCTACCGCAACCCCCGAGATCAGTATTGAGCAGCAGGTCTATTCGAAGATAGCGGACTCTATGGTCTACATCGAATCCGAGACTGGACTTGGTACCGGCTTCGCTATCGATTCCCAATACATCGTCACGAACGCCCACGTTGTTTGGCCGAACGAATCTGTCCGTGTGACCTTTTCGGATTTCGACAGTGCTGTGAACGTTCCAGTTTGCTGCTGGGATCGTATGGCTGACATTGCAGTCGTAGGACCACTCGTCAGGCAGCTAGAACCTGTCCGAATCGCAGAGGGCAGTATCGAGGAAGGTAGCGAAGTATTTGCGGTCGGCCACACAGGACAACAATTTGTAGCTTCGCGCAACACTTTTTGCGGTACCGCAGAATGGAAGGCCGCCGATCTACGGCTGCTCGAATATAGTGGGACCGTATACAAGGGTCAGAGCGGTGGGGTATTGACGAACATTGACGGCGAGGTGCTGGGAATAATCGGTTGGCCGATCAGCGAGTCCTGCGACCACCGTGCTATCGCCATCTCAGACGTGATCGAGCGGGCAGCGGCGATGCTTGCCGGAAGAGACCCATCAGGCCTGGGTGAACGATACCCCATTCGAGGAGTTCCACAGAATGGGTACCAGCTGACGCTGGGCCCCACCCGAGGCAGTGCAACGTTCGTTACTGACCGAACTCCCCCAATTAGAGAAGACAGAATCATCGTCACCAGCGAGCATCAAACATTTGCCTCCCTCAGAAATTCATTGGGACAAATGGTCAGTAGTGAAAGACCGATACCAGGATTACAGACCACGCTAACAGTACCGAGTTGGGATTTCACGTACTTCCTTACTGTGAGCAATATTCGTGAACTCGAAGGCGACACATCTATAGCGAGCGAGATCGGCCTCATTCCTCTTCACGATCCTGACGACCTAAGGTCGATAAATGTTGGCGACAATCTCCATGGTGCCCTCGACTACCCAGGAGATATCGACGCCTTTCGAATAGCGCTTCGCGGTGGTCAAAAGATCGAGGTACGGGCCAGGACAATCTCTGCAGCGCCCCAGATCGGTATCGAGTTCGATTCCGGCCTGTACGACCAGATTGTGAGTACGGAAGATCCGACCGACAAGCCTCCTGAGCACATAACACCCTTAGCCTACGAAGCACCCGTGGGCGACATCTACACGATCTTGGTCTGGGATCCCCGACCCATTGCCCTTGGGTATATGCTTTCGATTTCAGAATACTCTGGAGCGCTAGAGATATCTCGGCCACCGACTAGGGAAGGTGTGTTTCAAACCCCTGCCGGCCCTATGCTCGAACACGTTACACCGAGCAGGTCATTCGCGATCTCCTACCCGGTCGGGGTTTCGACCGAGGTCATCTTCCCGCCTGAAGGCTTATCGCTGTCGACAGTCGGGAAGCATGGTGAAGGCATCGGTGTGGCGGAAGTGGATATGACACTTCCAGGTGCTCCTCTGTTAACGTTCGATAGGTACCTTCGCACGTCGGGTCTCGAAAATGGACTGCCTCTAACGGACATGGAACTCACCTCTGAACGAGAGCTCGTCATATCGGGAGAGAACGGTGCGCTAGTGCGGGAATTTGTGGCAAATGGCGGCCTAATGAAGGCGTCGACGCTTACCTATGTCGACGAAGGTAACATTGGTTTTATGGCAATATTCTACGCACCAGCAGACGTATACGATGAATGGAAAGAAGTCGTCGACTACTCGATCAGTACATTCACAGTGACCGGACCCTAATCTGAGCCAGTCTTCACAGCAACAATTTGGAGGCCCGACACACAAAATGCCATCCCGCAAAAAACTCTCCGACGCCGACATCGAACAAGCCCTCATAAAACTCTCAGGCTGGGAGCAGCAAGGCGACGCGATCAGCAAGCAGTACACGCTCGACTCGTTCATGGACGCCCTCGCGCTGGTCAACAAGGTCGGCGAGGCGGCAGAGGCCGTCGACCACCACCCGGACATCACGATCAACTACCGCCGCGTCACCTTCTCCCTCAGCACCCACGACCGAGGCGGCATCACGCAGTTGGATATCGACTTGGCAGCAGAGATTGAAAAGATCGCTCTGGGCAACCAGTTAGCACCCTCTTAGAGGCTCTAACAAAACCGTATGAGTCGTTCAACACTGGGCTTCGACAAGCTCAGCCCGAACGGTTTTTTCAAGATTACGTTCGCCCTGAGCCTGTCGAAGGGTAGGTCTTCGCAGTACAAAGTTGGTTTTGTTAGCCACTCTTAATCTCTCCCCCGTTAGGCGGGAGAAACCCGTCATTCCTTCCCTTATCGGCGGATGGAACTCTGAGAGGAGCTAATTACCAGCGCTGGGGAAAATCCCCTCGCGCATGAGGTAGAAGGTCATCGACTGAAGGGAGAGTACAGGGTCGATATTGCGGACGACGGTGTTCATCGGGACTTTCGGCGCGATGGGTGCGTAGTTGAGAATCCCGCGCACGCCAGCTTTGACCAGTTCGCCGATGACGAACTGCGCCTGTGCGGCTGGTACGGCAACGATGCCGATGGAGATCCCTTCGCGCTCGATGGTCTCACTGAGGGCAGTCATGGAACGCACTTCGATCTCGCCCACGTGCCGTCCGACCTGCTCTTCGTCGCTGTCGAAGGCCGCTGCGACAAAGAACCCCTCTGGGATAAAACCGGGGTAGTTTATGATGGCCTGCCCGAGGCGTCCCACACCGATGATGCACGTCGGCCATTTTCGGTCGAGTCCGAGGATCTGCCTTAGCTCTTCACGCAGGAAACGGACGTTGTAGCCGCGTCCCTGCTTGCCGAAACGCCCGAAGTAGCTGAGGTCTTTCCGAATCTGCGCTGGAGTCATTTGCAGCAGGTTGCCCAGTTCCTGAGAACTGACGACCTCGTCACCGTCGTCGAGGAGTTGGCTCAAGGCACGAACGTACATCGGCAGTCGCAGGACTACTACGTCAGGTACGGGACTCTGTATGGGCGGTTCTTTCGGCAAGGGACGATGTCACAGTTGCGGAAGGGCAGAGTGTGACGCCTTTCACAATCACCTTCCTCACGTTATTGTAGCCCTCGCGGTAATGCCAGTCAAACACCGCGTGAACGCCGCCGCCACGTGTCGACAAGCCTCGTCGAGTAGAATACGTCACCATGTCTAGATCAGTGAATTTGTCGGACTTAAGACTCATGCCAGATAGCCCGTGCTCGGCTTCGTAAGCCCGTTTCTGGCGAATGCGTTCCTTGACTGGTTGTCAATTCAATGCTATAATTCTTGGGCTTTTTGCAAGCTGTTGGAGGCAGGCTCGAACTCTCTTGGATGTGGCTTTCTGACGGTTACCCCATAGCCGCAACTTGCATCCCGCTGGTCTCTCCCACCCCGCAATTTCTCTTAGAGGTCCCACGTATCAATGGTCGAAGACTCGCAGGTAGAGCTTAAAAAGGGCTTCAAAGACGTATATTTCGACCGCACGACGACTAGTCTCATCGTCGCGAAGCCCGGGAAACTCATCTATCGCGGCTACAATATCGACGATCTTGCCCAGCACTCGACCTTCGAAGAGACTAGCTATCTACTTCTGTACGGAACACTACCCACCTCGTCACAGCTTGACCAATTCACAGCCGAATTGAAGTCCCACACGACACTTCCTGCCGAGGTTCTGCAAATCATCGAGTTGATGAAGGGCACCCACCCAATGGATGTCCTTCGAACGAGCGTGTCGGTGATGGGCATGTCAGACGACACCGAAATGGACGTTACCCCAGAGGCGGCACTAGGCAAGGGGCTGCGGCTTACCGCCGCGCTGCCCACGATCGTTGCCACCCACCACCGGATACGAAACGGGCTGGAGCCGGTCGCTCCTAACGGCGACCTTGGTATCGGGGGCAACTTTCTGTATATGCTCTCCGGCGAGACGCCTGACCCGCAAGACGCCCGATTGATCGATCAGGACCTTATTCTTCACGCCGAGCATGGGGCCAACGCCTCGACCTTCGCGGCACGGGTAGCTGCGGCGACCCGTGCGGACTTTTACTCCGCAATCACAGTGGCCATCGCAACGCTCAAAGGGCCGCGTCATGGTGGCGCTGCCGAGGGCGCGATGCAGATGGCTCACGAGGTCGGGAGTGCCGAAAACGCCGAAAAGTACGTCAACGATAAGCTGGAGGCTGGCGAGCGCATCATGGGCTTCGGCCACCCAGTATATAGGGATGTCGACCCGCGCTCTAAGCAGTTGCGGGCCGGTGCCAAGGCGCTTGGCGATCGCAAAGGACAGCCGAAGTGGTACAGCATCATCGAAGCGATCACCGAGACCAAAGCGATGCAGCGAAGGAAGCGGATCGGGTTGAACCCCAACGTGGATCTGTGGTCGGGGGCCATTTATTCGCTGCTCGGTATCCCTGAGGACCTCTTCGTTCCCCTTTTCGCGATGGGCCGGATGCCCGGCTGGACCGCCCACGTCATGGAGCAGCTTACCGCTCGAGATATTCTGAGGCCGAGACTGTTGTATAGCGGGCCTGAAGACCTGGAATATATTCCAATACAAGACCGCGAATAGAGCGGACAGAGACTTCTATTCAGAAGGAGTGGGCAGTGTTAGAAGAAGAGCAAGTTTTGGTTGAGGATGAATGTACTCATCGCTGGATGATCGAGAGCCCAAATGGGCCTACGAGCATGGGCAGGTGTTTGGTCTGCGGATCAGAGAGCGAATTCAAGAACTCTATGCCGATTTCGGGATGGGACAGGGACGGCTCGAAGGCCAAGAAAAGCAATGCGAGCGGCACTACTACCGATACCGCCAGCACTGAAACCAAGCCCAAATCTAGCTAGCTGACCGCCAACCGTAGGATTGAGATTAAAGGGGACGCCTGATCAGGTGTCCCCTTTGAATTTAACGAAGGCCGACTGGTATGGAACGTGGCCCAGAAGCCGAGATTCGCACACGTATTGCCGAGCACGGCGCGATCACCTTCGCCGAGTTTATGGAAGTCGCGCTGTATCACCCCGATGGCGGGTACTATACGCAGGCGCGTCACGAAGCCGACCATGGCGACTATTTTACGAGTCCGTCGGCTCACCCAGCATTCAGCGCACTTATCGCCATCCACCTCGAAGCTATGTGGGAGACACTCGGGTGTCCCGACCCTTTTCACGTCGTCGAGATGGGGGCTGGAACGGGCCTCATGGCCCACGATATCTTTGAGCATGTGCGCCAGAACATGCCGTCCTTCGCCGAGGCCGCGCAGTACGTCTCGATGGATCTATATCCGCAGCGAGCTAGTTTCAGCGAAGTGGGAGAAAAATATCCCGCTGGAGTGGTCGGATGCGTGTTGTCGAACGAGTTGGTCGATGCCTTCCCTGTCCACCGCTTTGAGATTCGAGAAGGCACGCTCGCCGAGATTTTTGTGAAGCTCGGCGAGGACGGCGGTCTCGTATCGGTCGTCGGTGAGCCATCGACACCAGAGCTTGCCCGGCGTCTCGACGACCTCGGTATTTCCCTGCCAGACGGGGCTCGCGGTGAGATAAATCTCCAAATTGGTCCGTGGATGAAACGTGTCGTCGATATCCTCAGCAAGGGCTTCGTGCTCACCATCGACTACGGCCACGTCGCTGCAGAGCTCTACGCACCTGAGCGCTCGAAGGGCACCTTGCAAACCTACTACAAGCATACGTCGGGATCGAGCCCGTACCAGTGGGTCGGCAGCCAAGACATCACCGCGCACGTGGACTTCACGACAGTCATGAACCAAGGCCGCGCGCTTGGACTAAACTCATTGGGCTTACTGACGCAGGTAGAATACCTCAACCGGCTGGGCATCGGGCGCTGGATGGAAAAGCTGCAAGATACAAAAATATCTCCACGCGAGCGCGACGCCAACGCGATGGCGATGCGCGAGTTGGTGAAACCCGACGGTCTCGGCGGTTTCAAGGTGCTCGTTCAGGAGAAGGGTACTCGTCTCGCGGATGTCGGAGCCACCTGGCCGTCGTTGAAACGTATCGACGACTTGCCAGTTCCGCTCCTACGAGACGATCACGTCCCTCTGTTAGAAGGAAAATACCCACAAACGACTTGGGAGGTCGAAAATCTCTGGCCTTTGGAGCAGTGACTATTACGACGGACGGAAGACCCGCACTACCTGAATGCGCGGCGTGCCGTCGCGGGCGGTGACGAAGGCGATGTTCTTGCCGTCGGGAGACCAGACGACCGGGCCGAGGTTCTCGTCTGGATTAGCCGTCTGAGCGTTGGTGAGCTTGGTGAGGCCGCGGTCGAGACCTTCGAGCCGCATCAGATAAATCTCGTTGATACCGTCCCGCAGACTGAAGCTCAGGGCGTATCGCCCCTCGTAGGCAATCCATCCGCTATCGGGCGACCAGGACGGGCTGGAGTCGTTCGAGTCGCTGATCTGCGTCCAGTTGAACACGCTGCCGTCCTCGGTGTTGATGAGGTAGATGTCGTAGTCGGTTGGCGCTCCGCCGGTAGAGAACTCGCGCTGAGAAGCCTCGGCAAGCAACTCCCCAAACTCCGTCTTGGGGCGGTTCGAGGAGAACGCGATAAACCGGCCGTTCGGCGACCAGGCTGGGATGACGTCTGCGTGGTTGTTGTCGGTGAGCCTGGTCAGGCCGGTTCCGTCGACGCCGATGACGTAGATCTCCTGGTTGCCGTCGATTCTCGATTGGAACGCCAGACGCCGACCGTCGGGTGACCAGGTCGGGTTGCCTTCGAACTCCGTGTTGAACGTCAGCCTAGTCTGGCCGCTGCCGTCGGCGTTCATGACGTATAGCTCCGGCAACGGCGCCGCTCCCGGAAAGTCGGGCGGCGGCCCATCGCCGACGGCCGGTGGGGTTGGTTCGAGTCGGACTGGCAGGGACGCCTCGCGGTTCGAGGTGAAGGCGATCTTGGCGCCATCGGGCGACCAGACGGGCCGCGAATACTGTTGGCCCGCGAAAACGGTGATGTTTGAGAGGCCGGTGCCATCGGGCCGAACGCGGTGTATGTCCGACCTGCCCTGCGTTCGGCTGAGGAACGCTATCCACTCGCCGTCAGGCGACCATGCGGGCTCGGTGTCGCGCGCCTCGCGCTTGGTCAGGTTTGTTCGTACGGTATCGTCGATAGACCGGACCCAGATGTCAAAGCTGCTAGATTCGTCCGAGGAGAAGGCGAGTTTCGTGCCATCCGCCGACCAGGTGGGCGAGCTCTCGCCCTTGGGTTCGTCGCCACCCCGCGACAAGACGAAGTCGAATCCGAAAATGACGCCGAACATCGACACGATGGAGAAGCCGATGAGGCCAGCAACCCAGTAGTCCATCGTACTTCGCTCGCGAAACATGGAATCGCTCACCCTCCGACGGGACTCTCAGCAATTCCAAGCATATCAACAAACGGCTCGCAAAGAGAGAGGCGACCGAGAAATCTCTCGCTCGCCTCAGGGTGTTTTATTTAGTTGTCTCCGTCGGCCCGCTGTACTTGTCGTATGACTAGATGCTCTTGCCCTTACTTCGGGGTGCTAGAGCTATTCAGAGGTCGCGGCACACCTGCGTGTCGTCGTGACCTGGGCTTGAATCCTTGACCGGAAGGATCCTGGCTGGAGGAGCTAAGGTATGTTATTTGAGACGATATTCAACACATGCGCCGGGGCGGGCATCCTTCCAGGGAAGGACCCCTACAGAGGGCCGCGTGCCGACCCCGGTTGTGGACAACAACAACCCGAATGATGGAGGTCGTCTTCATACCGATAGCAAATGTTGGATAGCGGCTCCTTTCAAGATATCTACCCCTGTCAGCGGGAAGGGCCCGAACGGTTTTTCTCTGTGAGTCCGTTCGTGCTGAGCAATGTTAAGTCCGGCGACCGAACCGAATCGAGGGAAGTAACTGCAATAGGCAAAACTCTGGTCCTCTCCCCCTCGACGGGGGAGAGCTAGACCTGTCCTGAGCTTGTCGAAGGAGTGGGGGTGAAGGCACTAGCCCGCAAATCAAGGTAGTTCCGAGCAGTTACTTGATAGCCCGTCGAAGTACGAGTCGCAGATGCGAACGTATTACGCGAACCGCTTATCTCCAAGAACCGGACAGCTACGACGGGCGAAATACTCGTATCGCCTGAATGCGCGGCGTGCCATCGCGGGCGGTGACGAACGCGACATTCTTGCCGTCGGGCGACCAGACGACCGGGCCGACGTTCTCGTTGGGATTGATCGTCTTGGCTTCGGTTAGCTTGGTCAGATTGCGGTCCAGGCCTTCAAGCCGCATCAGGTATATCTCATTAATGCCCTGGCGCAAACTGAACCCAAGCGAGTACCGCCCCTCGTAAGCTATCCACTCTCCGTCGGGCGACCACACCGGGCTACCATCGTTGGTGTCGGAAATTTGGGTCCAGTTGAATACGTCGCTCCCGTCGGGGTTCATGATGAAAATGTCGTAGTCCGTTGGCGCCGATCCGGCGGAAAACTGGTTCCTAGTCGCATTGGCGAGTGCCGCCCCGAACTCTGTCTTTGTGCGATTCGACGAGAACGCTATGTACTGACCATCAGGCGACCACGCAGGAAACAGATCGGCGTACTCGTTGTCGGTTAGTCTAGTAAGTCCTGTTCCATCCACGTTGATGACGTATATCTCATGGCCCGTGTCCCCTCGCGACTGAAACGCCAACTGTCCTCCGTCCGGCGCCCAGGACGGATTCCCGTCGAAGGTGACATTATAGGTTAGCCTCGTTTGGCCGCTGCCGTCGGCGTTCATGACGTACAACTCTGGTTCTGGAGCAGCACCTGGGAAATCTGGAGGCGGCCCGTCGCCGACAGGTACCGGGGTGGGCGCGAGCCGGGGAGGCAGCTCTGCTTCACGGTTTGACGTAAAGGCGATCTTGCTGCCGTCGGGCGACCACACAGGTGCAGAATACTGTTGGGCGGCATGAACAGTGAGGTTCGAGAGGCCGGAGCCGTCTGGTCGGACATGGTGAATATCCGATTTGCCCTGCGACCGGCTAAGGAACACGATCCATTCGCCGTCGGGCGACCAGGCGGGCTGCGTATCTCGCGCTTCGCGGTTCGTAAGATTCACGCGCTCCGTCCGGTCTGCATTCATGACATAGATGTCATAGTCGCCCGTCTCGTCGGATGAGAAGGTGATCTTCGTACTGTCTGCCGACCAGGAGGGATTACTGTCACCCTCGGGTTCCGGATCGCCACCAATGCCGATAACTGCGAAGGCCCACACTGCAACTGCACCGCCGAGAAGGAAAACTATGACCCCGATAGACACAATCAGTAGACGGTCGGTCCCAGCTTTCGGAGTTTTTTGCATCTGTCATCTCCTCCTCGTATCGATCTTTCGAGTTATTGCAAGCATAGCATCAAGCCAGCAACCGTTTCATCACAGGATCGTGTGATATCTGAAGTGTATCGATTCGTTGATCGTAACCATCTCCGTAACGATATTGGGACGGTTATGAGGTAGGGTGTCTGCACTCGACGTCAGATTGGGCTCAATGAAACAGATTTCAGACACTACACTCCGAGGCCGCCGCCTACTCCTCGCACGCGCCGTGTGGGTATTGCTGGCCCTCGTCACCATTGGAGCGCACTTGGCTGGCGTAGGCTCGCGCTACGAGGAGATGAGCACGACGTGTTCCACCGAAGATTGCGTCGTCATGGCGCTTTCCCCCGCCGAGGAAGAGGCGCTCCTCAACCTCGGCCTCACGATGCACATTTATGGAGTCTTCCAAGTCGGCCTGGAACTCGTGTTGGTAACGCTGCTGACCGCCCTGGCGCTTCTTATTTTCTGGAAACGCTCCAGCGACTGGATGGGGCTCCTTGTCTCCATGACACTGGTGCTGTTCGGCGGGAACTTCCTATCCGAGAGCGACGGCGCGCTCGCTCGACGCTATACGGAGATTCAGCCGTTGTTGGACGTGATGTCGCTGGTCACTGTCGTGTTCGTCGTTTCGTTGTTCTATCTCTTTCCCGATGGCAAGTTTGTGCCTCGATGGTCACGGTTATTGGTGGTTTTTCTGATCGTGTCCGCAATCATCGACCGACTCCTTATACAAAGCGATGCCGTTCCCTCCGGCCAGCTGACAATTCTCATAACCATCGCGTTACTGATCTGTCTTGTCGGAGGCGTGTACGCGCAGGTGTACCGATACCGCCAGGTGTCCGGCCCCCTGCAAAAGCAGCAGATGAAGTGGGTTATGTTGGGACTCGTCAGTATCGTCCCCCCAATATTCTGGTGGTCGCTCACTATCGAAGGTCCTGTTTTTGAGCCAGGGCCCGCGCGTCTATACAACACACTGATCGGAATGAGCACCATCGGTTCGATGCTGGCGCTATTCCCCATCTCAATCGCGCTGTCGATCATGCGATACCGCCTGTGGGACATCGATGTGCTCATCAACCGGGCTCTCGTGTATGTTGCATCGACGGGCTCTTTGGCGGTCGTTTACTTCGCAAGCGTGGTTGCTCTCCAGGCCGTCTTCCGTGCCATCACCGGCCAAGAGTCCGGGCTAGCCGTCGTCGTTTCTACCCTCGTGATCGCGGCGCTCTTCGTGCCACTACGAGGCCGCATCCAGGCTCTTATCGACCGTCGTTTTTACCGCTCGCGCTACGACGCTGAGCAGACGCTAGCCGCGTTCAGCATTCGGGCCCGTGACGAGGTAGACATCGAGCGTTTGTCGGGCGCATTGGTCGGTGTAGTCGAAGACACGATGCGTCCAGCGCACGCCTCGCTGTGGTTGAGGAAGAGCTAATGAGACGTTCGCGATTGATTGCATGGATGTTGGTTTCAGTGATTGCGCCGTTGATGGTGCTGTCGGTCGTGCTCCTGGCGCTTGGCTGGTCGACCGACGTACCCGTTGGTTGGGGCATGCGAGGTTTCGGCAGTCTTCTTGCACTGACGTTTTCGGCAGTGGGACTGACGGTTGCGCTCAATCGTCCGAACAATGCCATCGGCTGGGTGTTCCTGGGGTTGGGGCTTTTGGCAGTAGTTCAAGCGCTGGGCTTTGAATATGCACACTACGGTTTCCTGACACGGAATGACCCGTTACCGGGCACCCTTGTATTCGCGTGGATCGCCAACTGGGCCTGGATACCGTTAGTCGGTCTGATGGCGGTCGGCCTGTTCATGCTGTTCCCCGACGGCAAGTTCCAATCGAGGAAGTGGCGAAATGTTGGGATCGTGTCGATCGGGATTTGTGCCATGCTGACGGTCGCTCTGGCCCTAGAGCCAGGGTCTCTAAAGAGCTCGGCTCCGTACCTGAATAGTCCTTACTCCCTAGGCTTTTTCGACGACGCGACGGTCCGCCTTATGTTCCTGCTTATGTTTGTCCTGACGGCTGCAGCGACGTCTCAGATCGTCCGATTCCGTAACGCCGGGCCGGAGGTGCGGCAACAAGTAAAGTGGCTAGCCACCGTGTCGGTGTTGGCAGCGGTCTCTCTCTCCCTCAACGTGACGCAGCAGAAAGTCTTCGAGTACGTGACGGTATTCATAATCGTCACAGTCCCTCTTGCCGCCGGAATCGCGATTCTCCGCTATCGTCTGTACGACATCGACGTCATCATCAATCGAGCGTTGGTTTACGGCGGACTGACTGCTACACTAGCCGTCGTCTATTTCTCCACCGTCGTCGTGCTGCAACTTGCGTTCCGGTCGGTCACCGGGCAGGAGTCGAACCTGGCCCTGGTCGTCTCGACCCTCACCATCGCCCTCCTGTTCCAACCGGTACGCCGTCGAGTCCAGTCCGTCATAGACCGTCGCTTGTACCGCAACCGATACGATGCGGCGCAGACTCTACATGCGTTCAGCATGACTGCTCGGGACGAAGTCGATCTCGAGCGGCTGGCGGGAACTCTCGTCGGAGTCGTGAACGATACCTTCCGGCCTGCACACACCTCGTTGTGGCTGCGACAAGAATCGCCGATAAGGATTCGAGAAGAATGACGCCCGGATTCGATCCCGTAACGTTTTTGGGACGTTTGCCCGGTAAGATGTGGACACCATGACGATGACAACAAAAATACAGTCGATGTGGCAGGCGCTGGTTGGCAGCAATGGGCGGTCCGACGCGCCCGTCGATACTATTGAGGACATCGTATCTCAGCACTCGGTTGTCGAAGCCGTCGATATCGCGCCCAACGACCCGATCGTCGGGTACTTTCAGACAGTCAACAACGTCGTCGAAATCGACAAGCTCACCCTTGACTCTCCTGCTGTCCAAGCGCTCAGGGAAGCTGGCGTGAAGATCGCCGTTCCGCTGCTGAGCCAGGGCGAGTTGATCGGCCTGCTGAACCTCGGCCCTCGCCTGAGCGAGCAGGAATACTCGACAGACGACCGCCGCCTCCTCAGCAACCTCGCGACCCAGGCCGCGCCAGCAGTACGTGTAGCGCAGCTCGCTCGACAGCAACAGTCAGAGGCTCAGGCGCGAGAGCGCATCGAGCAAGAGCTTCGCGTCGCGAGCGTCATTCAACAAACGCTTCTCCCTCAGAGCGTCCCGGAAATCGAGGACTGGGAGATGCGGGCCTTCTACAAACCCGCCCGTGAAGTAGGCGGCGACTTTTACGATTTTCTCGAATTAGCTGGTGGAAAGTTGGGTGTAGTTGTCGGCGACGTGACCGACAAGGGCGTCCCCGCCGCGCTCGTGATGGCGACGACACGGGGTATCCTGCGGGCAGCATCCGAACGAAGCGAGTCGCCAGGCGCGGTTTTGCGGAAGGTCAACGACATGCTGTATCCAGACATACCCGCAAAGATGTTCGTCACGTGTCTCTATGCGATTGTGGATACGACGACTGGCAAGATCCACTATGCCAACGCGGGACATGATCTGCCGTATCGGCGCACTGAGACCGGCATCGACGAGCTTCGCGCGACCGGCATGCCGCTCGGCCTCATGCCTGGAATGGAGTACGAAGAGAGAGAAGTAACTCTTGCGCCGGGTGAGAGCGTTCTCCTTTACAGCGACGGCCTGGTCGAGGCACACAACGAGACGAGGGAGATGTACGGCTTTCCCCGCCTCAAGGGGCTCGTTGCGACCCATGAGGGCGGAGCGTCGCTCATCGATGCGCTGCTGAGCGACCTGACGAAATTTACCGGCCCTGACCTGGAGCAAGAGGATGACGTTACCTTGGTGACGATTCGGCGGACAGTGTCAAAGAGCGAGGCGAATCCCATGCCCACATTAGACGCGAAGACGGAATTCAAAAGCCTCGACGAATTTTTAGTCCAGAGTCAGCCGGGCAACGAACGTCAGGCCATGGAACGGGTCGCGGATGCCGTGAAGAACCTCGACCTGCCGACGGCGCGCCTCGAAAAGCTCAAGACTGCCGTGGCCGAGGGCACGATGAACGCCATGGAACATGGCAACAAGTATGACGCCGATACTCCTGTGAGTATTGTCGTTGCGGCATCAGAGGCGGCGGTGTCAGTCAAGATTATAGACAGTGGTGGAGTGGAAGAGGCCGACAAGTCCAGCGACGCCGAGACGCCGGACCTTGTCGCAAAGCTGGCTGGACTCCAGTCGCCGAGAGGGTGGGGGCTGTTCCTCATCAAAGAGATGGTCGACGAATTCAAGACGACCAGCGACGACAAGCACCACAACATCGAACTGATAATGAATCTAGGAGGTGGCGAAGATGGCAACAGGTAGCCTCGCCACAAAGGTACGGCGGCAAAACACTATCGCCGTCATCGACATGAGTGGTGAGATCAACGCACTCGCCGAGGAGTCGCTGAACGGTGCGTACACCGAGGCGACCGAGGCGAATCCGTCCGCCGTCCTGCTGAACTTTGCCGAGGTCGGATACATCAACAGTACTGGCATTGCTCTCATTGTCGGCGTATTGATGAAGGCCCGTGAGTCGGCCACTTCCATCGCGGCATGCGGCCTCAGCGACCACTTCGCCGAGATATTTCGTATAACCCGGCTGTCTGATTACATGCCGATCTATCCCAATGAAGATACGGCCACTCAGTCGTTCGCGAGCGGCCAGTGATCAAACTCGCAGTCCTCAGGAGCAGCAGATGACCGACCGCAAACTCGCCGTAAGCACCCGATCCGCGGGGAATTTCGCAAGCGTCGTCGACATCGCTGGCGATGTCACCGCCGACGCCGAGAACGCCCTCGCCGACGCCTATACTCAGGCCGCCACCAAGGGCGTGAAGGCCGTCATCCTCAACTTCGAGAAGATGGAGTATATGAACAGTAGTGGCATCGGCCTGCTGGTGACGCTCCTGATTCGAGCACAGCGACAGGGTCAAAGCCTCCTCGCCGTTGGCCTCAACGACCACTATCAGCACATCTTTCAGCTAACAAGGCTGAACGAGGCTATTCAGATATTCGACAGCGAGAGCGCGGCGATGAAAGCAATCAAGAGCTAAAACGTCAAACAAAAAACGTTAGGGGAGGAACCACGCGTAGGCCAGTCGATTCTGTTCGCCCAAATTACGTTTTACGCATTACGTTTTTCTTCCGGAGGTTTCCCCATGACGCAACCACGTGACGAAGGCAACTGGGCCGGACCGATCTCTGGTCTCCACACACCCGTTTTACCGACCGAGGCGATCAACCTCAACGTCGAGGGGCGCAAGCTCGGCGGGCCGCTGCAAGGGTTCGGACAGTTGTGGCAGAAGACCTACTCGGTACGCTTGAGCGGTACCACCGTATCCCCCCAAGAGGTCATCAAGGAGTGGAAGGACAATTTCCCTTCTTTCTGGCCCGACGGTAGCCGTTTCTTCGGCCCGTTGACAGGGATAAATCCGGGCGATGTCGCAGTGCTGAATCTGACGGCACCGGGCGGAATGACGCTCTCGACAGGAATCATGGTGCTCTACGCAGACGACGAGTCGTTCACTTTCATGACGCCGGAGGGCCATATGTTCTCCGGGTGGATCACCTTCAGCGCCCGCAAAGAAGATGGCGCGACCGTCGCCCAGGCCCAGGTACTCATTCGCGCCAACGACCCCCTGTGGGAGCTCACGATGCGGCTGTTTGGATTCAAGAAGGAAGACCAGTTCTGGTTCAAAACCCTCGAATCGCTGGCAGCTCACTTTGGCGTTCAGGGGCACCCGCAACTGTCATCGACCTGCGTCGACCCGAAGCTGCAATGGTCACGCGCCAAGAACATCTGGCACAACGCCGCGATTCGCTCGGCGATGCACGCGCCGGTCAGAATGGCGAGGAGGGTGATCGGGAAAGCGTGAAACGTAGTGCGTAAAAAGTAAGGAAGCTGGGGAAATACTCGCTTGGGGCACCAATCGCTGCTTGCACGATTTACGCTTGACGATTTACGTTTCATCCCACCATGCCCGCATCATCCTCATACGATGCCGTAGTAGTCGGCGCTGGCCCAAACGGCTTGTCGGCGGCTATCGTGCTGGCGCAGGCGGGCAAGTCGGTCCTCGTCGTCGAAGCGAAGGACACCGTTGGCGGCGGCGCTCGCTCTGCTGAGTTGACCTTGCCCGGCTTCATCCACGACGTTTGCTCGACGGCATACCCTCTTGGCGCGGGCTCACCATTCCTCCAGACACTTCCGCTGGAGCAGCACGGCCTCGAATGGGTGCATCCGACCGCGCCTCTGACGCACCCGCTCGACGATGGAACGGCTGTAGTGTTGAGTCAGTCAGTGGACGAAACGGCCGCCGGACTCAGTGGCGATGCCAAGGCCTACGGCAAACTGATGCGGCCGCTGGTCAAGGACTGGGACAATATGGTGGGCGATTTGCTGTCGCCCATGCGACGCCCGCCGAGGCATCCGTTTGCGATGACGCGCTTCGGTCTGGCTGGGATGAGATCGGCACGTTCTCTCGCTCAGAGTCGGTTCGATGGAGACCGCGCACTTGCCCTGTTTGCAGGAGTAGCCGGACACTCCATGCTGCCGCTGCACAAAAAATTCACGGCAGCCTTCGGACTGGTGTTAGGCGTCGCAGGACACGCCGTGGGCTGGCCCTTCGCGCGTGGTGGCGCTCATGCGGTCACGCTAGCACTGGCGTCGTATCTGGAATCTCTCGGCGGCGAGATCATGACGAACATGCCAATCGAGTCCATCGACGATCTGCCGAGCAGTCGAGCTGTCCTGTGCGACGTGACACCGGCACAGATGCTCAAGATCGCAGGGCAAAAATTGCGCGGCGGGTACCGACGGGGCCTCGAAAAATACCGCTATGGAGTTGGCGTCTACAAGATCGACTACGCGCTTGACGGGCCGATCCCCTGGAAAGCACCGGAGGCGGCGCTGGGCGGTACGGTGCACGTCGGCGGAACGCTAGACGAAATATCCGAGGCTGAAGCTGCAATCTGGCAAAACAAACATCCCGAGAAACCCTTCGTCCTGGTTGCGCAACCAAGCCTGTTCGACGACTCGCGCGCACCTGAAGGAAAACACACGGCCTGGGTCTACAGCCATGTCCCACACGGAACAACCTTCGACATGACCGACCGCATCGAGGCGCAGATCGAAAGGTTTGCACCTGGCTTTCGAGACCTCGTCCTCGGGAAACATGTTATGCCTCCACTGGCCCTACAGGACTACAACGCCAACTACATCGGCGGCGATATCAACGGCGGTGTACAGGACTTCGGCCAGCTATTCACCCGACCGATGCTCCGATGGAACCCGTACTCAACGTCGGCCAAGGGGCTGTACATGTGCTCGTCATCCACCCCTCCGGGCGGCGGCGTCCACGGCATGTGCGGGTATCATGCGGCCCGCTCGGCGCTCCGAGATATGTTCTAAAGAGTTCACCGCTGAGATCGCGGAGAACACAGAGAGAAAATCTTTTGTCGGCCTCTGCGCTCTCCGCGCCCTCTGCGGTGAAATAAAGAAGAGGCAGGAGCCTTGTGGTCGCTCCTACCTCCAGCGAGTCTATTCAGTTTCGCTCCCTGGGCCGGCCTAACGTCGATCTTATGATCTGATACCTGTATGCCCTTTATTTCAGGGTCTCAGGCTATTTTTGTGTACGGGCCTCCGAGGTCTCTGCCAACCCCTGCCGTGCTCGGTGCGAACCACCGGGCCGACAGGGCCGGTAAAGGGAACTTCCATTGCCGGATTAGCTTGATGATCATCCCCTTACCTCGTTTCTGTCGGCCACTCCCTCATCAGACCTGCACTCTTCAAAACACAAGGCGGAGCGGATTTCCTTGTACTTATTCGTGGGCTTCCTAGGAAGGATTGAAGCTAAGTATATAGCGCTTCAAGCTGGTTTTTGCCTGTTCTGATATCTCACCCATTCGAGGAACCAGGTACTCATCGTACCTTTGCCTTTGACCTCGATCTCTCCCCTCGGCATGAACGTGAAGTCATCCTGTAGCAACTCGCGCATATGACTGGTAACGTGAATCCGGCCCGGGACGCCGTGGGACTCCATGCGGCTTGCAGTGTTCACTGCGTCGCCCCAGATGTCATAGTGGAACTTTGTCGTGCCGACCACACCCGCCACCGCCGGACCTGAGTTCATCCCGATGCGGAATTCTATCTCGTGGCCGTCTTGGTCTCGACCATCGAGAAAAGAATTCATTTCGAGTGCCATGTTGGCAAGGGCGTGGGCATGGTCGTCGCGCCGTACCGGCACGCCCGAGGCGACCATGTAGTTGTCCCCAATCGTTCTGATTTTTTCGAGACCATATTTGTCGGTCAGGGTGTCGAAGTAGCTGAAGATGTCGTTCAGCAGTCCAACCATTTCGGTGGGCGGCAACTTCTCGGACAGCGGTGTGAAGCCCACGATGTCGGCGAATAATACGCTAACCGCATCGAAGTGCTCGGCAATAACCTCGTTGCCCTCTTTGAGCGTGGGTGCGATCTCCTTAGGCAGGACGTTCAACAGCAATCGCTCAGATTTCTCTTGCTCCCGTTCGAGTGATTCGAGCGCGCCATTCTTCTGGCCCACGAAGTAGTATAGCAACACAACCGCCACGGTCGATGGCCCAAGAACGTTCATGGCGAAGAACGCGATCACAACACCCTTCGGAAGATTGTTGCTCGCCCTAGCGTTGGGTTCGATGAGGGCACTTACTACGACGAGGGCGAAGAAGGCCAACGTCCATCCAACGGCCTCGCGCCGAGACGTGAGTAGCAGGGCTTCGAGTGGTCCGAGCAGCGCCCAGAATATAACCGCCCCGGAGTTAACGAAGCCCCCAGCGGCGACCATTACGAGGAAGGGCGCGACGATAATCAGTACGAGCTGGGTCAAACGGAAGAGTTGGTAGCGGCTCGTGACTCGAAACACCACTATACTGACAGCACTTAATGCAGAGTAGCCAAGAGGAATTGATGCAGCAACAGGCTCGTCGAAGGCGAGGTAGATCGCGCCCCACAACACTGCTGCCGGTGCGATCAGCATTGTACTTATGACCAGCACGGTCGCCTGGAGACGGTCTTCGTCCGACTCGAATCCTGTGCCAACAAACGAACTAGCCAGGCGTTTCAGGCTCGATTCTTCGCGTGCCGCGCCCTGTGAACTGCCGATTGTCGTTGCCGTTGTCGCGTCTCCCATGGTGGGCGGTAGTGTATTGATGGGTCAGTGTTAGTGTCAACGACACGAAGGTGTCGAAGAGCAATCCGTTCGGCCTGAGCAATGCTAAGTCCGGCGACCGGACCGAATCGAGCGAAGTAACTGGAAATCACTCCAAAAGCCTTCCGTTTTTCCTCTTCTCCCATTGGAGACCTTTGCGTAACCTGGGGTTGGAGGCTGAATGAGGGTAAGGTTCCGACTTTGGGTATCCAGTTTTGCGATTGTGGTGTCGGATGCTGCTCCATCATCGGTGATCGAACCCCTTTTCGGTGGTTCAGGCCACTTTTGGGCGTACCTTTCCCTTGTCTATCCGGTCAATATCAACCGATCGGCACGACGTAGATTGTAGGCCATTAACTTGAACCACATCTCTGTCTCGTTCCGCTTGTGTCCCAATGTATCGCACCCGCGTGTACCCATACGTCCGCTCTTGCGGTGCATGAACCGATTCCTCTGTGTAGTATCTTCTACCCCGAGGATTATCCCCCTTCACTCAGGCTAGGCAAAGGTCTCCTCCGGCAGGCCGCCAGGGAACTCGACATCGGCTTCGCGACCCTCATACGACTCCTCGATGCCGGGACGTCGTCGGATGCCTCGAGCAAGGCGACAGATCAATCGGACTTCGTCGACCGCAACGAGGCTGATTCGGATCGTGAAGTACTCTCACTTCAGCAGAATGGTCATCACAACAAACCTGTGGACAAGGTGGGCAGCATGGCTTCGGCTGGTCATATTGAATTTGCTCCCACGTCTGAGCAATATCTGGGTCCAGCAAAACCTGAGGATACTCAAGTGAAAGGATCGATTGTAATCACGATCGTAGAGAAGTTAACCTCGAAAGATCGCTCGAAACGAACCGATGTAGCGGAAGCGATAATCATTGAGGGCGCATCTAGTGGGCATGGCCGAAAGAGCATAGTCGAATCGCTCGTCACTTCGTTTGCTGAAGGCCTCGGCGAGGGCTTGGGACAAGCGGCAGGGAGTCTCGCCAAGCGTTTCATCGTGAAGAAACGAAGCTAGGAGCGTGAGCAATTAGTCGAGATCTCGAAGGTTTCTGACGGTGGCTCAGGTGATCGTTGAGAAAGGGTTGGCATGTGCTCCGAGAGTCCCTATCCTGGACAACCAACCGGACCATGGAGGGGCTGATGTACCGCCCATACGATCAAGGCCAATCGTTTCTACTACCGCCAAGTTTGCGGGAC
>Ga0209501_10002355_pt1 | contig 19894 bp, 15 predicted proteins | sample ArcticOcean_MG_C_4_FD_187434 | JGI IMG/M metagenome (GOLD analysis project Ga0209501, IMG submission 187434) | Marine microbial communities from western Arctic Ocean - ArcticOcean_MG_CB4_134 (SPAdes) (version 2) | ecosystem: Environmental > Aquatic > Marine > Oceanic | place: Arctic Ocean...
CGGGGAGATCGGCAACCGCGTCAACGCGTCGGTACGCGTCCCGGCGAGCGAGATTCGCTGTCGGGTCATCGGCGAAGGCGCCAATTTGGCTTTGACCCAAGCGGCGCGGATTGAGTTCGCCGCCGCGGGCGGAAAGATCAACAGCGACGCCGTGGATAATTCGGCCGGCGTGAATTGTTCCGACCATGAGGTCAACATTAAGATTGCCCTCAGCAAGGCGGTTGCTGGCGGCACGCTCTCACTGACGGACCGCAACACGCTGTTGCACCGTATGACCGATGAGGTCGCCGCTTTGGTGTTGCGCGACAATTATTTACAAAGCCAAGCGATCAGCATCGAAGCAGCGCAGGCGCCGGAACGTCTTGATTCCCACGCAAGGCTGATGCGCAGCATGGAGCGCGACGGCCAGCTCGACCGTATCGTCGAAGGCTTGCCGGATGAAGACGAGATCGATGCGCGCGCCAGCGCCGGGCAGGGCCTCACACGGCCCGAGATCGCGTTGCTGCTGGCGCATGCCAAAATGGCGCTCTATGAAAGTTTGCTCGATAGCGACGTGCCGGAAGATACTCATCTCGATGATGATTTGGCGCTTTACTTCCCAGCGCCCCTACGCGGCGAACATATGGCTGGCATTGAAGGTCACCGCTTGCGGCGCGAAATCATTTCCTCTTCTATCGCCAACAGTCTCGTCAATCGCGCCGGCATTTGCTTCGTCTCCGAGATGGCGGAAGAGCGTGCTTGCGGACAGGGTGACGTTGCGCGCGCCTATGTGGCGGCGCGGCGCATCAATCAGCTGCGCCGCAACTGGCGGGCGATCGAAGCACTCGACAATCGGATTTCGAGCGTCGTCCAGCTCGACATGTTCGCCGAGTTCCACAGGGTGTTGGTCCATCATACGTCGTGGCTGCTACGCAACAGACCACGGCCGCTTGATATCTCGCGCGCCATTGATGATTTAGGTGCCGGTGTCGGCGAACTGGAAGGACAGATCGAATCCGTACTTTCGCCTATCGGGCTCGCGCATTTGGGTTCGCGCCAGGCCAAGTTCGGAAAAAACGGCGTTGCCGACAAGCTGGCCCGGCTGGTCGCCTCCGTCGACGCGATGATTCCGGCCTGCGATATTGTCGAAGTGTCGCGGCAGGCGGCGCTACCGGCGGACAAGACGGCCGCGGTTTATTTCCAACTCGGCGCGCGCTTCGGTCTTGAATGGCTAAGGGACGATGCCGCACCGCTACTTGCCGGCGATCACTGGCAGCAACGTGCCGTCGCCGCCATCATCGAGGATCTATTCTCTCAGCAGCGTGCGCTTTGCCGGACCGTGCTGTCGGATGGCGCCCATCTGTCGCCCGAAGATGCCGTCGAGAATTGGGTATCGGAAAATCAGGAAATATTCGAACGGGCTGTTCTCTTGTTCGATGATCTCAAAAGCGCTGGCCCACTCGACCTCGCCAAGCTCGCGCTTGCCAACCGCCATATGAGGGAACTGATTCTGGCGTAATCTCTGGCGCGCTTTCGGAGTGTGTTGCACCGCGCGCATCGCATTCTGTTAATGCGAACTTGTTCAAGATGGGGCGTCGTTATCGGGCGACGATCAATTCTTCGATATAGCGCGGCAGGGCGAACGATGCCTGATGAACCGCCGGGCTGTAATAGCGGCTATCAATCGCTGATTTTTCAAAACGGCTTGTCAGGGTTTCGAGGGGCGTTCGCCAGAGCTCGGTGTTATCGCTCGCCCAGCCGAGCGCCATCGGGCCGCCGACATAGCTCGGCACATGAGTCACATAGCACCGCGCATCGGCGAACAGTGCAGCCAGGGCCGTCATGCTGTCGCGCAGTTCTGCCATTTGCGTGAAGGGTACGCCGTTCTGCGTCACCAAAACGCCGCCTGGCGCCAGGCAGCGTTTACAGCCGGCATAGAATTCGCTGCTGAAAAGCGCCGCGCCGGGTCCAATGGGATCCGGCGAATCGACGATAATGACGTCGTAGCGGGCATCGCTTTCAGCCACGAAACGGCAGCCGTCTGCGATCACCAGATCGAGCCGCGGATCCTCGAACGCGCGGCCTGAGATGGCACGCAGATAGCGTTTTGACAGCTCAATTACGGTGCGGTCGATATCGACCAAAGTGACCTGTACCACGGTCTGATGTTTGAACACCTCTTCCACCGCACCGCCATCGCCGCCACCGAGGACAAGCACGCGCCGCGCCTTGCCGTGCGCCAGGATAGGCACATGCACGATCATCTCGTGATAGCAGAATTCATCCTTCTCGGTTGTCTGGACCACGCCATCCAAGGTGAGCACACGTCCCATGGCGGCATTTTCAAACAACAGGATATGCTGAAATTCGGAGCGCTCTTCATGTAGCACTCGCTCGATTTTGTAGGTCGCGGTGAAGTCGGTGGGCTCCAGGGTTTCCGACCATGTTTTCATTCCGCGCCGCCGCGCAAAATTTCGCAAACCTCAACCCGCTCGGGTTGGAACGCCGCCGTCAACACCGCAATAGCTGCTTCAGGATCGGTATTGCCGCAGGTGAAGATGTCGAAGGCGGCGAAGCCGCGCTCGGGCCATGTGTGTACGCTGATGTGCGATTCCGCCAGCACCGCCACGCCGGACACGCCGCCGGTACCGTCAAAATGGTGAAGGTGGATATGCAAGAGCGTCGCACGCGCCGCCGCGACGCTCTCTCTCAGCGCGGTTTCAATAAAATCGAGATCATCGATTTGTTTTGGCGCCCACATATCGACAATCTTATGCACGCCCGCGAACAGCTTGCCGTCGCGCTCAATCGCGTAGTCTAGATTTTCCTGCGCAGCGATCATCATGGGCGCCTCCACGTCTCGGGAGAAAGCCGTATATGCTGTCTTCATGATTATGCCTTGTGAAAATTCGATCACACACTAGTGGCGGAAATGGCGCATGCTGGTGAACACCATGGCCAGGCCGTTTTCATCCGCTGCCGCAATGACTTCCTCATCGCGCACCGAGCCCCCCGGTTGAATGATCGCCGTCGCGCCAGCTTCAGCGGCCGCAAGCAAGCCATCGGCAAACGGGAAAAAGGCATCCGACGCAACCACTGAGCCGACGGCGCGGGATTTCGTCTCGCCAGCCGCTTCCGCTGCCTCGGCGGCCTTCCAGGCGGCGATCCGCGATGAATCGACGCGGCTCATCTGGCCGGCGCCGACACCCACCGTAGCGCCGTTTTTGACATAAACGATGGCGTTGGATTTGACATGCTTGCAGACGCGAAAAGCAAAGATCAAATCTTCAAGTTCAGCCTCGCTAGGCGCGCGGCGGGTCACCGTTTTTAAATTTTCACGCACGATGCGGCCATTATCACGCTGTTGCGCTAAGTATCCGCCAGACAACTGGCGCAGTGACATGCCGGGCGCGGCGGGGTCCGGAATGTCACCGCTCAACAGCACACGCAAATTCTTTTTGCCGGCAAGAATTTCGAGCGCCGCAGCATCCGCCTCGGGCGCAATGACGACTTCGGCGAACAGCTTGGCGATCTCTTCTGCCACCGCCTGATCGAGCGGTCTATTGGCGGCGACGATACCGCCGAAGGCGCTCACCGGGTCACAGGCGAGGGCCTTTAGATAGGCATCTTTGAGGTCACGGCCCTGCGCCGTGCCGCAGGGATTGGCGTGCTTGATAATAGCGATCGTGGGAGTGCTGAATTCTGCCACTAATTCGAAAGCGGCGTCGGTATCGTTCAAATTATTATAACTCAATTCCTTGCCTTGCACCTGGCGGGCGGCGGCGACGCCGGGGCGTGTAGGGCCGCCGGTATAAAACGCGGCGGCGAGATGCGGATTTTCGCCATAGCGCAGCATTTGCCGGCGTTCGGCCGAGAATGTCAGGCGCTCCGGAAAACTCATGCCTTCCTGTTCAGCGAACCAACTGGCGATAGCGGAATCATAAGCGCCCGTCCGGGCGTACGCTTTAGCCGCGAGGCGGCGGCGAAGCGCGCCCGATGTTGCGCCTTTTAAGTCGGTCATTTCATCGACCACCGCTTGATAGTCGGCGCTATCCACCAGCACGGCCACATCGTGGTGATTCTTGGCCGCTGCGCGAATTAGGGCGGGCCCGCCAATATCGATGTTCTCAATACAGGTTTCGAAATCGCCGCCTCCAGCCACCGTTTGCTCGAAGGGGTAGAGATTGACCACCACGAGATCGATCGGTTGGATATCATTTGCGGCCATAGCGTCGCGGTGAGCGGCGTTGTCGCGAATACCGAGGATGCCGCCGTGAACTTTCGGGTGCAGCGTCTTCACCCGACCATCCAACATTTCGGGAAATCCAGTGTGGTCAGAAACGTCTTTCACCGCGATGCCAGCGTCGCGCAACATTTTTGCCGTGCCGCCGGTCGAAAGTATTTCGACACCTGATTGCGATAGGAATTTTCCCAATTCGGGAAGACCTGATTTATCGGAAACGGAGATCAACGCGCGGGAGATAGGTAGGTGGTCGGCGTCTTTTGTCATGGTGGCTTCTCGTTATTTGGTCGCAGACAGGGCGGCGTGCGGGCGGCAGTTACTGCGCGGCGCGCCGGGATGCCGAAGAATCAGGTTTCGGCGTTTGAGCGCGAAACTCCGGAACAATGACGGCGATCTCCGACAGCGTCGCTTCGCTGTCGCGCGCCGCCGCAGCCGTGCAAAGGCGGCTAATCTGCTCTTGCAGTACCGCCAGATCGGCAGGGCGCGACATAGCGCGTTGCAGGCCGGCGACCGTTGTCTCGGACAACGGCTCCTTCGCGTGGAACAATTCCTCGGTCATTTTTTCGCCCGGGCGGAGACCGGTATACTCGATTGCGATGTCTCTTTCTGGCGTCAGACCGGCGAGCCGGATCATTTGACTGGCCAAATCCTTGATTCGTACCGGCGTGCCCATATCGAGCACGAATATCTCGCCGCCCTTACCACGCGCACCGAGCCCGGAGGCCTGTAACACCAGCTGCACCGCTTCGCGTGTGGTCATGAAGTAACGGGTGACTTCGGGATCGGTCACGGTAACCGGGCCGCCGGCAGCGATCTGGCGTTGAAAGAGCGGCACAACGGAGCCTGATGACGCCAGTACATTGCCGAAGCGGACCGTGACCAAGCGCGTATGCGCCTGCTCCCCGGCGGCCAGCGAAAGGCCCAACGTCTGGCAATAACTCTCGGCGATGCGTTTCGTCGCACCCATGACGTTTGCCGGATTTACCGCCTTGTCGCTGGAAATCAATACCATCACAGCGACGCCGTGGGCGACGCAGGCATCGGCAACATTGCGCGTGCCCAACACGTTGGTGAGCACGCCCTCATTGGGGTTGGCTTCGACCATGTGGACATGCTTGAGAGCCGCAGCGTGAAATACCAATTGCGGGCGCGTTTCGGCGAAGGTCGAGTTTAAACGCCCCAGATCGCGTACATCGCCGAGGACGGCTTCGCGCGATATGCCGGCGTGATTTTCCGCCAACTCCATGTCGATGGTGTAAAGATTGAATTCAGAATTATCGACCAAGGTCATGTGCGCCGGTCCGTGCCCGGCGATTTGACGGCATAGTTCCGAACCGATGGAGCCACCGGCCCCGGTCACGCAGACACGTCGTCCATGGATCAGCGCCGCCATTTCTTTGCTGTCCAGCGCCGCTTGGGGGCGGCCCAGCAAGTCTTCGATCGCCACCGGGCGAATATCGATGACGCCGGCTTCGCTGCTGCGAAAATCGGTCATGCGCGGCAAGCGTGAAAACGGTATGGAGAGTCCCTCCGCGGCATCGAGAATATCGCTCAGGCGCTCAGGGTCGAAGTTGTCCGATGTGAGGATCAGACGTTGCGGCTGGGTACCGCGACGTTTGAGTGCGCGCACGATCTCCACAAGATTGCGGGCTGGTCCGTAGACCCGGACGCCGTGAATGTGTCGGCCGATTTTGGCAGCGTCATCGTCCACCAATCCGACCACGCGATAATTTGCGGCGCTGCCGCTCAAGCTGGAGCGGATAAAGAGATCGGCGTCATCGCCGACGCCCAACAGCAGCACCGGTACCCGCCGCTCGCCATTGGCACGCTGAAAGAAGCCGGTGAGGCCACGTTCCATCAGGCTGCGGTAAAGGATGCGCGGGCCGGCGATCAAGGCGACGAGGAAAAGTAGGTTGATTGGCAGTGCCGAGCGCGGATAGGCCTCAAGCCGAGTGACGACAAACAAAAGCGCGACAAAGACAAGAACTGCGATTCCCGCTGCCCAAGTGATTTTTGTTACGTCGCGCGACGCAGTATAGCGCCAAAAGCCTCGATAAATGCGCATTCGCCAGAACACGATCGCCGATATCACGCTGAACGCGAGAATTCCCTCGACGAAAAAGCCGCTCGACTCATGCCAAAAATTATCGACGCCACGGCGCAGCAACAGCGCCACGGCAAACGATATAGCCGCCATAGCCACATCGAATGCGGCAACCGCGTAGGTTCTGTTGATGCGATTAATTTGCATGGGTCGGTCTATTTTGCGAGAGACGAAGATAGCACAAAAGCGCCGCCGTAAGCAGCAATCCCGCGCCCAACGCGCCCCAGGCGAAGGCTGCCGACAAGGTTGTCGCGAGGGCGAGGCCGGCAAGTAAAAAATTCACTGCTGTCACCGCCAACACCACATGCGCATGGCTGCGCCCTGCCGCAACGGCAACCTGGTAATAATGTTGATGATGGGCACGCCAAATGGGCTCGCCGCGGATCAAACGCCGCACCAATGTAAAGCTTGCGTCGATGACAAAATAAAGCACCAGCAAGAGCGCCGCTTGCCAAAGCCCAAATGTGGCCAATGATAACAACAGCCAGCCGATGGCGAAGCCCAAGGGCACGCTGCCGACATCGCCGAGAAATATACGCGCCGGCTGCCAGTTCCACGGCAGGAAGCCGAGCGCCACTGCCGCCAAAGCCAACGCGAAGGCACCGAGGCCGGCTGCGGCCGGAATAATGACCGCCAACGCAAACAGGCCGAGCCCGGCGCTCGCGGTCTGGCTGCCGGCGATGCCATCGATGCCGTCCATAAAGTTGAACAGATTGAGAAACCACAGCCAGATGAGCCCGCTCAGCGCGAGGTCGAGCGCCGGCGGTAAGGTGCCCTGAAACACTCCGCCGCCTTCGGGAAGTGCAAACAGGCCGGCGCCGACGGCGATTGCTTGCGCCCCCAGACGGGCGACTGCCGGCAAGCCGCCGCGCACATCGTCGACCCAGGAGATCAGCGCCAGTGCCGCCCCGGCGGCGAGAATGATCCAAAATTCATGCGCGGCGGCATCTCCGGCGCCGTATAGCCAAAAAGCGAGCCAGACAGCCAGCAGCACGCCTGCCACCGCAATGCCGCCGCCGCGCGGCGTCGGCGAACTATGGCTGGAGCGCTCGTTGGGGATGTCGAGCACGCCACGGCTGCGTAGCAGTCGGAGCACGCCCGCAGTGGCGAGCCAACTGGTGGCGCCGGCGGCGAGGCTGCCGATGACAACGACAAAAATATTCATGCGCCGCTTTCGCGTCGGTAAACCGCTTGATCCGTAACGACAAAGTCCACCCGGTCATCCAGCAGCGCCTGGGCACATTCCTCCGGGCGGTTGATGATCGGCTCTTCATGGACGTTGAAGCTGGTGTTGATCATCGTCGGCAGGCCGCTTCGTTGCTTGAATGCGGCGAGAATATCGTAATACAGCGGATTGTGCGCGCGGCGAATGATCTGCGGCCGCGCCGTGCCGTCGACATGTACAACAGCTGGAATGCGCGGCCGCCAGGATTGCTTGACGTCGCAGGTGATTGTCATAAAGCGCGCCGCATATCTGTTGCGCGCGTTGATGTCGAACAGCTCGGTAGCGTCCTCTTCGGCGATAACCGGTGCGAAGGGCATAAATTCGGAACGCGAAAGCCGGTGGTTGAGCGCATCGTTAATCCCGGCATCGGCGGGCGAGGCGAGAATGCTGCGCGCGCCGAGCGCGCGTGGACCAAATTCCATGCCGTGGCTGAATATCGCCACCGCCTTGCCTTGGCATAAAAGCTCTGCAGTTTTGTCGACCGGATTGTCCGAAATGGCGGTGAGGCCGGCCGTGCCGCCGAGAACCTTGTCGGCGTTGTCGCCCCAGTTGCGGCCAAAATATAGCGTCTCCAGCGGATAGCGCGCGGCGAGCCAAGTTTTCATGCCGTCGCGCTCGAGAAGAAATTGCAACACTCCGCCAGCAGGCAAGCCCTGGTCGCTCATCGCAGGATAGACGAAGACCTCTTCGATATCCGTTTCTTCTGCCAGTAGCCGATTGAGCCGAACATTGCCGAATACCCCTCCGGAAAGACCCAGATGGCGTACCGAATGATGACCGAGCAGTCGGCGAACGGATTCGAGCGTAACTTGCTCCAGCACCTCCTGAATCGAAGCCGCCATATCTTCGCGTGAGGTGTTTTCCGCCGTTTTGAACATGAACTGGCGAAGCTCAGGATTGGTCGAGAAGTCGCTCCGAATCTGTCCTTTCGTATCGACCTTAAAATGCGCGGAAATCGCCGCCGCCACCGAAGGCTCGCCGAGCGCCGCCAGGCCGGTGAGCTTGCCTTCGTGGCGGTTGATGCGCCAGCCCAGGGCCTGGGTTGCGTAGCCATAGGCCAGGCCCAGGCTGTCGATTCGCGCTGGCGCGGTGAAACACTCATCACCGCCGTAAAGCGAGCGCAAATCGCCATCCTGAAAGATACGCTGGCTGTATTGCACATTGTCGCCGCCGCCATCTGAGGTATAGAGCAGCGCGTCTTTCCAGTCGGTGTGAAACAGGGTGGGCAGGGCATGCGCCAGATGGTGGTTGAAAAATGACAGTTGGGTTGATTCGCGAAAACCGAAATCGGCAAGAAATTTATTGCCGTCAAACAGGGCTTGCGAATTGGCATGTCCGGCGCGCACCAACTCGCGCTCCATGCTTTTGTGTTTTTCTTTGCCGAGTGCGTGACGGATCTTGCCCTCAAGCAGACGGGAGCCGCGGAAATGCTTGAAATAACGCCACGCATAAGCGCCACGTCCGAGGACGACCGCATCAACGTCACGCCGCGACAGCCCGGCAATGGCGAGGCATTCGTCGATGGCTTCATCGGGCATCCGACCGCCGTCGATCTTGCGCCGTGTCAGGCGCTCAAGCGAGATCGCCGATACCATCCGATAGTCGTCGAACAGGCAGGCGGCGGCCTCGTGATATCCGGGGTGGACACCGAGAATTATCATGCGCGTTATGGGCTCGATCGACTGGGAACGGCTGCGCGCGGAATCTACCGCCCGCTCCCACTATGCGTCAATCCACCGCCAAGAGCCGGCCGCGACGGAGGCGCAAATGTGGCTGTTTGCCGCGTTCCGATTGCGGTGTTACATCACGACATCTGCTGATTGCTACCACGGGAGGAGCCGGACCCTTGTCCGCCGCAAACAGAAATGGGTTGGCGCTTGCTGCGGCGATTTTATGCGGCATCAGCGCTCCGCTGTTGGCATCGAGTCCCACCGTTTTTGGCGTGGCGCTGGCGCTCGGGCTGTTGCTTTTGTTGGCAGCGCCGGGGCGTGTCCAATTGGCCGCCGATCTAGCACTCGGCGTCCGCACGCCGCTCGGCATGATGATCATTCTCACATTCATCTTATGGCTGCCGGGTGTTGCCGAATCGCCTGACCTTGGCCGCTCGCTCGCCATCTGGGGACGGATGGTGGGCATGGTGATCGTCGCTGCCCTGATTCACTATTTTCTGTCGCGGGGCAGCCTTGATGCCTGTCTCCGTGCCATGGTCGTGGCTGCGCTAGTTTGCGCCGTCATCGCACTGTTGGGGCTGTACGCGGCAAGCCCGATTTACGGCCTCTTTCGTGGCAAAGGGTGGGTCGACGTGAATGCTGCGCAGATCCTCAAATATTACGGCTCAGCCTTGGCCGTTTTGGCGCCGGTGGTGGTGTGGGCCGGCATCCGCTTGGGCCGGCGTTGGCTTTATGCTGGGCTCCTCCATCTGGCAGCTGCCTTTGTGTTAATTCTCGCCGTTGACAGCCTGGCCGGACTGTTGGGTCTTGTCGCCGGTCTGGTGGTTGGCGGCATCGTCTATATTTGCCAATGCTGGCATGTGGTGCGCGGCCACGCTGCGGCGCTATTTTTGATAGGGCTTGCGATTCTGTTGGCCGCGGCAATTGCCTGGGTCCTCTTTAACCTGCCGCCGTCACCGGTCGCCGAGCAAATTATCGACGGGGTCTATCACGGCCCGGTCGAGACCGGCCTTCCGGTTTCGCTGATCGACGCCCATCGCCAATATATTTGGCGGTTCTCGCTCGACTCGGCGCTACAGGCGCCTTATTTCGGCCATGGTATAGATGTCAGCAATTACCTTCCCGGCGCTTCGGTACTAATCGAAAAATTCAACCAGACATTTATTCCGTCTCATCCGCACAATTGGCTGCTGGAAATACTTCTGGAAACGGGTGCCTTCGGGTTGGCGTCCTTATTGGCGGGGTTGGCACTTTTGTTGCGCCTTTGGCTGCGAATCGGCGCCGTGTCGCCGGTGACATCGGCTGCCGGCGTTGCCGTCTTTGTTGCCTTTTGGTCGTCTTCAATGCTGAATTTCTCGATTTGGGCCGCTTGGTGGCAGGGCGTCTTTCTGGTCTTGAGCGCTATCGTGCTTGCCGCCGCGCCGCGCGACGCCTGAGCCAATCGCCCACCGCGATGAGGGCGTAAGCGCCGCATATAGCGCCGAAGGGCTCAATTGGTAGACGATATTTAGGCGACGCGATCGGGCCGTTGACGACCAATATATAAAGTGTCCACAGCAGCAGCAGAAGGAGAACGACACGCACTTCGCGGCGCCCCGAATCTGTTTGGTCGGGTTGGCGCTGAAACAGGCCAAAACCTAATCCCATCAACTGTCCGGCCCGTACTGCCAACAGGCTAAGAAACGTAACGATCAATACCCAGGCATAAGCCGGGTTGTCGTTGTGAAACATGAACGTCCACAGTTTATCCAATTTGCTGTCGCCCGGTATGTCGTAAAATCCGGTGCGTGGCAGGTTGCTTACCGGTGGTGAAAGGATAGCCGCCGGCGAGAACAGATTTATCGCGCCACCAATCAGCCAAGCCTTGACCGTGGCGATCGCGCCCAACTCGGTGATGGCGCGCCGTGCGGTGGCGCTCATTTGGGCGGAGCGCGTGAATGGATTTTCGGACTCCACTCCACCAATTTCCGTTTCGTAACGCCGCTGCATACGCCGAGCTCCCTCAGCATGCGGTGTGCCGTCGAGCGCCTCCAATACTAACGGCGCCACCCAAAGTAAGGAATAAGCACCACCTTGGCTGGTCAACTGCGCAGTGTCATAGTGGCTGAGGTTGCGCGCGAGAATAGGCGCCTGGAGCGCCGCGCAGATGGCCACGAAGACCAGCACATGGGCAAAGCCGGAGAGGCGCAAGCGGCCGAGCCAAGCCGCCGCAATCGGCAGCAGAATAGCCAGCGCCACCACCGCCGGCAGCAACATGACACGAGTGGAAACGCCGAGACCCACCGCCAGGCCGAGCAGCAGCGTCCACCGCCAAGCCGGTTCGCGCAGCCATTGCACGGCGGCATAGAGCATCAGGCACACAAAAAAGAAGAACAGCGAATCGGTAAGAATCATTGCACTAACGATGAATTGCGTCGGATTGCAGGCGGCAATCAAGCCGGCCGGCAACAGCAAGCGGGGATTAAGGAGCATCGCTGTCCGCGCGATAAAGACACAGGCGACCGCATCTAGTGCGCCCTGGGTCAACGCCGGGAAAAGCGGCGCCGATATGCCGCTTACCCACTGGTGTAGAGCCAGCCAAATGATATAGAGCGGCATACGTTCAGTTTCTGGCTCGAAGCCTCTGCCGTCATCGTAGAAGCGAACGAAATCCCCTTGGGCAACGAAGTCCCGGCCGAGTCCGAGATAAAGTACGGAATCTTCGGCGAGGAGCGCCTCGGCGCCTATGCCGAGATAAAGCCCGAGCGTGTAGGCCAAGCGGACCAATAGCGCGAGGCCAAAAATTAGCCATAATGTGCGCCTCGGCGTCATACCCGCATTGCCCAGGCGTTGATGCTGGCGCCGTCGGCGATGATGCGGCCAAGCGCCGCCGCATCCTGTGGAAGTGCGGCGCCGCCGGGAGAGCGCAGCAATTTGTAGCCGGCGTCTCGCAGCAGGTCGATGAAGGCTTCGAAACTGTTTTCGCTACCGGAAAAAACATAGGGGGCCAATTCTAGGATGATCGGCGGGTGAAAGCGTCGCAACGTATCCTTCCCGCCGCGCAGCACCTGACATTCATTGCCATCGACATCTATTTTGATGAAATCAATGCGCTCGATCTCCTCGCGCGCCACATAAGAATCGAGAGTTTCCGCTGCGGCACCGGCGGTCGTCATGTCATGGCCGCCATGCACCGGATGCCCGCCCGGACGGACGCCAAGCGGCCAGCTTGCCGCCAGGGCAGCCGGCGGTGTATCCGCGCTAAGGTCGCTCAACAAGATTTGCCGCGCCTTGATGCGTGGCGCGAGATCGGTGTTGCGGGCCATGTTGATTTGCAGCTTGTTGAATGCGAACACCGTTGGTTCGAAGGCATGCACACATCCCGCCGTGCCAACCAGGCGCGAGATTGGCAAAGTGTGGGCACCGATATTGGCGCCAATATCGAGCGCGACGTCACCGGGTTTGAGGAGACGCCCATATTGCCGCTGGGTGCCGCGCTCGAATGAGCCGAGGAGATAAATCGCAAAATCAATACCTTCGCCCAGGTCAAGCCGCCAATTAAGGCCGCCGCGGCGGACCTCGGCAACTTCTCCCGCGCCGATGCCGCGCCGCACGCCTCTGACCACGTGCGCCGCGGTCCGGGCCAGTCGAATTTTTTGTTTGGTCGAAAGCATATTCTTAGCGCCGTTCCAGCAAGACAAATAGACGGAATGCCATCGCCGGGCCCAACAACGTGAGCAGGCCGTCCTCAACGAACAGCAGGGGTCGGACGAGGCTGGCGGGTAACAGACTCCAACGACGGTATCCGCCGGAAAGGGGATAGGCGAACAGGCTTAAGTAGCGCACCGCGTGCAGCCGGAAATCAGGAAAGTGATGTTCGAATTTCGCCCGGTGGCGGCGGAACAAGAGCGTCGGAATCGCTTGATTTGCGTCATAGGGACCGCGTTCCGGGTTTGCGGTGGGGCTGGCAAACGGATCCTGACTCATATCGACCGGTTCGGGATGTAGGTACCGGTAAAACAATCCGCTCAAAGGCGTAATCGCTGGCTCCAACATGACCAAGCGCCCACCCGGCTTGAGCGCACGCGCCGCTTCGGCAAAAAATTGCGACGGGTTCTCGATATGATGAAGAACATCCAGCATCACGATATTTTCGAAGTAACCGGCACTGAAGGGCAGGGCTTGAGCGTCGGCCGCAGCATCTAGCCAGGTAGCGGGCTGAATATCGGTCAGCACGACATCTTGAAGATGCTCGCGCAATTGCCCGCTTCCGGCGCCCAGCTCCAGCGTTGGCCCCCGATTCAACTGTTTGACCATGCGCCGGTAATAATCGCCATAGACGGCGCGCAACACCGCTTTGTCCTGCCATGTGCCGCGGTAACCGTCCAAATGCGCCGCCGCCGGCGCGGCGCTGGACATCAGAACGCCTTGAGCTTGCGAAAGGCGAAAATCACCATGCGCAGCAACAGGACGCCGTGGCGGAAGCGCGATATTTGCGTGCTGCCATAGGTTCTTTCGGCGTAGCGAATGGGAATTTCGATCACTTTCAGGTTCAGTTTGGACGCGCCGAAGATGAGGTCGAAATCGCCAAACGGATCGAAGTCTCCGAAATAGGCGCGGTTCTTCGAAATGTCGAGATAATGCGCTTTGGTCAAGACTTTGGTGCCACACAGCGTATCGGTGAAGCGCTGGTTTAGGAGCCAAGAAAAGATCATGGAAAAAAGAAAGTTGGCGATCAAATTAAGCGGGCGCATCGCCCGTTTCTCCATCGGATAGACCAGCCGCGTCCCGTTGATGAATTCTCCTTTGCCGCTAACCAGGGCATTATAGAATTTTGGTAACGCCTCAGGCGGTACGGTCAAATCGGCGTCGAGTATCATGAGAATTTCACCGCGCGCGGCTTCAAAGGCCATATGCACCGCGTTGCCCTTGCCCTCACCGTCCTGCAAAAGCAGTTTGATGTCGCGCTCGGGGTGGCGCGCGATGACACGCTCAATTTCCTCGCGGGTGCCGTCCTTGCTATGGCCTTCGACAAAGAGGATTTCCATATCATCGCAAAATTCAGGCAGCCGATTGACGGCGGGTGCAATATTGTCGCGCTCATTGCGGCAGGGAATAACGATGGTTGTGGACGGGTTATCGAGCCCGGCGTGGCGGAGTGAACGGGCCACCACATAATGGCGAACACCGAATCGACGGATTATCGGTAGCGTTGCCAGCGAGCGATTGATGACCGGGCCCAGGCCAAACAGACGCTTCGGCAGCAGCTGTCGCCAATCCCATTTGATGACGTCAAAATCCGCGAGTTCCAACAACGCCGACACATCCTCCGGCCCCAACCGATTGAGCGGGATCTGCCGCATCTTGGCGCCGAGCAGCTCGGCCAGCGCAATAATAGGCGTCCATAGCCAGGAGTAATAAGCGACAATGATGCGTGTGCCGTTTGAGGACAGGTCATGTAGCTTGGCCAACGTGGCCTCGACATCCTCCAACAAACCGACTGTGTCGGAGAGGATGATGACGTCGAACGGGCCTTCCAACGCGTCGAGCGTCTCGGAATTCTCGATATCGCCAACCTCGAAACTGAGATTTGGATGGCGGTCCGCCGGAAAGTTGGTCCGCGCCACATCGATCATCCCCGGGCTGATATCAATGCCGACGCCGACAGAAGGTTTGAGATTTTCCAACAGATGCCCGGTACCGCAGCCCAGGTCCAATACTTTCAGGCCCTCTGGTACGAGAAAGCGGGCGAAGCGGCTATCTTCATCGTGGAAATAAGCATTGCGGGTGATCCACTTGTCACGACTGGGCGCGACGCGGTCGTAATGCTCGCGAACGCGTTTTGCTCGGCGTTCACGCCCGCTCTCATCTGACGGCTCGGTGATCAGGCGAAGCGGTTTGGGTTCAGAGTTCATTAGAGGGCGGCCTCGGTGTTTTTTTCATCGCTCATCGGCCGACGCGAATCGGCGCGCCCTGGAACCAGCCATATGACTGCCCCCACCAAACTCAGCGCCAAAAGCGCCAATCCAAACAAGATGGAGAGCGCTAGCGCCTCGCTTGATTCCGCGCCGGCAAAAGCCAGTGCCGCAACCATCACATTTTCGCGCACGCCCCAGCCGGCAACAGAGATGGGCAAGGTAGAGAGCAGCAGAACGACAGGCACCAGAGCCAGACAGGCCAGCGGCGTAATCTCCATGCTCAGCCCCTGGGCCAGAATATAGACGGCAAGAACTGCCAGAAGATGCATGAACAGAGACAACGCCAAAACACTTAGCGCCGGTTTCGGCATTAAGCCGGCGCGGCGCGCTTCGCTCGCCACATCGGCGAGCTTGGAGATCACCGCCACATGGCGCCATTTGGTGATTAAGCGCGGGACGAAAGAAAGTCCGACGACAGCAGTAATCCCGGCGGCGGCAATGGCGAGCAATAATATGATTGCCAATCGCTCCCATGATTCGTCGACATAGGTAAATGTCAGCGGCAACAGGACGGCAATCAGAATCAAAATACCCAACAGGCCGGTCAAGCGTTCCAACACAACACTCGATACGCCCGGCCCGACAGCGACGCCGCGGCGCGTCAGTAGCCACACCCGCACCGCATCTCCGCCCACCCCGGCGGGTAGAATTTGACCAAAGAACAGGCCGATGAGATAGAGGCGAAATGCGACTCCGATACCCAGAGAAATGTTTAGCGCTCGGGCATAGATATGCCATCGTAGTGCAGCAACCAGGAACAACAGTGCCACCACCAAAAGCGCGAGAACGCCCCATCCGGCCTCGAAGCCGGCCAAATGCTGGCCGCTCTTCTGCAAATCGACCTCGCGCAACAAGTACCAGACCAAAACGCCGGTCACGGCAAGTTTCGCCGCGATCAGGAAAAGCCGCTTCACCGAATATTTGGAGCTTGCCGATATTTGTGCCGAGGACATGAATTTTACTTGATTGCGCGCCGCGCGAAGTCTACTCGGATCAGGGCGGGTTGGAAATGGAAACCGGTTTGGAAGACAAATGAGCCAATGGTACGTGGTCCACTGCCGGGTCAGCTCGGAGCAACGGGCCGAGATCAATTTGCGACGCCAAGACTATGAAGTCTGGCTGCCGATGTACCACAAGACCCGGCGCCATGCGCGCCGGGTGGAGACCGTGTTGCGCCCCCTATTCCCGCGGTATCTGTTCGTCCGGCTTGACCTTTCGAGCCAATCCTGGCGGCCTATTTTGTCGACCTTTGGTGTGCACAACATCATTGCCGACGGCGACGGCCCCCTCGCCATCGGTGATGATATTATCGCCGCATTGAGAGAACGCGCCGATTCGGAAGGTGTCTTCGAAATCGCACGAAGCGCCTTCAAGCCGGGTGAGGAGGTGCGAGTCCAGGGCGGACCGATGGCCAATCTGGAGGGCATCTTTCAGGCCGAACTCGATTCGGACCGTGTCTTGATTCTGTTGAAATTGATGGGGCGCGAGGTGCGGGTTTCGGTCGCCGGCGACGATGTCGAGCCGGTCTGAATCCTGGGAGATTACGAGGCGAGAAAGTCGCGAAATCTCCGCGCCACGTCACGAGGCGCCACCGTTGGCCGGCCCAACGGGTTGAGCGAGCCGGGCGCCGTGCGCAGATGTATGAGGCAGGGCTTCCGGCCCGCCAATCCGTCGCTCAATGCGGCGGCGAAGCCATCCAGCGAATCACAAAGATAGCTCGTCCGATAGCCGCAGGCTTGCGCAGCGCCGGCAAATGAGACGCCGGGCGATACGGTGGCCTGGCCGCCAGTCGAATCATGTACGCCGTTATCGAGGACCAGATGCAGCAGATTGTCGGGCGCATACGCGCCGATAGTGGCCAACGCACCCAATTTCATGAGGGCCGCACCATCGCCGTCAATGACGATAACCGGCCGCTTCACATTGAGCGCAACGCCCAATCCCATCGCCCCAGCGCAGCCCATGGAGCCGACTTGATAGAGCTGCTGGTGGCGGTCCGCCAAGGTGAATAATTCGCGCCCGGTTTTACCGGTGGTCGCGATGATCGCGGCATCGTCCGGTACATTGTCGAGCAATCGCTGCAATGCCTCGGCGCGGGCCGGGCGCCCTCCGCCGCTTGAGTGGTCGACCAAATTTCCGCCCGGCGGCGGTGGCGGCGCGGGCTGGTCGAGCGCCTCATCCGCCACCGAACCCTTCTGCATGATAAGGGCGAATGGCAGGCCGGTTTTGGCCATGCTGTTCTCCGCCCGCGCCAGGACTTCCGGCACGCTGGCTTCTTTGTTCGGGAAGGGCGCGTGCGGCACCCGCATGACATCCAGCAGTTCGGCCGTTATTTGGCCCATCAATTCATGCTGCGGTTCGTCTTTAAGCCCCGGTTGCCCGCGCCATGTAACGATCAATAGGCTCGGGATGCGGAACGGCCAGTTCAAGGAAGTTAGCGGATTAACGGTGTTGCCGAGGCCAGAATTCTGACACATCACCACAGTCTTGCGCCCAGCCAGCCAGGCGCCGGCGGCGATCGCCACCGCTTCACCCTCGCTTGCTGCACCGACATAGTGAAGCGCGGTATCGGAAATTATGCGGTTGATCAAGGGTGTGAGAAAGGAGCAGGGAACGCCGGTGTAAAAATCATATCCGAGCGCCCGAGCCGGTTCGAGAAATGCCGCCGCTGAGATCATCCGCAGTCCGCGCCGCGCTTTGGCAATAAGTGCATCACTGCCGGGTCATACCAAATTGCGCGCTTTCGCCAGATCGAAGGCGTCGTCGACATCCAGCCAATGTCCCGTCACATAGAGCGTTTCGATCTGCTCGCCGCGCGCGATCAGGCGGTTGAGCAGCGCCGGCAGGTCGGCTTCGTCGAGCACCCCTTCGCGCTTCATCGTCGCCAGCTCTTGGCGCACTGTCTTGGCGCCGGCGGCGCTTAATTTGATCAGGCCGATAAATTCACCCGACGGCTCGCCGATCTCCGGGTCGTTTTCGCCGTTCGACTGGATCGCGGTCAGCCACACCGGCTCTTCGTCGAGATAGTCCCCGGTAAAGGGGCGGCTGCAAAGCGCGAGATCGACACTGCGCTCCGCCGCCCGCTGCCCGGCGCCGCGCCACCGGGCGTCGATCACGGCGGTGATATCGCCCGACGAGGCGAGCAAATTCTCCAAAATATAAGGCCGGAACAGAATATCGCCATACGACAGAACGCAGGCGCCATGGAGCTGATCGGCGGCGCATTCCAGCGAGGCGGCCTCGCCGTTGACGGCGAAGGCGTCATTGTCGATGACGCGTATATTGGCCAGATCAATCGTCTCCTTGCGGTAGCCGCGCACCACGCTGATGTCGCGCAAACCGCCTTCGTTGAGGGTGGTCACCAGGCGTTTGAGAAGCGGCTGGCCGCGTATGTCGAGCATGCATTTGGGCAAGCGTTCGGTGAGCGGGCCGAGCGCCGAGCCGCGCGATGCAGCGAGTATGATGCCCTTGAAGTCGCCGCCCTTGGGCTTGAGATAGCGCGCCTCGGCCGCCGCCAGTTCGCTCTGCCCGACGATCTGGAATATTTCCTTGACGCTGGCGACCTCGCCTTCCACTGACGTCAGCGACTGCTCCTCCATGATGCGCCGGCTGGTCTCGCGCATGGCGCTCAGCGCGGCGCGCAAATTGTGATTGGCCCAGATCACCAGCGACACGCCGGCCTCGCGGAACGCGTCGGTCGGCGTGGCGTAATACATTGTCGGCACGATCACCAAGGGCCCTCGCCCGGCCCATTCGCGGCTGAACGTAAGAATTTCCTCGGCGTCGGCTTTTTTTGAATGAATTAAAATACCATCGGCGCCGGCGGCATGATAGGCCTCGGCGCGGCACAGTGCTTCGTCCATGCCCCAGCCCGAAATCAACGCCTCGACGCGGGCGATCAGCTGGAAATCAGCGTCCTCCTGGCTGTCCTTTCCGGCCTTGATACGGCCCGAAAATTCGTCTATGTCGGCGAGCGGCTGGCCCTCGCCGATAAACGAGTTGGTCTTGGGAAAGAGCTTGTCCTCGATGCACACGCCGGCGATACCGCGTTGGCACAGCTTCTTCACCAACCGGCGAACATTGTTGAAATTGCCGTAGCCGGTATCGCCGTCGACCAAAATCGGAATCTGCGTGGCGTCGGCCATGAATTCGAGCTGTTCGAGCACCTGGGTCCACGAAGCTTCATTATTGTCGCGCACTCCCAAGGCCGCCGACATGGCGAGTCCGGAGGCCCAAATACCCTCGAAGCCGGCTTCCTCGACCACTTTCGCCGAGAGGCCGTTATGCGCCTCCATGACGAAGGCCAAATCCGCCTTCAAGAGCGCATGCTTGAGCATTTTCGCCTTGGTGCGCAGCGCTTCGCTACCCACCGCGCCGCCCAATTTTGTCGCCATGACTTGCCTTTACTCCGTTTTGACCCGTGTGCGAACGGTAACACGCCGAATCCGGCAAGAAAAATCCCGAGATTTTCTCAGGCGTTTATGTCGGTCCGCCGTTCAAAAAATGAACAAACTACTTGATTAGGTGTTCAATACGTGAACGATAGGCTAAGCGCAAGTGTTCACATTTTGAACATATGAGACATAAAGATTCCGCCGGGGCAGTTGTGCGCTCGGTTGGGGAGTCTCGAAGCACAGCCGACCGGGCCGCAGCCTTGCACCCGGAACGGCGGTAGCGTCTAAAAATTCTACATTATATCAAAATGTTAATCATCAA
>Ga0209501_10002359_pt1 | contig 19882 bp, 25 predicted proteins | sample ArcticOcean_MG_C_4_FD_187434 | JGI IMG/M metagenome (GOLD analysis project Ga0209501, IMG submission 187434) | Marine microbial communities from western Arctic Ocean - ArcticOcean_MG_CB4_134 (SPAdes) (version 2) | ecosystem: Environmental > Aquatic > Marine > Oceanic | place: Arctic Ocean...
CAGAAAAGGATGATGTTGAAGGGTTTATGTCTAAAGTTAATAAGGAAAAACCAAGTCTTTTTAAGAAAGTAATGCAAAAAATCAAAAAAGAAGAAGTTGGCCTTGAAGAAGCACCACGGTATAGATACAAAATTTATAAAGGTAAAACATATCTTGGTAAGGAATATGGTAAGGATGAGAATGAAGCAAAGAAAAATGCTATAGACACAGGTGGTGCGGCATCTAACTGGAAAACTAAATTATCACCAAATGATTTGAAAGCAATCAAGGAAGATATTGGTCTTGATGAAGCATCTGCTCGTGCTGATGCAATACGAGCAATGCGTAGGGGTAAGAAGGAAGTAGACCCTGCTGATGTTGATACAGATGCCTCTCCCGAAGATGTAAAGGGTGCATCAAAGAACATTATTATGCAATTGCGTAAGGTAATATCTATGCGAGGAAATTTTGATGTAGAATTTCTTGATAGGAAAAAGAAGAAAGTTCCAGTTAATATTGCACACGCAGTTCAAAACAAATATAATTCTTTCAAAAAACCAGCAGATAAAGAGAAGTTCCAAGCACAAGTTGCGAAGTCTTATAAGGATATGCTGAGCGTATTGAAGGCTGGTTATAATGAAGAAACTGAACTTGATGAAACATATGGAACTGTAAAGATTTCTGGAAAAAGAGGTCGAATTATACAGCATTCTCCTGGTGAGGTTGTTTTTGTTGGTAATAAGAAACAGACAGAAAAGAATTTGAAACAACTCAAAAAAGATGGCGGAGATGGTTATATTATGCAGGGCGTTACTATAAAAGTTGGAGAAAAAGTCAAAGGAGTGGGAGAAGAAGTTGAACTTGATGAAGAAAAATTTGATTATACAATCGTAGCTATTAAAAATAAAAAGGTTGTAGATCAACAACACAGCATATCAAAATTAGAATTTAAAGATGCTATAAAATTATTTAAGAAAAATAATCCCGGCGCTAAAATTTCTATTGAGGATAAAGGTGGAAAAATTGTACACACAGAAGAAGTTGACGAAACAATTCTAGATAGGATTGATAAAAAACTCAAGGAGAGAAAAGAAATTCTTGAGGTTCTATCAAACAGATGGGAATTGGCCGGAAAGAAATTTTCTTTAGTAAGGGCCATCCGAACTCGGGCTCCTCGGGGCCAGAATGATAAAGGAACATTTATTTTAGTACCGCAAGGACGCGCAGGAAAAGAACAAGAATTAAAAGCAAAAACGACTCAAGACGCCACACAAGAATTGGTGAAAAAAGGCTATAGAGAGTCTTAAAGGAGAGAAAAAATGGGTAAGAAATATTTGGATACTAAGAATAACAGTCTTGAGTCATCCGTTCTAGGAGTGTGGGAGACTGCAATTGAAGAGGGCGAAGCAATTAGAGATGCTGCTCAGATGACTAAAGAACCAAAAAGGGTCAATAAAGAACTTGATGAGGATTGGGCTCAAACGATGGCACTTATTTGGATGGGCACCCTAATTGCTGCGCTTCTTCCTGCCCTTTATATGAGTGCGACCGCACTTGCGGGCCCACCAATAAAAAGTTTAGTTGACAAACTCAAAAAGAATAAAAACTACAAATTATCTAAATCAGAAAAGGATGATGTTGAAGGGTTTATGTCTAAAGTTAATAAGGAAAAACCAAGTCTTTTTAAGAAAGTAATGCAAAAAATCAAAAAAGAAGAAGTTGAATTGCCTGATATGAGAGATGCTCTTATGCAAGTCAGGACAGAAAAACATGACACTCATGTTGATCCCGAAGATCGTGATGAGTTGGATAAGGAACCTGATGGTGAAGGCGGTGTGGAAACTGCAAAGAAAATGAAAAAGGCAAAAGAACCAGCTCCTAATATTTCAGAAGCTTCTGGTGACAAAGAGGCCTATAAGAAATTCTTTGATGCTGCATTGAAGAAGTTCAAAGTCTCTTCTCCTGCTGAACTAAAGGGTGATCAGAAAAAGAAATTCTTTGACTACATTGATAAGAATTGGGAAGCTGATAATGAGAAAGCAGAAGCTGCTATGTCTCAGGTTAGAGAGTTTAAAATTCAGTCCATGAAGGCTGCTCTTGCACGAGTCTGGGGTATGAAAGAAGGTAAAAATCCTTTTAAAAAAGAAGATGATGATAAAGAAAATAAAAAGAGGGTAAAAACTGAAACTGGTAAGAAAGCTGCTGTAATTGATCTTAACCCTAAAATTGCAGACTAATGATTGATGAAAGAACTAGTAGAATTAACAGAGGTATCCAAGGAGGAATTGCCTGAAATTTACTGTGACTTAGATGAAGTCCTAGTAGATTTTATACGAGGTGCGGATATAGCTGTCGGTGGTAATTTTGTCAAAATGGATAAAGATGAGAGGTGGAATAAGGTAAATCAAACCAAGGGCTTTTGGGCAAATCTTGATTGGAAACCAAATGCAAAGAGATTGCATGATTTTATTATAAGATACAATCCTCATGTTTTATCTGCATATACTGGTCGTGATAATACTTCAAAGGTAGGTAAAATAAAATGGTTGAAGAAAAATACAGGGTTTAAAAGAGGAAATATCCATTTGGTTTTACGGTCACAGAAAAAAAGTTACGCAACAACGAATGGAAAACCAAATATTCTAATAGATGATTATATTAAAAACATACGAGAGTGGCAAGCTGCTGGTGGTACTGGAATACACCACACTGATGTTAGAAAAACCATAAGCGAACTGAAACGTCTAGGATTTAAATAAGATAAATAGAAGGAAACATATTCTTAAAGAATAAAGGAGAAAAATAATGCCATTATGGGGAACAACTACCGCCGCTGGCGACAAACCAAAATTCCTACCAGTAGACGCTAACGCTGCTGGTAGCACGGGCGCTAGAGAACATGCTATTGCCGTTGCGGGTGGATGGGGATTATCCCCTGGCCTTGGCGCTTCAGGCAATGATAACAAAGATGCGATGCCAGAAGTTCTGGTTTGTGTCAAAAACCTTGCTACATTTATGGGTGCTGCTTCTGTTATCGGTATTGATTGGACTGATGCTACAGTTACCGATACTGGAACATTCGATATTACAGTAACATTTGACGAAGCAGTTGATATTACATCTGCTGCTTGGTCTGCCAATCAGACAGTCACTAACAAAGCATACATTCTATTATCTCGTTTGGGTAAAACAGACATGGTTGAAGACAGTACTATGGCTTGCATGTACTACTCTGGTGACGGTTCTAACCAATTAGTATTCAGAGGCACAGCCCAAACTGGTGACGCTGCATACCTTGGGTTCAATAGTGCTGGTGTAGGTGACGATGACGTTATTACAGGAATTATCTTCAACGGTACTGCTGCTTTAGATGACGAAGATGGTTTTTCTGCAATAGGCATTCGTCAGGAATCTGGAACTGCTGCAGCTGGTACATCTGGCGATAGTATAATCGCAGACGGAAGTGCCGCTACAACTATGACAGTTAACGGTGCGCTTGATCAGTCAACAACTCTTGTGATTAATGCGGTTTCTGGTGCAACACTTGCAGTTGGACAGGTTGTTACTGTTAATGGTTCTGGCAGCGCCCCCGCTTCTTCAATTACTGATGCAGATGGGGGAACAGGTATTTCGACAGACAATACGCTTACTATTACAGCTGTTGAGGACCAAACAGAAGTTACAGTCAGTGAGAAAATCACAGTTGCGAATGACATCGTTCTGCTTGCATCCACAAATGGTGGTGATGAAATTACCGTGGATGCGTTGAGTTTCGTAGTTGCTGGACCAACATATGCATCTCGTTCTGATATTACTACAATTACAAGAGTCGGTGCAGACGATAGTGTTGCAATTCAGTTGGAAGGTGATACAACAGACCTTGATGGAGTTACTGCATACTCTAGTGGTGGAAGACTTGTACAAGAATCTGAAAATGCTGCATCAAATGATAGCGATGGTAGAAATGAAGAAGGCAAACTCCTTGTTACTTCACCATATGTTGTAGAAATTTCATTGAATGATGCTGCTACATACACAGCATCTGGTTCTAGTAGTGGTTCTGCATACATCCTAAAAGGTATGGATGTTGCTGCATAGGTGTTATAAATAAAAGAAATTGAAGGCATATGTTTTCAGTAAGGAATTACATAATGGTACGTCTATGAAGATAGATGCGTGATGTAGTGAGTAGTTCAACTTTTGAACTGATTTCCTACAGTAATATCCCCCAAAACAATTGTGTGGAGGGGTTTTTATAAAGGAGAACGCTATTATGGCTGACTTAAAAATTACGGCACTAACCTCATTGGGTACTGCCACCGCCCGAGCTGATTTGCTCCATGTGATCGATGACCCCACGGGCACACCGATTAACAAAAAGGTAACTGTTGGTGAATGGGAAAACGCTTGTAGATCACCAGTAGCTTTTACTGATGCTGATTTAACATTGACTGAAGCAACTCATGCTGGTCGATATTTGATTGGTTTCGATCTTACAGCTGATAGGGTTATTACGCTTCCTACACCTGTTGCTGGTATGGAATTTAGAATTGTCGGTCCAGCTGTTATGACTGCTGCTGATGGACATGATCTACGAATCAAGACTACAACCACTGATGGTTCTGTTAGATTTGATGGTCAACTGACATTCCTTGATACAGACGGAGATGCAAATTCTGTTGTATGGCCTGATGTAAACTCGAATGATTTTCTAAATATTTTTCTTCCTGGCCACTATGATATTACTATTGTTGGCCGGTCAGCAACTTTGTGGCATGTAACTGGTTTTGTTTCTAGTGTTACTGCTCCATCATTCTCTGACGCATCTGCGTAGTAGTTAGTTAGTTGATGGTTGCTAGAGATAGCAACCATCAATTTTCTGTTATAAATAAGATTACAACAACATTAAACACAGTGAGGTGAAAATGTCTATTACTAAAGAAAATATTGAAGAACGTAAGAATGTTCTTATGAATGATATGAATGCTGCTAAACAACGTATGGCAGAGTATGATAAAAAGAAACAGGAAGATATTGCATTGCTAAATGCACTTACAGGAGCATATCAGCAGTGTGAACAATTCCTTAAAGAGTCAGATAATGAAGAGTTAGATAATGAAGAGTTAGATAATGAAGAGCCAGAAATGGCTAGTGATGATGGGAATGACGGAGGATAGTCAATACCATCAGTAACATTCCTCCGAAGGGTAATTATGCCTGGGGGTTTTTATAAGGAGAAGCCATATGGCTGACAAGAAAATTACAGCGCTTACCGACCTTTCGACAGGTGTGGCTGGTGCTGATTTGCTTCATGTGATTGATGACCCCACGGGTACACCAATCAACAAGAAGATTTCGGTTACTGATCTAGTCAATAACCTTCCTTCTTTCATCGGATTCTCAAATTCGTATGAAAATATTACCGACGGCATTCAGGCCGCTGTTGGTATTACAACTGCGCTGACTTTGCTTGCGTCCAGTGGTACAGACACCGCTACGACTCTTGCTGACGGCACTGTTATTGGTCAGATTAAGATTATCGTACATGACGTTGATGCTGGAAACTCCATCATGGCCGTGACTGATGCTCTTGGTTTTGCCGATCTTGACTTTGCAGACGATGGCGACACTGCCATGTTGATTTGGACAGGAACAACTGGTTGGGCTGTATTGAGTCAAGTTGCAGTTGCTGCTGATCTAGGCTTGATTGATATTGCTAACTAATTTTAGTTAGTAATTATATCTAAATGGGGGGAGGGGGACTTCCTTCTCCCCTCATTTTATAGGAGATGAAAATGGTAGAGGTTCTTTCAGAAGTTAATTGGCAGATGCCAAATTGGGCTGGCCAACCTATTAATAAAATTAAGAATAAATTACAGAAAAAACAACCTAAAATGTTGGAAGAACAAATTAGGGACTTATTGCCTTGTGACATAGAAGAGGAAGAAAAAAATGAAGAATTTTAAATCATTCATTAATGAAATAAATACCTCGCATCAAAATCAGGCTATAGATAATAATATGAACATGAGTGTTTATAGTGATCCATCTGTTGTAAGGAAACTTAATGCTTGGGTAGGATCAATTACGGGTAATTATGTATTACCAGAAGATGCTATCAGCAAATTGAGAAGTTCGTTATCAAAAATTGGATTGTCGTTTGATGAAGTTTCTATGATGGAAGGTGAAAGTGGTTCTGTTGAATTGCCCCTAACTTCGTTTGGTGGCCGATTTGGTAAAGGTTTGACCACTCCACATGATGAGTTTGAAGTAGATGACGGTATTTCTCATCAAGTAGAGGGCGGGCTTAAACTAGTTATTGGTTATGAAATGCAAGAGGATAATTCATGTAGGTTATCTGCTAGCATTGAATAAATGTATGAAAAGATAACTAACGATAATGTCATAATGTTTGCAATTAAGCATTATGACAATCCTCAATGCGAAGGAGAAAGAGAATTTTATGATGATATGAAGAGGTTTAAGTATATTAAACGTCTTTTGAGAAAGCATAAAGATACAGGCATTCTTAAAGAAAGATTGCTTTTGAACCATATTATCGTATTGAATAATTTGTTTGGTGCCGAGGCTTGCGTGACCCTATTACTCTTCAAAATACAAAAAGAGTATTGGGAAACACTCAAGTCTTTTTTATTATTCCTAAATATAATTAGAGATGATGAATTGAAAGATATAAATGGAAATAATAAAGTTTCGGAGATTTTAGGAAAACTATAATGGGCAGAGCGATAGACTTATTTGTTACATATAGATTCATAAAGTTGTTAGTTACACCTTTTGACAAAACAGAGGCGTTTAAACTAGGTATCATTGATGAAAAAGGTAATCGGATTATGCCTTCTCCTGTTGCTGGAGTTCGTCAAACTAAACCAGAGCCTTTAAGAACTTCAGACGAAAAAAACTCTTATACAATCCTTCATAAACTTGTATTTAACATCAAGAAAATTTTTGGAAAGGTGCCTGGACTTAGAACTAAGTTAGGAACTTATGCAGCAGCACTATTCCTTCTCAAAGATACTTTCAAGGAATCAGTAGATGACCCTGATATGTTTGAAAAGGAATTTATGAAGTATCTTAAAGAACAAGGTTATGAGATTGATGATAGCATTTCAGAAGAAGTTATTGGATTTGGTGAAGTTCTTCCAAAAGGAGAATATGTTCTAGTCAATGATATTCTAAATACGGAAGAAGAAGAACTTACTGCTAAAGCGGGAGATAAAGTTGTTACCTTTGAAGATGAAGCTCCTATAGATACAGTATTAGGAGTTGAAATTTTTCCTGTTGTGCATATGAAAACACAAGAAAAAATATATGTAAGTTTGGAGGATATCAAAGAATGAAAACTAAATGGAAAGTAGTATCCCCGTATACTGGAATAGAAGAAGATGCACCAGCAAATGCAGCGGGTAGCGGTAATGTACATGGTATAGGTGTAGGGCCGCACGGTGAGCCTGGAATTGATCCAAAAAAGAAAAAGAAGAAACATACTCTTATTGACCGCAATGGAAAAATTGATGGTCGTTCAAAAGCATATCGTGAACATCGTAGAAAACTTGAAGCTGTTAGAAAAAAAAGATTAGAGCGTAAAAATTCTAGTGGAAGTAAATTTATTGAGAATATAAAAAAGAAAACTATTGAAGTGGCATATGGTCATGGTTTTGATATTGTAAACCCTATGGCTGATATGTCAAACCGAAATCTGCAAGCCTCTAAAAAGAAAAAGAAGAAGTAAATTGTCTCTGAGAATTGTTTACCGTGGAGAACTTTAAATATGTCAAAATCTCAAACATCTAATGATGGAGAACATTCATTAATTGAAGATCAAGACAATAAATTATCTGTTGAAGATCAAGACAGATTAGAAATATTTTCTAATCTAATAGATTCTTTAAACACTTCTGTAAAAACTATAGAAGTTAAAGAATCAGTTGAGCCAGTTGAACCAGTTGAACCAGTTGATGAAACTAAAAAAATCACTGAGTTTGAAGAATTGTTTCAAAAACTTGTAGGACCATATTTTAAACCTGAGTTAGAATCTATTGTTGAAACAATTTCTGATCCAGATGATTCAATTCATTCCAGTGGTGATCATTCCCCAGATTTTCTTTTCCGAGATTTTAAACCTGAGTCAGAATTTGTTGTTGAAACAATTTCTGATTCAGTTGATGAAGAAGAAAAGATTCCAGAACTTCCAGAGGTATACTCAAAAGCAATAACTGATCCAGTTGATGAAGAAGAAAAGATTCCAGAACTTCCAAAGGTATACTCAAAAGCAATAACTGATCCAGCTGGATTGTTGGTGCCTAAAGCTGCTGAACGAACAAGTGATATTATTCAAGATATTGTCAGCACTCTTGATAACCTTAATAGCAAAACAGAAGTAAAAGAAGAAGTTGATCAGATTGCTGCATTGCGTGATGAATTTGGTAAATTTAGAAATCATATTCAACAGCATATATCACATCAGGATCATTCTGGTGCTGGTAGTGGTGAAGTTCGTTTAGAATTTTTAGATGATATACAAAGGTCTACTGCAAAGGTAGATGGTAAATTCCTCAAATATAGTTCTTCAGATAGTAAGTGGATAGGTGCAGATGCCTCTGGTGGATCATCAGCAGCAGATGATATATCAGCTGGTGATGCTGCTGTTAATATAACAACAACTTCTGGTAATATCACAATAGATGCAGCTGCAAATAATACTGATATTATTTTCAAGGGTACGGATGGTGGTTCCGACATAACAATATTGACCCTTGATGGTAGTGAAGCTGGTGCAGCAACATTTAATTCAACGGTCACTACAACTGGACTTACTATTGGCAGTACTGCTGTTACATCAACTGCTGATGAATTAAATATACTTGATGGAGTTACAAGTACTGCTGCTGAAATAAATCTTCTTGATGGTATAACTGCTGGAACAGCTTCTGCAAGCAAAGCTGTCATCTTAGATTCAAATAAAGATATTACAGGATTTAGAAATCTTACCATTGCTGGAGATTTGGTTGTATCAGGTACAACAAAAACTGTAGATACAGTTACTATGGAAGCAGCAAACGCAGTTATTTTTGAAGGGGCTACTGCTGATGATTATGAAACAACTCTTACCATTGTTGATCCTACAGCTGACCACACACAATATTTAATCAACCAAACTGGTTACATTCCACTATTAGCAGCTTCCACAACAACAGCAATTAGTTCTACTCCAGCAGAGTTAAACTTAATAGATGGTGGTACATCGAGAGGTACTACCGCAGTAGCAAGTGGCGACGGCATCTTAATCAATGATGCTGGCACAATGGCTATGACTAATGTGGATACAGTGTCAACGTATTTTGCGTCCCATAGTGTTGGTGGAGGTAATATTGTAACAACTGGTGCTTTAGATAGTGGTTCAATTACCTCTGGATTTGGAAATATTAATATTGGTTCTTCTACAATTACCACTAGTGGTGCTATTACTGGTGGAAGTATAGTTATTGGTAGTGCAGACATTTCCGAAGCCGAACTAGAAATTCTTGATGGTGCTAACGTAACAACTACTGAGTTAAACCTTATTGACGGCGGTACTTCAAGAGGTACTACCGCAGTAGCAAGTGGTGACGGTATTCTTATTAACGATGCTGGTACAATGGCTATGACTAATGTGGATACAGTGTCAACGTATTTTGCATCTCATAGTGTTGGCGGTGGAAATATTGTAACAACTGGTGCTTTAGATGCTGGCTCAATTACCTCTGGGTTTGGTACTATTGATACTGGGGCATCAACAATTACAACAACAGGATTAATTAGTGGTGGATCACTAGATATTGATAATGTTTTAATCAATGGTGCTACAATAGGACACACTGATGACACTGACCTAATGACGGTGGCAGATGGATTGTTGACTGTTGCAGGAGAAATCTCAGTAACCACATTAGATATTGGTGGAACGAATGTTACAACCACTGCTGCCGAAATTAACTTAATAGATGGTGGTACTGCCAGAGGAACTACTGCGGTTGCTTCCGGTGACGGCATCTTAATCAATGATGCTGGTACAATGGCTATGACTAATGTGGATACAGTGTCAACGTATTTTGCGTCCCATAGTGTTGGCGGTGGAAATATTGTAACAACTGGTGCCTTAAATTCTGGTTCAATTACCTCTGGCTTTGGTACTATTGATACTGGTTCGTCTGCAATTACAACAACAGGATTAATTAGTGGTGGATCACTAGATATTGATAATGTTTTAATCAATGGTACGACAATAGGACATACAGACGATACTGACCTCTTAACTTTAGCAGATGGTGCATTAACAGCAAAAGGTACAATAACAGTTGGTGTAGATAATACAGGACACGATGTTAAATTCTTTGGTGCTTCTGCCGGTGCATATATGGAATGGGATGAAAGTGCAGACCAACTTAGAATTGTGGGAGCATCTGCTGATGCTGTTACTAGTACGGGTAAACTTCTTTTAGCTACAGCTTTAACAGATATTAATGCAAATGACGTAATAGGAAAAATAGACTTTCAAGCTCCGCTTGAAGCCGGAGGAACAGATGCTATTACTGTTGCTGCTTCCATTCAAGCTCTTGCCCAAGGTACATTTAGTTCTTCTGTCAATGCGACAGATTTAATATTTTATACAGGGCATTCAGAAGCAGCCACAGAAAAGTTTAGGTTTACTTCTCAAGGAGAGCTTGGTGTCGGAGGTGCTAATTATGGTAGCGATGGTCAAGTACTAACTTCTGGTGGTGCAGGGGCAGCTGCTGCTTGGGAAGATGCTAGTGGGGGTAGTGGTGGTTCTGATCCATCTTCGGCTGATGGGGATTCATTAGGTATTGCATCAAAAGAATGGTCTGACCTATTTCTTGCTGAAGGCGGTATAATTTACTTTGGTAATGATCAAGACGTTACACTTACACACGATCCTGATGATGGTTTATTCCTTAAATCTATTGCTACTGCTGATAATAGTCCAGTTCTCTTGACTCTGCAAACTGGTGAGACTGATATGGCTGCTAATGATGTTCTTGGTAAGATTGCGTTCCAGGCACCAGATGAAGGAACGGGCACAGATGCTGTTCTAGTAGCAGCTGCTATTCAAGCACGGTCTGAAGGAGACTTTAGTTCTAGTGCTAATGCAACTTCAATTGACTTTATGACGGGTTCAAGTGAAGCTGCGGCAACAAAATGGTCAATTACATCTGGCGGATCATTCTTGAATGCTGGAACCAATACAATAGACATGAATGCTGGTGAACTTATTCTTGATGCCGATGCTGACACGACAATTACTGCTGACACAGATGATACTATTGATATTAAAATAGCAGGTGCAGATGATTTCCAGTTCACCGCTAATACTTTTACAGCTTTATCGGGAAGTGGTGTTGTTATACCTGATGGTGGTCTTACTTTAGGAAGTACAGCTGTTAGTTCAACAGCTGCTGAACTAAACAAATTAGACGCATTGTCACGCGGTAGTGTTCTTATAGGAAATGCTAGTGCTGTTACTACTATTCTGACGAAAGGCACCGCAGACCAAGTATTAACCAGCGACGGAACCGATATCGCGTGGGCTGCAGCTAGTGGTGGTTCTGATCCAGCTTCGGCTGATGGAGATACATTAGGTACTGCATCATTAGAATGGTCCGACCTATATCTTGCTGATGGTGGTGTAATTTTCTTTGGTAATGATCAAGATGTTACCGTAACGCATGATCCTGATGACGGACTATTTTTGAAATCTATTGCTACTGCTGATAACAACCCAGTCCTATTAACTCTACAAACTGGTGAAACTGATATTGCTGCTGATGATGTTATTGGTAAGATTGCATTTCAAGCACCAGATGAAGGTACAGGTACGGATGCTGTTCTAGTAGCAGCTGCAATTCAGGCAAGGTCAGAAGGAGACTTTAGTTCTAGTGCTAATGCTACCGCAATAGATTTTATGACAGGTGTAAGTGAAGCTGCTGCAACTAAAATGACTCTAAGTTCTGCTGGTAATCTGGGGTTACACGCGGGCAATCTGGTCATACAAACATCTGGTAAGGGAATTGATTTTTCTGCTACTGATGATGCTACTGATACAAGTGAAATTTTGACGGACTATGAAGAGGGGACTTGGACTCCTGCTCTAGAGCTGGGAATTAGTAGCCCTGGATATAGCAGGCAGGTTGGCTTTTACACAAAAATAGGAAATGTGGTTACAGCCAATGGGCGTCTGGATTTAGACGGCTCTGGGACGGCGAACTCTAGCCACTTTGGCATTAGTGGTCTTCCATACACGTCCGCCAATCAGTCACCTAGCAACTACACTGTAGCGACGATGTACATAAACGCCTGTGCTGGCAACGGTGAAGATACTTTTTTGCTTCAATATACTAACTCTACTATTCTTAATTTCTTTACTCAGACAGAAACGTCAGTTGCCCAGTATCCAGGCACAAGTGCTGGCGTTAGTTTTGTTTGTTTGTTTCAAATTGTATATAAAACTGAACCAGCATAACCCACTGCATAGCTTTGGGTCGGACAGTCCAAACCATAAAGGAGATAAAATATGGCAAATGGCGACATAACAAAAGTATTTGAATACGATAAAATTGAGGTAGTTGGTTCTTGGAATATCCAAGTTCGTAAGGCTACTAAGATTATGGAAGAAAATGCAGACGGTTCTTTAACTGTACTTTCTCGTTCATTTCACAGGCATGTGCTTCATCCATGCAAATCAGTCAAGAACGATGATGACAGTTGGACACACACAGACACAGACATTTCTGGTGAGGACGCAACCGTGCAAGCAATCTCTAACGCAGCTTGGACTGATGCCGTTAAGGCAGCTTATAAAGCAATGCGTGAAACTCAAAATGCATAATAAGGTGATTGTACCTGTTGTAGATAATTAATCACACCTAAATATATTCATGCTAAAGATATATATACTAGTTATAGTTATGGGACTTGTAGGTGGTGTAGTTTATGGTGGATGGTATTATTATAAAGATACACAATCTCGTATTCAAATTCTCACAGAAAATAGTGCGAGATTAGAAGTTGCTACACAACAACAAACTCAAACAATTAAAACACTTGTAGATGACGCTGAGAGATTCGGTAAGTTAAATAGAGAACTAAATACTCAACTAGAAGCTGCAAATGACTATAAGAATGTTCTTATAGAGAAATTGCAGAGACATGACCTGGCAAGATTGTCTATGCAAAAGCCAGGATTAGTGGAGAATATAATTAACAATGCAACTAAAGAATTATTTAATTCGTTGGAACAACTTACTACTCCTCCTGAGTCTAATCCCGTTCCTGCTCCTGACTAGTGGATGCAGTACTTGGGAAGGCCTTAAAACCGTCGAGATAAAAACTGTAGAAGTTGAAAGATCAATCCCCACACAAAATCATCCCCGTGCTGTAAATATGGGTGATGTTCATTTTTATATTGTGACAGAGGATACTCTTGATGAATTTAAAGAAAGGTTTGTAAAAGAACAGGGAGATTTTTTATTCTATGCTATTAGTGTAAGAGACTATGAAACTATTGCATTAAATATGGCAGAATTAAAAAGATATATAGAACAACAGCAACTAATTATTATATATTATGAGAAGGCAGTGGCACCTAAACCAAATAATTAAGGATAAAGTAAATGGGCATGTTTAATAACAAAATAGAAGCAGAATTTGATCCCCCTCGTAAATGGGTTTTGTCCCGAGCATTAACATACAAAAATCCAGATATAGATAAGGATGCATTAGAGCGTGTCGGTGTTTCTGCACAGGGGTTTGAGATTTTTGTGAAAAAAGGTTTTGTAACTGATCTTGCATCTGTTCCTCGCATTTGTTGGGCATTTATTGCACCTTGGGATGTTGCTCGTGCTGCAATAATTCATGATCTTCTTTATAAAAGTATTCGTCAATATCGTGCTAAATGTTCTAAAGATTTAAAGATTACTGAAAACCCAAAAGTAATTAGTGATGCAAAGAAAGCAGCTGATGATGTATTTCATATGGCCATGAAAGATGCAAACCCATCTGTTGCGGGGTGGAAGATTGCAGCAGCATATTATTCAGTAAGAATGTTTGGTAGATGGTCAATTATTCCAAGAGAGGAAGATTAAAATGGCTGGTATAGATTGTATTAATGAAGAATGTAAAAACCCTCTATGTGATTGCGATCCTTGTAATTGTACAGAGAAAACTCCCTGCACATGTTGTGAGATATGGGATGGGGAGTAATGTGGTTTTTTTTAATTAGCAATATTGCAGGAGCAATTCTAGGTAGTGCAGCCAATAGTTGGTTTGCAGATACTAAACTGGGAATTTGGTTCTACAATAAGGTTGATGATGTTTCAACATGGGCTTCAAAAAAATTGGGGTTGAAGATTTTAAAGGATGAAAATAATTGGAAGACAAAGTATCCAAATGTCGCCATGAAAATCGAAGAACTCGAAGCCAAAATAGAGAAACTAGAAAAGGAGAATTAAATGAGTAATTTTATTTCAGATAGAGTAAGTCAAGGTTCAACCCACCAAGGCGCAATTGTTATAGTTGCCGCAGTCGCGGTACTTTTTGGTGGTATGGCACTGACACAAGTTGTTTTATATGGTGCCCTTGCTTGGGGCGTGTGGTCTGTGCTTAAGAAAGATTAATTATGGCAGGGTTAGAAACGGAGGTCAAACTTATTAAAAAAGAGTTGAAAGATCAAGCAAAAATTCATGATCGTTTGGATGTTGCAATTGAGAAATTGACTGACGTTTCTAATTCTATTCATCGTATGCTTGCTGTGCATGAAGAAAAAATTGCACGACAAGAAGAAGCAATATTTCAAGCAGAAGAACAAATAGAAGTTCGCAGATTAGAATTATCTAAACGGTTAGATGAATTACATTCTAGAATTACTACCAATACCAAAGAGATAATGTCTGCTGCTGCGGTACAGCATAAACAACAAAATAAAGAAATTCAAAAAATAAAAGATGAACTAGTTTCTAGAGTAGGTGTTTTGGAAAAATGGCGTCATGTTCTTATTGGAGGATCAATTGTCATAGGGTTTATGTTACATAAATTTATCAATTTTGGTTCTTGACATTATAGTTTTTATCGTGTATGATGTAATAATATTATGTCGTATATTGACTCAAAATATCTAAACATTGTTAGCCCCCAACTCCTTAAATTCAAGAAGAAGGGGGATTTTTTATGGAATTTTAGATGTCCGTATTGCGGTGATTCTCAGAAGTCTCGTTCCAAGGCAAGAGGATTTGTCTATCGCAAGAAAAATGACCTGTTCTATAAATGTCATAACTGTGGAATAGGAGCAACCCTTGGTAATCTTATCAAGTATGTAGACTCAAAAATTCATAAAGACTATATAATGGAACGATATAAAAGTGGGGTTAAGACTAACAACCCAGAGCCGGAGTTTAATTTTAGTGTTCCTGTCTTTCGCAAAAAACGCAAAGGTGTTCTCAAAAATGGTTGGTCAGCTGGTGGACCTGCTATTTCAGATTTATCCACAGATCATCCGGCACGAAAGATTGTTGAAGAAAGACTTATTCCATCAGAATTCCTTTCCGATTTATATCTATGCCAGTCATTCTATAAATTTACGAATACATTAATACCAAATAAATTTCCTTCCTTGGATGGTGATCACCCAAGGTTGTTAATACCATTTAGAAATGATAAAGGAGAAGTGTTTGCATATCAAGGAAGATCATTTGGAAAAGAACAGCCCAAATATCTAACCATCAAACTTGATGATGATACAACTAAAATTTTTGGTTTGGATAGAGTTGATAAGAGTAAGCAAATATATGCAGTAGAAGGTCCACTTGATAGTTTATTTTTGAATAATTGTATTGCAGTAGGTGGAGCAGATTTAGTTAAGTTGAAGAATGATATAATAATAATTTTTGATAATGAACCAAGAAATAGAGAAATTTGCAAACAGATGAGTTTTTGCATCAAATTCAATAAAAATATTGTAATTTGGCCTGACAGTATGAAACACAAAGACATTAACGATATGATTATGGCAGGGTATACGAAAAAGCAGATACAAGAAATTATAGATAGTAATACATTTTCTGGTGCATCTGCACAACTGAGATTTATAGAATGGAAGAAAACAGATGAAGGAAATATGGGAAAAACAATACAATAAAAAAGAACCACCTTGGAATTATGATAAGTTTGATAAAGACTTATCAGAATTTTTTAGAGCCAGACATTTTGGCACTAGAAAATTTTCAGTTATAGATTTAGGTTGCGGCAATGGAACTCAAGCACATTACATAGAAAAATCAGGAAATATATTTGATGTAACTGCCACGGATATAGTAAATGTTTTGAAATATGATATTAAGAATTTTATTATAGATGATGCGTTGGATTCTAAATTAACTAAGAAATATGATATTATTGTAGACAGAGGATTGATACATAATCTTTTTCATTTAAAGGATAAGAGACACAAATATTTTGAGATGATTGAAAATATAATTCATGATGAGAGTTATATTGTTCTCAAAGTATTGAGTCGATATGAGACAAGGTTTAATCCAGTAATTCATTCTGGGCCTTATCGTTTTAATGAAAACCAACTGATGGAGTTTTTCTCTGGATTTGATTTTAAATGTATTGAACTCAAGGATACATTTTTTTACAGCAACATACAACCTCATCTTAGAGGTTATTTCAGTGTATATAAAAAAGAAGGAGACATAAATGCCTAACAACTATCTGCCTACATCATACCAAGAGTTTATTCATTTGTCCAGATATTCCAGATGGTTGCCAAACAAAGAGAGAAGAGAAACGTGGGATGAAACAGTTGCAAGGTATTTTGATTTTTTCACTGAACATCTTAAAGACCTTCATGATTACAAACTGACAAAAACTCTAAGAGAAGAATTAGAGGACGCAGTATTGTCTCTAAAAGTAATGCCTTCTATGCGTTGTCTTATGACTGCTGGAGAAGCACTTAAACGAGAAAATATTGCAGGGTATAATTGTTCCTATATTGCAGTAGATAGACCGTCATCATTTGACGAAATTCTTTATGTTTTGATGAATGGAACTGGTGTAGGGTTTAGTGTTGAACGTCAGTATATAAATGAATTGCCTCGTATTGCAGACGAGTTTCATATGTCTGATACTACAATTACTGTTGCAGATAGTAAATTGGGATGGGCAAAAGCATTAAAAGAGTTGGTTGGTATGTTATATATTGGTCAGATTCCATGTTGGAATTTGTCTAAAATACGTCCAGCAGGGGCTCCTTTGAAGACCTTTGGTGGTCGTGCCTCAGGCCCAGAACCATTAGAATCCTTATTTAATTTTACAGTCACCATTTTTAAAAATGCAAATGGTCGTAAGTTATCTTCAATTGAATGCCACGATATCGTATGCAAGATTGCCGAGGTTGTAGTTGTTGGTGGTGTGCGTAGGTCTGCTCTTATTAGTTTATCAAATTTATCTGATGATCGTATGAGAGCTGCAAAGCATGGCCAGTGGTGGACTACTGAACCTCAACGATCTCTTGCAAATAATTCTGCATGTTATACAGAGAAGCCAGATATTGGTGTATTCATGGATGAGTGGAAAGCTCTTTATGAATCTAAGTCTGGTGAACGTGGTATTTTTAATCGTGAAAGTGCAGTAAAGATATCAGAGCAAAATGGCAGACGCAACACTACAGATTATGATTTTGGAACAAACCCATGCTCAGAAATTATTTTGCGTAATCGTGAGTTCTGCAATTTATCAGAAGTTGTAGTTCGTCCGACTGATACAAGAAAAACTCTTTTAGAGAAGGTACGGCTTGCAACGATTCTAGGAACATTCCAAGCAACATTGGTGAACTTCAGATATGTTTCATCTGCATGGAGAAAGAATTGTGAAGAGGAAAGACTTCTTGGCGTTTCTCTTACTGGTATCATGGATAGTAAACTTCTTAATGGTAAAGCTCCACGGCATGTATTACCAGCGTTACTGAAAGATTTGAGAAATGAAGCAATCAAAACTAATGCAGAGCTCGCAAATAAGATAGGTATCAATCAAAGTGTCTCTGTAACGTGTGTTAAACCGTCAGGGACAGTCTCTCAGTTGGTTGATGCTGCATCTGGTATTCATGCTCGTCATAATCCTTACTATATTCGTACAGTGCGTGGAGATAAGAAAGACCCCCTTACAAGAATGATGGCTGATGCTGGATTTCCTGTAGAAGATGATGCAATGAATCCAAGCAATACATCTGTGTTTTCTTTTCCTATGAAAGTAGATGACGGCGCTGTATTTCGTACAGATATGTCGGCAATTGAGCAGTTGGAGTTGTGGTTAATATATCAAAAATATTGGTGTGAACATAAGCCATCTGTTACTATTTCTGTTAAGGAGAATGAGTGGTTGGAAGTTGGTGCATGGGTCTATAAACATTTTGATTTTATGAGTGGCGTTAGTTTCCTTCCATTTGCAGAACATACATATAAACAAGCACCATATCAAGATATCAAAAAAGAAGATTATGAAATTCTTCTTGATAGAATGCCAAAAGAAGTATTGTGGAGTAAGTTGTCAGAATATGAGAAAACTGATATGACTATTGGATCACAAGAGTTAGCATGTGCTGCGGGTGGTTGTGAAATTCAATGAAATTAATAGTATGTGAGTCATGTGAAGCTGAGTTCTCTATAAAACATTCAATGGATGATTATTATTATAGAGTTGCTCATTGTACATTTTGTGGATCAGAATTGTCTGATGAACTTGAAGATGAAATAGAATGGGAAGATGAGGATGAATAATGTTAATAAGTGATGAAGAATATGTGGCATTTAAAAATTGGATGCGTGAATATATTGACCGTTATTGTATTGCGAGAGCAGGAAAAGAAATAGATTATCTACTGCATGGTAAAAAACCAGGAGAGATGTATACTTGGCAATTTTATCTTCGTCGTGGATTGTTTGATCCTGTTTTTTTATCTGTTTTAAGTCAAATGTTTATCTATAAAATAGAAAGAGAAATAGGACATTTTAATTTTCAATTATCAGGATTAGAAACAGCAGCAACTCCTATGCTCGCAGCCATTCCTTTAGTAGCAAAAGGATATGGTATAGATTTAAATTCATTTGTTGTAAGAAAAGAACAAAAAACTTATGGATTGAAAAATTGGATTGAAGGTCGCCCTATTATGGATAAGCCAGTTCTATTAATTGATGATATGTGTAATAGTAGTGGGTCTTTAAGCAAAGCAAAATGGTATTGTGAACACTTGCCGGGCGATCAGCCTGGTCTTGAAGTGCTTAAAGTTGTATTTACAATAGTGAATAAATGGTCTAAAGTTAGTGATAAAGACAGCCATGAAAATTACACTAGACAAATACCAGATACAAAAGTGATACATTTTTTTAATTGTGATGATTGGGATTTGTTTACCAAGAGTTATTATACACATGCACAATATGAAAAATATAAAGCTTTATATCCAGAAGCTTCAGTAGAATCAGCGCCCCCTCCAGACCAACCAAAAACTCAAATCAATAATGAAGAATGAGAAAGACGAGTAGATCAAAAGGTGCATTAGAAGTAATATTATTACTACTTGGTATATGTTTTATATTATGGCTCGTGCTAATTATTGTGATTCCATTAAGCTTATGGACAATGCATTTAATAATATGAAAACATCATCAGCAAAAGCAAAGGGCAGACGGTTTCAACAATGGGTTCGTGACCAACTCATAGAACAACTTAATGTACATCCAGAAGATATAGAGTCTCGTAGCATGGGTGCAGGTGGCGAAGACCTAATCATGGCTCGTGCTGCGAGAGAGAAGTTTCCATTTTCAATTGAGTG
>Ga0209501_10002365_pt1 | contig 19838 bp, 17 predicted proteins | sample ArcticOcean_MG_C_4_FD_187434 | JGI IMG/M metagenome (GOLD analysis project Ga0209501, IMG submission 187434) | Marine microbial communities from western Arctic Ocean - ArcticOcean_MG_CB4_134 (SPAdes) (version 2) | ecosystem: Environmental > Aquatic > Marine > Oceanic | place: Arctic Ocean...
CCAATTCTTAACCAGAAGGTCCACCATTTAATTACTAATCTCCTGATGTTATGAGGTTTAGTCATTTTTCTACTCCCAAACTTTATCTGAAGGGTTATAGTTAATCTTAGAAATAAGAAATTCTATAAAATCTAAGGCTGTAAATTATTTTATGCTAATTAAAACTTGAAGCTATTAATCAAGATCAGATGAAATCTATAAAAAATTACTATAATTTAGTTAATTAAGGTTATGACAATAGCACTCAAAGGATTAAGAGTAGTAGATATAAGCGGTACCATCAGTACTGAGTATTGCTCTAAGTTATTTTCTGACTACGGCGCAGAAGTTATAAATCTTGAACCTTCTTCAGGATTTAAAACTCGTCAAATTCCACCTTTTTTTAGTGGCTCAAAAGTAAGTGCTATGCATGCTTACTTAAATACTAATAAGCTGAGCGTTTTAAAAGAAAACCTCACTGAAGTAGAGCTATTGGATTTAATTACTGAAGCTGATCTTGTTTTAAGCAATGGCGAGGAAAACAAACTTTTATCAGCTTGTGCTGGAGTGGTATCAGATATTTCTTGGTATGGGAAAGGGGGTGATTATGAAAATTTTGTTGGTACTGATGCTCAGTGTTTTGCATTAAATGGAATGCTTGGTGGTTTGGGTTCTGTTGAAGGGCCTCCTATTATCCCCAGTGGTTACCAAGCTCAGGTAGTTGGCGGGATGGCAGCTTTTGTGGGAAGTTTAGGCCAAGTTTTAGGGGTTGAATTGGGTAATTGTAAAAAACCGGTTCAAATAGAGACCAGTATTTTTGAAGCTTCACTTTGTTTCACTGAAGTAGGAGCTGTTACTTTTTTTAATACCGGATTGGAAGGAAAGAGACTTGGTGTGAATAGATTTCCACCCACTTATCCTTTGGGAGTTTTTCCTTGTAAGGAAGGGTGGATAGGGTTGACTGTTTTAACCCCTAGTCAATGGCATGCTTTCTGCAAACTATTAGATATGGAATACTTTGCTCGGGTTCCTAAATACCAGACTGCTTTGGGAAGATTGAAAGATATAAACACTATTGAACCAGTAATAAAAAATCAGCTTTTAAATTTTTCTGCTGAAGAGCTTTTTTACAAAGGCCAAGAAGCAGCTATACCTTTAGCAAGAGTGCCAACAATGGAAGAACTTTTAGAAGTAGATCAGTTTATAGAACGACAAGCTTTTACTACGGCTATTTTACCCGACAAACGCAATTTAAAAGTTCCAAGTGTGCCTTTTAGGTTATTCAAAACGCCCCCTTCATTTGGTGGTTATGTAGCTGATTTAGGTGAAAACACTGAGGTATTTAATAAATGAATCAAAATTCTCCTCTTAAAGGCATACGCATTATTGATTTATGCATGGGTTGGGCAGGTCCTTTAGCGGCAAGAAATTTAGCTGATATGGGAGCGGATGTAATCAAAGTAGAGAGTTGTGAGAACTTTGATTGGTGGAGAAGTTGGGAAGCAACACCAGAATGGATTGAAGAAGATGGAGCGGAGAAATCAGCAGCTTTCAACACAACAAATAGAAATAATAGAAATATCACGCTTGACTTATCTCACCCGGAAGGCAGAGATCTCCTTCTTAAACTTGTTGGCACTGCTAATGCGGTGATGGAAAATTACTCAGGGAGTGTATTGCCAAAACTTAAACTTGGTTATGAAATCTTTAAGGAAGTAAAAGAAGATGTCATTCTCCTTTCAATGCCTGCCTTTGGCTCCACTGGTCCATGGAAAATGTTTCGTGCTTATGGATCTACAGTAGAACAGTCTTCTGGATTGCCTCATATCAATGGCATCTCTTCAGACCCACCCATGATGCACCATGTGGCCTACGGAGATCCGGTTGGTGGTTTGAATGGAGTTTCAGCGTTGTTGGTCGCCTTAAGGCATCAAGCGAAGACAGGTGAAGGGCAATTTATAGACTTGTCGCAAGCAGAATCCCTTTTTCCTTTAGGAGCACATGGAATATTAGAATTTACTGCAAATAGCACGCCACCCTTACGTAGTGGCAACAGATCAAGTCTTTTTGCGCCTCATGGAGTTTACCCCTGCGTAGGAGAAGATAAATGGATTGTTATTCAAATCTTAGAAGAAGGTCAGTGGCTGAAGTTTCAAGAAATAGTTGGTGCACCTATCAAGAAATTTGGGGACTTAAAGGACAGACTGTCTAAACTCGATGAATTGGATAAGACTATTTCTGTATGGACTTCTTCACAAGAAGCCCAAAAGTTAATGTACGTCCTGCAAGAAGCAAGAATTCCTGCAGCTTCAACTCAGAATGTATCATCATTACTTAATGACCCACATTTGAATTCTAGAAATTTTTGGCAGTGGTTGGATAGAGCAATTGTGGGAAATCAACCAAATCCTTCTGCACCTTTTTATGTTAATGAAAAGAGATTAAAAATAAAAACACCTGCTCCCACTTTAGGACAACACAACGAAGAGGTTCTCACTGACATTCTTGGTTTAAAACAAAATGATTTAGATCGTCTTAAAGATATTGGTATTATAGGAACCAAACCCAGAATGAAAATTATTAAAAAATAATCACCAACAAAGTTAATTTAACTCTTCTCCAGCCAATCTGGATACTTGAGTTCCTTAGATTTAAGAAAGTCTGGGTTGAACAATTTTGAGAGATACCTCGTACCTGAGTCACATAAAACTGTGACAATACAATGCCCGGGCCCCAACTCTCTGGCTAACCTAATAGATCCGGCAACATTTATTCCAGAACTGCTACCCAAAAATAATCCTTCCTCTTCAATCAAACGAAACATAACACTTATAGTTTCTTGATCAGGAATAGAAAAAGCTTTATCAATTTCAATTTTCTCCAAGTTGGAGGTTATTCTTCCCTGCCCAATACCTTCGGTAATACTTGATCCTTCAGCCTTTAGCTCACCATTTGTGTAATAGTTGTAAAGAGCAGCTCCAGGTGGATCCGCTAAACAAATTTTAATTTTTTCATTTTTCCCTTTTAAAAATTGACTTACTCCAGCAATAGTTCCTCCAGTTCCAATAGCTGAAACAAAGGCATCAACTGAACCCTTTGTTTGATTCCAAATCTCCGGACCGGTGGTTTCAAAATGACTTCTTCTGTTAGCTTGATTATCAAACTGATTAGCCCAGATTGCGCCCTGATCATTTTCTTTATCAAGTTTTTTAGCTAACCTTTTTGAAAATTTAACATAGTTGTTTTTATCTTTATAAGGCACTGCAGGTACGGTAATAAGGTTTGCACCACAAGCTCTTATTGATTGCAATTTCTCTTTGCTCTGAGTTTCTGGAACGACTATTGTTGCTTTGTATCCTAGAGAATTTGCTATCAAGGCAAGTCCTATTCCAGTATTTCCGGCTGTCCCTTCAACTATAGTACCCCCAGGTAATAGCTCACCTTTTTCAATTGCATCTTTAACTATATACCAAGCAGCTCGGTCTTTTACTGATCCACCTGGATTCAGAAATTCTGCTTTTCCTAAAATTTCACATCCAGTCTCCTCAGAAGGACCATTCAATCTTATCAAAGGGGTATTACCAATTAGGTTTATGAAGTCTTGTGCCATAATTAGTGATTTAGTACCGTAAATACATAATTAATATTTCTTAAGGATTCCACTATATAACGCTAGGTCACAGACTAAAAGGTTCTAACATTCCCTGCTTAGCTCCTCCATCTATTTCAATTAGAGTTACTTTCATGAGTTGTACGCTGAGTAGTTATGAAGGAAAAGAAACTTCGGATATAAGCGGTTCCAATTCTTAACCATAAGGTCCACCATTTCTCCACCGTACTAATTTCCGCCGCCAATATGTGCCATTTAAATGCTACCGTAGCCTACTCCATAGACTCAATTTTATTTAACGTTTTTAATAATGTTGGCCTAAAACGAGGATAATTTTCGCACATGGGGAAGTGACCTAAATTATCTAACATTTCATAGTGTACTTCGGGTCCGATAGCTCTCGCAGAGTCTTCTACAAGTTCAGGCGGGCATGTGAAATCATATTCTCCGGAATACATAAAAATAGGGACTTTGGTAGGGTCAATTCTTTTTGGTCTGTCGATATCGCTGTTATCGACACCCCACAAATGCAGATCATTGCGCATACTTTTAGGATGTGCTCCTTGGCAGATCCTGTTGATTTGGCGATCACTTTTTGAGACATCGGTTGGTCCTACCGCATCTATTAGGCCTGCCTGAATTAAATTTGAATTGACCGCTGGATCAATCCACCAATCATGGAAGAAACCAGCGGTAGGAACGGCTGCGGCGAGAGCAATTACCGCACGGAATTTTTCAGGGAATAATTCAGCTAAATGCAGGGCAATCACTCCGCCGATGCTGCAGCCCAGAAAAATTGGTTTTTCTATTTTTAAAGACTTTTGTAACTCAACAATAAAGCGAGTTACCCAGTCTGAGGTTAGCAATTGATTGTCAGCAAAAAAATCTTTGTCGTATGGTGGATCAGACTTTCCGTGACTAGGTAAATCATAGGCAATGATCTTGTATTTTTTTGTTAGTTCTCGATCCTCAAGTAGGTGACGCCATTCTCGATTTTCATTACCTGCAGTGTGCTGGCACAAAATAGGGATGCCTTCCCCAGCCTCAAAATAAAACACTTTATGCCGGCAGCCGTCTATCGTCACGTTGGTATAGCGACCAACCGCCTGCCACTCATCTTGCCAATCAGAATTGGGTGGGATTTCTACGGGGCTATCTAATTCTCTCGCAGCCTGTACCCAATAAGATAAAGTTGTCATCTGTTGGAAAACTGGCCGGATGTCCCCTTCGAACTTCATGTGTCCAGCGCCAATGGCAGAAAAGATTGCCTGATACATAGGAGGTGGATTTTGGCTAAACAACTTTTCCCATACCGGCATTTCCGCCGAGAGCGTAAAAGCGCTAGGTTCAAGCGGCCCGGCGTTTAGCACGACTCGTTCTATGTTTCCTTTGTACACGTGGAAGGTGTAGCGATTTTCACATATCTCGAGCGTAAAAGAATCGTTGAACATAAAGCCATTACTTTGGCATGCATTGTTCTCGTTAATCGCTGCCACCCAGCGATCAATCCAATCTGTATTAATTTCCATTATGCAATTCCTTTAGTTGACGAAAGACGGTGCGCATTCTCTTAAGTGTTAGGATATCTGTTTTTTTTTACTTTGTGCAACATCGCGTCTTAGTTGCAGACACACACTTTATAGCGTCGTACTCGTATTAGTCCTCCCCCTCTTCAAAGACAAACTTACGCTAGCTTAATGGTAAGTCTTATTTAGCAGCACTCTATCAACTAGTAAGTCACTATCGTACTAAAAAGACAGGGAAATAAGAAAGAGCACAATAGATGGTCTTGCTATAGATTGCCTATTTTTTTATTGACTTTAGGTCGTCTCTAAGCTTTGATTGATTTAGTAAAAAGACACACTAATATTAAAGGAAGTTTAAGGAGAACTAAAATGCACGTAGGAATGGCATCAATATTCCAAAACCCTAACAACAATAAAGGAGTTAGCGACCACTCGATATACCAACAAGACATATCTTTAGCGCTAAATGCAGAACAGTTAGGCTTTGAATCGGTTTGGGGGGTAGAGCATCACTTTACAGATTACACAATGACTCCGGACGTCACTCAATTTCTGGCAATGATCGGTGGCGCTTGCAAGAAAATTAAACTGGGGACTATGGTAATTGTGCTTCCTTGGAATGATCCGATGAGGGTTGCTGAAAAAATTTCTATGCTGGATTGCATGACCGATGGACGGGTTATACTCGGGGTTGGGCGTGGGCTCGGAAGAGTGGAATTTGAGGGGTTCAAAGTTGCGATGGGCGAATCACGAGAGCGGTTTATTGAATCCGCCGACATGATCATACAAGGCCTTGAACAAGGATATTGTGAATACGATGGAGATTTTATAAAACAACCAAAGGCTCGTATAAGACCTGAGCCTTTCAGATCATTTAAAGATCGAACTTATGCTGCAGCTATTTCTCCAGAGTCATCAATAATAATGGCTAAACTCGGTATTGGTATTCTAGTAATTCCTCAGAAACCTTGGGAAGAACATGTAAAAGAATTGGAGTCATACAATAAACTATTCATGGAAGCGCACGGAGAACGCGCTCCAAACCCTTACACAGCAGGGTGGGTAATGTGTAATGAGGATGCTGGGCGCGCAGAAGCGATGGCACGGAAATATATCGGTGGATATTGGGAATCAGTTGTTAAACATTATGAAATGACTAGCAACCATTTTGAGGAAACAAAAGGTTACGAGTATTACAAAGTCTTAAGAGAGTCTATTGAAAGCCAAGGGCTTGACGCCATGACAGAATTTTTCATGAGCCTACAGGTTTGGGGCACCCCAGACATGTGCTATGAAAAAATAAAAGACATTCAAGCCAAGACTAATTCATGTGGATTCACTGGAATTTTTAGCTACGCTGGCATGGATGCAGACATTGCACAAAAAAACATGGGACTATTTGCGACCGCTGTGATGCCAGAGCTAAAAACACTTGGGCCTCGTCCATTATTTGACCAAAAAGGAGATCAGGCCCCGGCGTTTATGACTGGGCGACACAAAGCGCTCTAACCATCTCCTACTAAGGAACGATGACGTGATCAGGATTTGCGACCGCAAAGACCGTGTCACGATCTGGCTCAGGGGGATAAATCCACTCCGTATTAATCGCCCGCTTAAGCTCTTTAGCTTCTTTGCGTTGCAGATGAACTTCCCGGTCCCAGCCTTCTGTATATACTGCGCCCCAAGGTCCAAGGTCAAGACACGTAACATACTTTGGTTGACTATAACGGTGCATTGGCAACCCAACTAACTCGGCTGCAGCATTATGGCCGGAGACACGCCCTAAACTCAGCGCGTGTTGGCAAGACATCAATGCAATGTGACCCTTATCGTCAGTCGCAGCCATCGCTACGTCTCCAGTGACGAATACATATTTAACGCCTTTAGCGCGCAGATACTGATCAGCGCAGACCCGGCCAAAACGATCGTGCTCGCCCTCGATTTGTTGTGCTAGAGACTGAGCTCTTGGACCCGCCGTCCAAATAACCGTATTAGTTTCAATATACTCTCCGGTCCCGGTAACTACCCCATCTGCAGTGATCGATCTAACTTCAGTCGACGCCATAACTTCTACACCGCACTCGGCAAATGCCTCTTGGATTAATGGCCGAGATCCCCCACCGAAGTCAGGCCCAATTTCCGGAGACTGCTCTAATAGCACCACCCTCGTCGTTACAATATTGCCTAGAATAGTGCGAAGACGTTGTGGTATTTCAAGCACAGTCTCAATGCCAGTGAATCCTCCGCCCACTACAATTACTGTATTGCGAGCGACTGTGCTCGGTTGGCCGACCAACTTCTTCAAGTGATTATCAAGCGCGATAGCATTCTGCAGTTGATCGACATTGAAGCTGTGATCTTCAAGCCCCGGAATATCTGGCAAGTACAGCGTGCTCCCTGTCGCCAAAATAAATCTGTCGTACGGCTGCGTGGAGGTAATCCCACCTGTACTCTTGAATATTACATCACGGTTGCTGGTGTTTACTGACTCAACCGTACCAGACAAATGCTTTACGCCTACTGCTGCAAGCAACGGCCCAATATCTGGAGCCATTTCATGAAATGCCGTTTCATAAAAGCGAGGACGAATGTGCAGATTGGGTGAAGGGGAGACTATCGTAATATCTACTTCATTTTCTCTCTCTGCTAACGAGACGGCGCGAGCGGCAGAAAGAGCGGCCCACATACCTGAAAAGCCAGAACCGGCTATTAGAATTTCCTTTGTCATCGCTCTTTTCTTCTTTTTTAGTACAACTACATTATGTGTTGACGTGAATAGATATTACGTCTTCGGCGGAAAAAAGACATGTTGGCTAAACGCATGATAGATAGAGACTATTGAGTGTAATAGAAGATAGGTGCCCATGATCTGCTTAGGTAGGCCCTTTCAGCTCAACAGGAGATTTAGGTAAGCTCGTTTGTCAGGCTTCCGTTGTCCAGCCGTTCGAGGAAATTCAGCACTAACTCATGCGTCTCACCAATGTTTTCGTTGAGAATACCATGGCGTTCAGATTCCACCCAATGCAGTTCTTTGTACGCAGAGCCAACTTTTTCGTAAGCAATAGTTGCACTCTTCGGATTAACTACTTGGTCACCCGTCGACTGTATGAAGCATATTGGGCTTGTAATAGAGCTAAGTAAGCTATTTGAGTGCGATGCAAGGTGACTTAGTTCATATAAACCACGCAGCGGCATGTTTCGGTAATTGATTGACGGATGCTCTGAATCGTTCGGTCGAAACGGCATCACACCCTCGTAGGCAGATAACCATTCAACAATGCGATTAACGCCATGCATGAGCGGGACAAAGCGCATGTTCTTATTGCGAAATTTGATTGGAGGGCAAATTGATACTAAACCTAAAATACCATCTGGACGCTCTGCTGCGGCAGTGATACTGAGTGTGCCGCCTGTTGAGAATCCTACAAGCGCACAACATGGGCTTAGGTTTTCCATAATGCGGCGGCCGTTCTCTACACTCGTCAGCCAGTCACGCCAGTCCCTGTCGCGCAAATCCCATGGTGATGTCCCGTGCCCTTTAAGGCGCACACCGACAACGTTATAGCCAGCTTGAACGAGCTTGTCGCCAAATTCGCGGACCTCAGCCGGAGAGGAGAGAAAGCCATGTACTAAGACAATTCCGAGTCGACGCGCTTTTGACGGTAACAAAAGAAAGGGCTCGGGATCGACATTGGCGGTCTCTCGTGCGTTAATCTCAACGTACTTTTCCGATTGATAAATTGAGCGGTCCCAAGCAAGCGACTTGAGTTCATCATCAAACAATTCTTCTGCGAGTTCCACCGGAGAGAGCTTTATACTTCTTTGTAGCGCGCGACTTACAGCCTCTGAGACTGCGGATAAAGGTTCTACCTCATTGCCATAGATTTCTACTGGATTCTCTAACCTGATCGAGTCGAATGCTCGCTCTTCAAGAAGTTTATCTTTGTAGAGCAATTGTTCGCTATTGTATTCAAGTAAATTTGCCTCTACCGCAGAATCTAGAAATTTAGTGAGTGCTGATGGGACTGCTTTCAATACATTCCGGTAAATATCCGGGTTGCATAGACCTCGATGTAGGCGCACCTCGCTATGCGATTGTAAATATTTTATAGAGAGATACAGATTGAGGCGAAAATCTGACGCGTTAACCTCCTTGATGCCCTGTTCTGCTTGTCGCAAAATAATCGACGAGGCAAGGTGAGATAAATTGACTGTAGCAGCTTGATATATCTCGCGCATGTAAACGTCTCGCAAGCGCTCAATAGTTCGATTAACACCAAGGGTTGCGCTGCGCCTCAGTTTATGGGCGTTCAAAAAATCTATGTCAAATATTTCTCCAACCTCTGTGATCTGGCGGCCGATATACTTCGCGACTGCATGGTCGTACCAACTTAGAGCATCATGGGTCGGTATTGTCTTGCCGATATTAATGTCCATATCGGTAGGTTTAAGTAGGATATTTCCTTCGACTACTAACTCATCGATGGCACGCATACTGAGCCCGCCAGTTAGCATCTCAGCGCTGCGTCTAAGAATGTTGTCGCTGACCCTAAGTGGGTAAAACGTTATGTTGGCCGGCACGATATTGACAGGCCTGGCTGCTGCCTGAAGTAAGGCTTCCACCGTTCCAACCTTGGTAGAACGTGCCCATTTTTCGAGCATAGCTTGATCGTTACTCGCTTTACGGTAAGCAATCGCCCGTTGAAACGCGTGCACACCTATTGCCAGTCTCGCTGCGCCGGTGTGATGTTTACGGCGTTCATGTGCGTGTCGAGAAAATATACTGTAACGGCCTTGTTTATCAATGACTTGACGATCTTTAACCATGCCGCCCTCTGGGAATATTACGATCTTGCGGCCTCGCATGATATCAATCGCAAGTAATTCCATGAGATTTGGATGATTGTTCGGGACTACTCCCAAATCGCGTAGTACACCCGCGAAGAGCGTATTGCCTTCAAAAAATTCAGCCGACGCGACTGAGCGGCAAAAGGCTCCAGTGTCCTGGTAAATTAGATATTGTGGAATAAATGTTTCACAACGTGCGAAATGATTAAATAGAAAAATATTACCGTTATTTGTCTGTCCCGTTTTAGAATGCATTTTGATACGCACACCGAGCACTTTACGTACTTGCTCAAAGGCACGAACACACCAGTCATAGGTTTGTTGATTTAAATCGAAATGATCCATTAAAGACCTTTATAAACTTGAAGAACGTTTCCTAATCTATAAGCACACCCTTTTTCTAGGACGAGAGCCATCGCCACCACCAAGATCCTCTCTAGGGCAGAGCTTCATACCTATTGGCATCCACTAGAGCCCCTTTATTTTTTTTGTGATTAAATAACTTATACCATACCAGAAGGAGGTCGTTAAACTTGCTATTAGAAAATAAAAAATGCAACGATGCGACCCATATTTAATAACATCTATAAGTGTTTTACGATAACGTATTATTTTTTAATGTTTTTCTAAAGTTACGAGGCACTTATGTTTTTGCGAAACTCAAAAACTACCACGATTACTTTATCTAAGAAGCACGAATTATCAGAACTATACCTTTGTCCTCTAAACTAACAGATGGGCATGAGGCCACGTCAATCTTAAAAAACCTGAGGTACGGGCGATTCTGCCCCTGATATCTGCAAAATAGCCTGCCCTAAATTTTCTGTTCCCCAAATTAAGATCTATGTGAACATACCACTCTTGAAAGTCCACTTCTCATGTATTAGGACGTTTGTGTTTGACCAATTAATATCACCGTGAAATACTGAGTCTCCAAGTTTCTCGGGGAGAGAATCATATGCAGTACTGGGACACAGAAAATCGTTCAGGCTTATTTATAGCACTATATAAAAACCCCCCTACCAATTATTTTATCGCCGCCGCAGCCGAAGAGTTTTCTGAGTTAATAAAGATTTGGCGGCAGCCCGAGGTAAAAGTAATCGTTCTGTCTGGAGCGGTTAAAGACCGCTTCATCACCCATTATAGCGTCGAAGAGCTAGTCGAAATGGCCAAAGATCCCGAACTCCTACGAGCCTCAGCCCACACCCTCATTTATGGTTACCACACGATGTTAAGATCTCTCGCGTACTTAGATAAGCCAATTGTAGTGGGAATGACTGGCGACACTATGGGTTGCGGACTGGAACTGTCCCTAAATTGCGACATCCGAGTAGCGCAACAAGGGGATTATCGCATCGGATTTCCTGAAATTGCTTTAGGTATCTTAACGGGGACAGGTTCTCAATTACTTACACGCATTATTGGCCATGGCCGCGCACTTGATTTTCTACTTCGTAGCCGAACAGTTAGCCCTGATGAAGCTCTTGAACTGGGCCTTATCACTGAAATTGCAGTTGATGCTAAAGATAGAGCCATAAAAATTGGTGAAGGTCTCATGCGACAATCAAGCACCTCACTGACAGCGGCGAAACGCTCACTAGTTCGAGGTGGTAACCTCCCAATCGAAGAAGGTCTAAAAATAGAGGCGGAAGAATGGCTAAAAACCGTAGTCACTCAAGAAGCTATGGAACTCATGCGTGACTATGTTAGCCAACCATTTGAAAAACGACGGGCATGGATTGAACAGCACGGAGTTCCATTCGAACCAGTCGATTAGCGAAATAAAATCGCCTAAATCTCAGCCACAGCGGATTTTAGGCTGTATGCAACATCAGACGTCCTACGTCTTGCTTTTAGCCTCCCACATGGCACGAACATCATCTATTTTTATAGTTGCAATTACTTGTCCTTTCTCATCTATCACATCAAGCAATTCCTCTCTATCGTCACCTCGTATACTATAGAAAACCACAGCACCTTCTGGCCCACCACCTTCGCTATGAGTATCATCTTTTCGGCCGCGAAAATATTGTCCTGCACGTCTGACTTCTTTTATCGAACCATCAGTTTCGTAAATACGAAGTTCTCCTTGAATAATCAACATGTTTGTTTGTTGAATATGCGTGTGCACCGTTATCTTTTTGTTTGCCTCAAATTTAAAAAGCAAATCTATGACTCGACCTTCCTCATCAAAGTCATATAAAGAAAACTCCGCATTTTCAACATACGGGAAAGGTCCCCAACTTATTTGACTATCATCGAATATAAAATTTATGGCATCTGCTTTGGCTATTGCGACCATTATTTCCCTCCCCTCTTCTTTTAAAAAATCAACCAAACCAAGCAGGGCTTGCTTTATCAGCGCTAAATTGTAACTGCAACAACGACCCATTCAAAGATAATTTATCTATTGTCTCAGGAAAATTTACTACTATTAGAATCTCCCCACTTCCCTAATGCCATAAACTCTGTAAAATTTATGCCATGATAACTCCAGCTCTTGCAGAGATATAAATGACAAGTTTAACTCGCTGTCAGCCGCATTTAGGGACCTATGTAGAAATAACAGTTTCCGCAGACACTAGTGACGAAGTCCTTATCAACGCGAGTAATATGGCCTTTTCAGCAATAAAAAAAGTTGATTGTTTAATGAGCTTTCACAGTACAGAAAGCGAATTAACCATGATCAATAGAACCGCATCCCACCAACCCGTTAAAATATCCACTGATATGAGCTTTGTTATTGAACAAGCACTATTCTTAAGTAAAAAAACAAACGGGGTTTTTGACATTACTATTGCGCCGGAGCTAATCACCAACAACCTATTACCTGATCATGGGTTCGCTTTCTCTCCGACTGGCACCTGGGAAGATATTATGCTTTCTAACGGACAGATTCGCTTTAAACAGCCCGTACTGCTAGATCTCGGCGGAATTGCTAAGGGCTATGCTGTTGACTGTGCTGTAAATATAGTCGATGAAAAAATAGACATTACAGTTAATGCAGGTGGAGATCTACGTATGCGGCCTTGGCATGACAAAGGCGTTTCGATAAGACATCCGGAGTCGCCGCAGTCTGCTTTTATCGAAACCCTAATGGAAAATTGCGCTTCGGCGACCAGTGCAGGCTATTATAGCAACCTAGGCTCAACTATAATTTCACGAGACTCTCAAGCTAGCTTAACGCGCCCTAACAATAAAAGCGTAACAGTATTTGCGGAAAGCTGTCTGACAGCTGATGCATTGACTAAGGTCGCATATTTGAGCCCAGACTTGCTAAGGGGAAATACCTTCCCCAATGTTCGTTTTACCTCTCTAGACAGTGACGGTGCTATCACTTGGGATTAGATATGACCAAGATAAATTTCAGAATCCCAATCAAATATCGAGCTATATTGTTCATGGCATTGGGGTGCTCATGGCTCACTGGTTTAACATTTTTTTACTTAAGCCGATGGGTAACAATTGAGAGCGCTTTTGGAGTAACGCAACATCCAGCTCAAACGTTTGTTCTAATGACGCACGGTGCATCGGCATTTGTCATGCTGATGTGTTTTGGAGTGCTTTTGGTTAACCACTTACCTGCAGCATGGCATTTGAATCGCTCAAGGTACTTGGGTCTGACACTAACCACGCTGATATCCTTTCAAATTATCACCGCATATACCCTATATTATATAGCGGACGAAGAAAGCCGACTTTTCATTTCTAATCTCCATATCGCTTCAGGCGCGAGCATACCCTTTTTTCTTATAGGCCATATCATCATCGGTCGCATACGGCGCAAATCAATACCTACCGACCTTAAGAAAGAGTCTAAAGAGCTATAACAGGAAAATGGCTACTCTTTCACCCAATGGCGTGTCGCAACCGTTTGTCTGAGTACCTTGTCTTCTTTGAAGACGAACGTATCAGTTCCAAAATCAAAGTTATATTTAGCGGACTCTGCACTCCATGTGATGCATACCATATCACCGCTAGATACTCGGCTTATTAAATTGAAATCGCTACCCGCGGGAATTAGATCACTAAGCCACATATCAAAAAATACACGTGCACCCTCTACTCCTCGCCAAATTTTTTCACCATACATAATCACTGAAATTTCATGGTAGTCCAACAATATCTCCTCGATATTACCTGCTCCAAATGCTTCGAGATGATGTTGAAAAATTTCGTCTGCTGTTCTCATATTGCCTCTCTGTTCACCTTAGATTTTCTTATTTCCTCAAGTTCGTTTTTTTCATAATAGGAAGAATATGATCTTCCATCGCATGCAAACCACATCACTGCCAGCCCTAATCAAATTCGTACCTTTGAAATAAAAAATAAGGAAAATACATAGTACAAACATAGTTAACTGCACGATAAGAAACAAGAACGCTTGTTCCTCGAACTTAAATTATATCCTCCAATATATACCCACCATGTCTAACAAGGCTACTCCAGTTTTTAGGTATTTTAATACCCTCTTGCCCATAGCATGGGCTGCATATAGGATGCTAATTATAAGTTTAATACATGTAAGGACTCATCCATGACGATTACATTTGAAGAAATTAAGCGCCGATTCCACGAAGAGCAACTTAACCCCATCATCCCTTTAAAAAGGGAAGACATGCCACCGACATATGATTCAATTACCAATGAGTGGCTAACTAATGTCCTTTCAGTACAGGTACCGGGGGCTGAAGTTTTAGAGCACAAGCTCGGCCCAGTTGATAACGGAACATCAAACCGAAGACGTATACTCATCAAATGGAACCAAAAAGGAAAAGAAGCGAAACTGACAAACAAAATTTTCTGCAAAGGAACCCAGAGCCTTGAATCTCGCTATATGCTGGGGATGAATGAGGGAGTTCAGGCTGAGGTTAATTTTTACAACATTCTTTATCCTGAAGTAGGTGTCATTGCGCCGCCTCCGTTGTTTGCACGCTATGATGAAAAGACGTTAAATTCAATTGTCATTCTAGAAGATCTTAGCGATCAAGTAGATTTCTGCACCATGGACACTGACTTATCCTATGCCAATTGCCAAAGTCAGATGCGGCTGCTCGCGCAACTACACGGCAAATATTACGAAAGCACTGATCTCGATGGCCGACTGTCCGTTTTCTCTAAATGGGAAGATTTTTTTCGAGTCACGGCTTTCGACGCAGGTTTCGAGGACTCATGTATTCGTGGTTTTACCATGGCAGAACAAACGATCCCGGACCGCTTATTTAAGCGAGAATCGGAAGTTTGGCCTGCAACTTTAAGGGCTGCCGATATGCATGAAAGCATGCCTCGTCATATAACCCATAACGATGTTCATCTAAAAAACTGGTTCATCTGCGCAGATGGAGAGATGGGGATTAACGATTGGCAGAACTCAGCACGTGGGAATGGTAGTCGCGATCTTTCCTACTGTATATCAACTGCAATTATCCCAGAAAAAAGGAGGTTATGGGAGAGCGACTTGCTCGCGTATTATATCGACCAACTTGCTTTACGTGGAGGCCCACGCCTTGACTTTAACACCGTTTTTCTTTGGTACCGACAGCAACTATTTGCAGCCCTAGCCTGGTGGTCAGGTACACTCGGTCAACCACCTGATGCCCCCGTAATGCAGCCCTCTAAAACATCACTGGAATTTATCCGTCGTATTACCATTGCGATAGACGACCTAGATGCCCTTAGTAGCTTCGATTGACCGACACGCTAGACATAACCTCTTTGCCACCCGTTCGAAAATGCCACATGCATCCAAAGCACAATTTCATTATTCAAGTATCTTTGGAACTTCTTGAATATTGAAAATACCAAATAGCCCCGATTGCAATTACCAGCATTGTTACGGTTGCTATTGTTGTAAGGGTTGGTAACACCCAAGCAGCTTCAGCAACTGCAGTGTGCCAAAGAGCAATTTCCTGCATTTGCACTCTGAGCGCTACCAAAACTTCGCTGGTGCGCTGGAATGCTCCAATAAGGAATATAGAGCTAGTTGAATAAATAACAATAACCACCCAGGCTAACTTGTTTGGGATCGAACCTTTAGTAAAATAAGCAGCCACAAGTATCGCTGAGGTCGTCGATACAAATGCCACAAAAATTGTTATGGTAATAGCAAGATATGATACAAATAAGTCGGCGACTTCAAACTGTGACATTTCAAACCCTTATTTAATTTTTGAACCCGAATGTGAGTTTATTGATTTGTGTTATTAAAAGTTTATGCGCAATTTGGTTGTACATTCAACAACTCTCAGAGCATTTCATGAATAAATTTTTATCTAGGCATCAATTAACAATTAGCTACTTAGAAAAGGCTAGCAAATGCTTTTTGCCACTTCTCGATAAAATCGTAGCGTTGGCTTATAGTAGGCAGGGTCAGCCTCTAGTGATCGGAATCAATGGTTGCCAGGGTTCAGGTAAATCAACCCTAGCAGATTACTTGTGCACAATGTTAAAACGCCGACATGACATCAAGGCACTAGCAGTCTCTCTTGATGACTTCTATTTAAGTAAAGTTCAACGCGTAAATTTAGCAGACACAGTACATCCATTGCTAGCTACGCGCGGTGTCCCAGGAACGCATGACGTATCGCTAGCCATAAATACTGTCAAAGCACTGAAGGATATAACCCAAAAGGCCATCAGTATCCCCGTGTTCGACAAAGCAATAGATGATCAGGATCCAAGGAGTAAAATTACGTACACAGGGGTGAGGCAAATCATCATATTCGAAGGGTGGTGCTTAGGAGCGACTGCTCAGACGAAAAAAGAGCTTATATTGCCCATAAACTCACTGGAGCGAGAGCATGATTCCGACGGTCGGTGGCGTAAGTATGTAAACAATGCACTCGGCGAAAAATACCCTCAACTTTTTGAATTAATCGACCTATGGGTAATGTTACAAGCCCCTTCTTTTAACTGTGTTTACCAGTGGCGGAGGGAGCAGGAACACAAACTTGCTCAAAAAAAATCAGAACTTGATTTAGAACATAGAGGCTTCATTGATGATACGTCACTAAAAGTATTCATCCAACACTATCAGCGTGTTACTCAACAATGCCTGAACAAACTCCCTAATAAAATGCATTATTTGTATCTCCTAGACAATGCAAGATTAGTTATCAAGCAAATGCAACCGAAAACATATCCTTTATGTGGAGACACTGATATCGACTAACACAAATACCAGTTCCACACTGCGGGCAATTGATCTCGCGCGCCTATCGGCCATAAGATTCCGCCATGCACAAAAATTAAGTTAGATCTTCGCTCTTCATATTTGTATATTAGAGATAACAGTTTATTTCTATCGTAAATAAAATGCGGGAGAGGACGCTATATATGGAGATAAAAAAACTGCAGCCGACTTTCGGGGCTGCGATAAGTGGGCTAGACCTAAAAGCTTTAACTGTAATGGAGTGGGAGGAAATTCATCAGGCATTCCTTGAATATGCGGTCTTAGTTTTCCCAGAGCAACGTCTATCTAAAAAGCAGCAAGAAGTTTTCTCACTGAGATTTGGAGAAATCGAAAATTTAATGGAAGGTACAAATACGATACCTATAACAAATAAAACCCCCAAAGGGGAATTCTATGCTGAGGATTCGGAGCGGATGAAATTACTCAAAGGTAACGAAGGTTGGCACACCGACAGCTCCTATATGGCCCTGACAGCTAAAGCATCAATTTTATCCGCTCATGTGATTCCAGAAAAAGGTAGCGAGACTCAATGGGCTGACATGCGCTCCGCGTACGACGAGCTAGACGCAGTCACTAAAGGAAAAATAGAAGAACTAAATGCCTTTCATTCATACTTCTACTCTCAAGCCAAGATAGGACACCATGTAGAAATAGGTGCGAACTATGGTTTTTTTGACGGCGAAACACCACTTCACCCTATTGTTAAGATTCATCCTGAGACGGGAAGGCGGGCATTATTTATTGGCAGGCATGCATGCAACATTCCTGGGCTCTCTGAAAAAGAATCGGAGTCTTTGCTGGACCAGCTCATGAATTTTTCTTGTCAATCACCCAGAATTTTAACGCATGGTTGGAACGAAGGTGATTTGGTCGTTTGGGACAATCGCTGCGTACTGCACAGAGCAAGACCTTACGAAACCAATCAAGAAAGACTGATGTTGCACACTCGAATCAAAGGGGATCGGATTAGCGAAAGTGCTCTAAACGCCTAAGCCTTGTTACAAGGGAAACGATTGTTTCAATCTAACTGTAATCAGCCAGGCAGAATCTACAGCCCGTCTGCTGATAAAAAACAGTTGAGTTAGACAAGCTCGTCAATAACTCCAGTTCGAGCTTTGGTAGCAAACCCAAAATCACAAATCCCTAATACACGAATACCGTCATCACCTACTGCTATCAAATGAACCCTCCACTTCCCCTGAAAGAGGTGATTCACGAGTGGCAGTCAACGCTACTGTTCCCATCGCGCCGACATCAATAACAGTAACTGAAGTTACTGTCCCTTTTTGTACCAGCTATTTTTGATCCAATTTCTTCTATACTAGTAGTCCTCTTTACACTAGAATTTTAATTACTACCCAAAACACTATTGATTCCTTACCAAGAAATTTCTGATGATCGAGGATATAATTGTCAGTAAAAAGGAGTAGTCAAATGAGTTGGAACGTTTACCTATCTGGAGAAATCCATACTGACTGGCGACTAAGAATTACTGGAGCGTCTGGCAAGCTGCAACTACCTATTATTTATGCTAGTGCAGTTACCGATCACGAGGCTAGCGATTCCGCCGGAGACGTGTTGGGGAACGAGCCTGACCAATTCTGGAGAGATAACAAATCAGCCAAAGTGAATGCAATCCGCACAAAAAAGCTAATAGTGGACTGTGATATTGCAGTAATTCGCTTTGGGGATAAATACAAACAGTGGAATGCAGCTTTTGACGCCGGATTTTGCGCTGCTCTCGGAAAAACCTATATAACACTTCATGATAGGGATATTATTCACCCCTTGAAAGAAGTAGATTCTGGGGCAATGGCCTGGGCCTCTTCGCCACAACAAGTGGTCGACATTCTAAAATACATCACCTTGTCTAAGTAAGCTTTGCAGAGATAAATATGGATGGTAGTTGGATACTTGACTACTACAGTCTCTGTGGGGAGATCTAGCATGAAGATATTTGAAATAAAGACATCTTTGACTACTCTGAGCAATCAAAGAGAAAAGGAGAAAATATGCCTAACATCACATTAGACGATTTAGATATCCACTACCTTCATAAAATACCTAAGAGTGTTTTTAAAAAGAAAAAACTACTTTATATTCATGGAACTGGGTGTAACAGCAAAGTTTTTCAATCTCACATGGAACGGATGGGCCGATCGAGAGAGACTATCGCGATCGACTTGGCGGGGCATGGTCTGTCTGGAGGCAAAGGGTTCAGAGGGGTCGCGGATCATGCGCATATTTGCGGAGAGCTACTCAAAGAAGTAGGGTGGGACAAATGCACCGTAGCGGGCCATTCCCTAGGAGGTGGAATTGCGCTTGCAATGGCGTTAATCAACCCAGCACAAGTCAGTGAGTTGATCATGATAGATACTGGAGCGCGATTGCGTGTAAACCCCGCCACTATAGAGGCGGCCAAGCTTTACGCGCAAGGGAAAAAGACGCCGGATTTACTTAACCGAACGGGATTTGCTAAGGCAACAAATAAAAATCTTGTTGTTGAGACAAATCAAATCATGATGGCCTGTGATCCATCAGTCACCTTACGGGACTGGATAGCAGATGACACTTGCGACTTTATGGCTCGAGTTAAAGAAATTCATGCCCCAACCCTCGCTATTTGTGGTCGAGAGGATGACCTAACACCCGTTAAATATCATGAATATCTAGTCAATACGAT